>R18__coassemble_1342_pt1 | contig 36378 bp, 27 predicted proteins | sample R18__metabat2_low_PE_037 | metagenome-assembled genome bin R18
CGCGCGCTTTGGGTTCGTCTGAATGACGCGGGGTGCGGGGCCGGGGTGTTTCCCTGGCCATTTCAACAGCTGCTGTCCGTCATGTCGGGCGGAGTGAAACATCCCGTTTTCATGTGGGATTCTTCGGTCGCTTTCGCTCCCTCTGAATGACGGATGGTGCAGTTAATATCTCCATACGTACCCATGCCTGGGCGCAGAGAAACATACCGCCCTTTATTCCGAATCGGCCGTTAGTGTTTCCCCCTGCCGTACGGCGCAGGTTAGGATAAAAAGGCGCAGCCGATAGGGAGACGTAAGTCTCCCTATCGGCTGCCATTCCGTTTTGCAGGCTGCGGCGTCCGCGCCTATGCCCGGCTCAATACTCGTCCTCGTTGAAGAGGAAGTCCTCCTTTGTGGGATAGTCAGGCCAAATGTCCTCTATGCTCTCGTAAGTGTCCCCCTCGTCTTCTATCTCTTGCAGGTTTTCCAGCACCTCCAAGGGCGCGCCCGAGCGTATTGCGTAGTCTATCAGTTCGTCTTTCGTGGCGGGCCAGGGTGCATCTTCAAGTTTTGAAGCCAGTTCCAATGTCCAGTACATATTGCTATCCTTTCTTAGTTCCGTTGTTTTGTTATTCGGTTTTAGGCCGCAAAGTTATGTTTTTTGTTCAGAAATCAGCGGCCGTCCCATATTTTTTCCACTGTGCCGTGGAGCTGGTCGAGCCGCCTTGCCAGCACGAAGAGCAGGTCTGAGAGCCTGTTTGCGTACTTGGCCACTTCCTTTTCCTCCGCTGACAGCTCCCCTATGGAGAAAATGGCCCGTTCCGCCCTGCGGCACACCGTGCGGCACACGTGCGCCCTGGCCGACGGTTCGCAGCCGCCCGGGAATACGAAGCCCCTCTGCGGCGGCAGCCCCTCTTGTATGCTGTCTATGCGCTTTTCCACTTCGGCGGTCTCCCCCGGCGGGAAGGTTGCCCCCGGTGCGAGGGCGAGAACCGCGCATGCCCTGAAAATGCCGCCTTGCGCCCACGATACGGTGCGGCCCTCGGGAGTGTCCCCGAGCAGTGCGGCGAGCAGTCCGAGGTGTGCGTTCAGTTCGTCCATGGAGCCGTAGGCATCCACCCGTGCGCAGCCTTTGCCGGTGGCGGTGCCGTCTGCCAAGGATGTTGTCCCCCCGTCTCCCTTTCGCGTGTATGTCTTCATGGTAGGTGATGTTTGTTCAGAAGAAGTTCACTATGTGTGTCTCCCTGGCCCTCTTGGGGTTGAAGAACACTATTCCGCACCAATACAAGTCGAACGAGGCCCGTGCCCGCCCGTGCCCGGCCGTTTCGCTCCACACCCTCCTGGCCTTGGCGGAACCCTTTATGTTTTCCAATATCAGCACGGAATGCTCCGTTGCCGCCCCGGCGGCCTTGGCTATCTCTTCGGGCGGAGTGGCGGCGGCGTCGGCCCTTGCGGCGAAATGCGCACCGCCTGTGGCCGGCATGGAGCCGCACAGCGAGTACCGGCACATGCCGCCCACGCTCCTTTCCACTTCCTGGGCCCTGTCGGCGGTGAGGTCTATCCACAGCCCGGGGGCGTAGCCATCGGCCATCCTACCGTAGAGCCGGCAGAGTTTCACCCCTAATGGGGCCGAACATCCGCTTCCGCAGCACACCACCCTCCTTACGAACGAGTAGGCCCAGGGCGATTGTATGCCGAAGCCCGAGCGGTGCCGGCACCTCGCCAACCACACTGCGGCGCGCTTGGCGGCGGAGGGTTTTCCCGTCATAGGGACATCTTCTGCCTTACGAACTGCTCTATGAGCAGCGCAGTGGCTTCTATGCCAAGGACGGACGAGTTAACACAGAGGTCGTAGCTCGAGGAGTGTCCCCATTTCTTGCCCGTGTAGTAGTTGTAGTAGGACGCCCTTTTGGCTTCGCCGCCCTCTATTGCCTTGCGCGCTTCCTCCTCGGTGCAGTCCTTGCGCAGCGCTATGCGCCGTGTGCGGTCGTCCATGTCGGCCGTTACGAAGACCGTGACGGTGTCCATGCCCCGCAGCACGTAGTCGGCGCAGCGCCCCACGAAGACCCCTCCGCTGCGTGCGGCTTGCAGTATGGCGTCGCTCTGTATCTTGAATAGCCCGTCTTCAGAGAACTTGTTGCGGTAGAAGTGTCCCTCTCCGCCGCCCATCAGCGGCAGGAAGTGGGCGGCCGACTTGAATATGCTCTTGCTCTCGTCGCACCGCTCGAAGAACTTCTCGCAGAAGCCGCTCTCCTTGGCGGCCATGTTCAGTATCTCGCGGTCGTACAGCTTCAGGCCGAAAGCCTTGGCTATGTGGCGCGATATGGAGTTTCCTCCGCTGCCTATCTGCCGCCCCACGCAGATGTTAACGGGCTTGTAGTGTGTTGCCATATTCGGTTTCCATGCGTTGTTTGTTGAACATCCTTACGTATTTCCACAGCATCAGGGCCGACACCACTGCCGACAGCCCGTCCGATGCCGGCAGAGCCGCCCATATTCCGTCCACCCCGAAAGCGGGCGGCAGCAGCACGAGCAGCGGCACGAGGAACACTAATTGGCGCGATAGCGAGAGGAAGATGCTTACCCCGGCCTTGCCTATGCTCTGGAAGAAGCTGGTGGCCACCATCTGGAAGCCCACTATGGGGAAGAGCATCATGTAAAGCTCTATGCCGCGCTCGGAGAGTGCTATCAGTGTGGAGTCCGTGGTGAAGAGCCGTGCGCAGTAGTACGGGGCGAATTCCGCCACGGCCCACCCGGCCGTAACCACCGCCGTGCTGGCCACTGCGGCGTATTTCAGGGCCTGGAGCATGCGCCCTATCTTCTGCGCCCCGTAGTTGTAGCCGGCTATTGGCTGCATGCCCTGGTTTATGCCCATGGCTATCATCACGAAGACGAAGCCCACCTTGTTGGCTATTCCGAAGGCCCCCACGGCCATGTCGCCGCCGTATTCCACGAAGGAGGTGTTTATGAATATCACCACTATGCAGGCGCACACCTGCATGGAGAACGGCGAGATGCCTATGCTCACTATGTTCTTGACCAGCTGCGGGTCGAGCCGCAGGGCGCTGCGGCGGAACCGCACCACGCTGCCGGGCGAACTGAACAGCCTAACCTGCCAGCACAGCGCGGCCACCTGGGCCAGCACCGTGGCCAGCGCGGCGCCCTTTATGCCCATGCCCAACGGCCAGATGAACACCGGGGCCACCGCAGTGTTCAGTACCACGGTGAAGATGGTGGCGTACATGGCCTTGCGCGGGTTGCCCGAGGCGCGCAGCACCCCGTTCAGGGCAAAGTAAAGGTGGGTGAATACGTTGCCCACGATGATTATCTGCATGTAGTCACGGGCGTAGGGCAGGGTGAGGTCGCTCGCCCCGAAAAACCTGAGCACGGGGTCCATGAACACCAACCCGGCTATGGTGAACAGCAGCCCCACTATGACGTTCAGCGTTACGGTGTTGCCCAAGGCCACCTCCGCGGTGGAGTAGTCTTTCTGCCCCAATTTCATGGATATCACCGAGCAGGCCCCCACGCCTATGGCAGCCCCGAACGCAGTGGAGAGGTTCATGAACGGGAAGGTTATGGCCAGGCCGGATATGGCCGCAGGCCCGGCTCCCTGGCCGATGTATATGCTGTCTATCATGTTGTACAGCGACGAGGCCGTCATCGCTATCACCGCCGGCACGGCGTACTGAGCCAGCAGGCTGCCCACCGGCTTGGACCCCAATTCCGCCGTGGCCCTGTCGTTTTCCCTGATGTCTTCCATAATGGGCGCAAAGTTAGTGCAAAAGCCACCCAAAAGGTGCGCCGCGGCAAAGGCAAGGCTTCGCATTCCCGGCGGCGGACTGCCGAAAACACCAACCTGCGGTTCGGGCGCGGGCTTTCCATTCACGGCGGCGCAGCGGCGCTTTTTTGCAGCGAAAGCAGTACCTTTGTAACGCTAACCGAGAAGAACCATGGACCATATACGCAACTTTTGCATAATTGCGCACATAGACCACGGCAAGTCCACCCTTGCCGACAGGCTGCTGGAACACACCAAGACCATACAGATAACCGAGGGGCAGATGCTCGACGACATGGACTTGGAGAAAGAGCGCGGCATCACCATAAAGAGCCACGCCATACAGATGGCCTACTCAGTGGGCGGAAAAGACTACATACTCAACCTGATAGACACCCCGGGGCACGTGGACTTCTCCTACGAGGTGTCGCGTAGCATAGCGGCCTGCGAGGGAGCCCTGCTTGTGGTGGACGCCACGCAGGGGGTGCAGGCGCAGACCATCTCCAACCTGTACATGGCCATAGACCACGGCTTGGAGATAATACCCGTGATAAACAAGATAGACATGCCCAACGCCATGCCGGAGGAGACCGAAGACGAGATAGTGGAGCTCATAGGCTGCGGCAGGGAGGAGATAATAAGGGCATCGGGCCGCACCGGAGAGGGGGTGGAAGACATCCTCAGGGCCGTGGTGGAGCGGATACCGGCCCCGGAGGGAGACCCGGAGGCACCGCTGCAAGCCTTGATATTCGACTCGGTGTTCAACAGCTTCCGGGGCATAATAGCCTACTTCAAGATAAAGAACGGCACAATAGCCAAGGGTGACAAGGTGAAGTTTTTCAACACCGGCATGGAATACGCCGCCGACGAGGTGGGGGTGCTGAAAATGTCGATGCAGCCGCGCGGCAGGATGGAAGCCGGGGAGGTGGGCTACATCATCAGCGGCATAAAGAACGCCACCGAGGTGAAGGTGGGCGACACCATAACGCACGTGGCAAGCCCCTGCCGCGAAGCAATAGAGGGCTTCCAGGAGGTGAAGCCGATGGTCTTCGCCGGGGTGTATCCCATAGACCCGGGCGAATACGAGAACCTGAGGGCCTCGCTCGACAAGCTGAAGCTCAACGATGCCTCGCTCACTTATTCCCCGGAGTCGTCCGTGGCCCTGGGCTTCGGCTTCCGCTGCGGCTTCCTCGGCCTGCTCCACATGGAGATTGTGCAGGAAAGGCTTGACAGGGAGTTCGGCATGGACGTGATAACAACAGTGCCCAACGTGTCTTATATGGTGTACGACAAGCAGGGCGGTGCGAAGGAGGTGCACAACCCCTCGGGCCTGCCCGAACCGACCATGGTGGACCACATTGAGGAACCCTACATAAAGGCTTCCATCATAACGGACACCGGCTACATCGGCCCCATAATGAAGCTGTGCTTGGACAAGCGTGGCGAACTGGTCAAGCAGGAGTACGTGAGCGGCAACAGGGTGGAGCTGCACTTCATGATACCATTGGGTGAGATTGTGATAGACTTCTACGACAAGCTGAAGAGCATATCCAAGGGCTATGCCTCGTTCGACTACCATGTGGACTCTTTCCGCCCCTCCAAGCTGGCCAAGCTCGACATCCTGCTAAACGGCGAGCCGGTGGACGCGCTCTCCACACTCACGCACCAGGACAACGCCACTGCGCTGGGGCGCAGGATGTGCGAGAAGCTGAAAGAACTCATACCTCGGCAGCAGTTCGACATAGCGATACAGGCCGCCATCGGGGCCAAGATCGTGGCTCGAGAGACCGTAAAGCAGGTGCGCAAGGACGTAACCGCCAAGTGTTACGGCGGGGACGTTAGCCGTAAGAGGAAGCTGCTGGAAAAGCAGAAGAGGGGTAAGAAGAGGATGAAGCAGATAGGCAACGTGGAGGTGCCGCAGAAGGCCTTCCTCGCGGTGCTGAAGCTTGACTGACGAACGGAACTGCATACTATGAGGGAACCCAAGAAAACCACGCGGGACATTGCCCGGGAACTCGCCAGGAGGTACAGCACGATGACGCACAGCGAGCTGGACCTGCTTGAGAGCGTCATAGTGCCGCAAAAGTACCACCGCGGAGACATGATACTCAAAGAGGGGGACGTCTGCCGAAGCATATACTACATAGACCACGGGCTTGTGAGGCAGTTCTACTACAAGAATGGCAAGGAGGTTACCGAACACCTCGGGGAGGACCACACCATATTCATGTGCATAGAGAGCCTTTTCAAGGAGGAACCCACAAAGCTGCAGGTTGAAGCGCTGGAAAACTCCGTGGTGTTCGCACTGCCCAAGCAAAGGCTTGAAGCCGTGGCTCTGCACTGTGTCAACATACAGCTGCTGTACCGCAAGATATTGGAGGAATCCCTCATAATATCGCAGGTGCATGCGGACCTGGTGCGCTTTGAGACTGCCCAGGACCGCTATCGGAGGATGTGCAAGCTTAGTCCGCAGGTGGTAAAGAGGGCCCCGCTGGCCTACATAGCCAACTACCTGCAAATGGCGCCCGAGACACTGAGCAGGGTGCGTTCCACCGCCGTGTTGGGGGAAGAATTATAGTGTGCATGGGCGGAAAGGCTGACGGCGTTTGTGGATTGGCGGTGGTTTGCTGCTTGGCATTGGCGTTGTGCCACGCCCTGCATGTTCCGGCTTCGCCCATAGGCAGGGCTGAGGCTTTCAAGGCGGCCACGGCTGTGGAACCGGGCTTGTCTATTGGAGAAGATATGGGGTGTGAGCCGTATTACGTGTTCATACGTGGCCGCGGCCGCGGCTATGTGGTGGCTGCCGGAGACGATTGCGCCCCGCCAATACTCGCAGTGGTGGATACGGGATACTACGAGCCGGAGCGTATGCCGCAATTCCTGAAAGACTGGTATGCAGCATTGTCGGGCGCGGCGGCACTTACGGATGAGACCAGGGCTGCACGCAGCAAAGCGCCCGTCAGCGGATACAAGGAAGGCTGGGGCGACATAGCCCCGATGACCACCACAAAGTGGAGTCAGTACGCGCCTTACAACTCCCTTTGCCCCATTGACGCATACGGCGGCCGCTCCTTAGCCGGCTGCCTTGCCACTGCTTGCGCCCAGGCTATCTACTATTTTAGGAGGGATGCGGCCGGGCAACTTTCTTACGACACGCCCGTGTATGCCGGTTCTGGCGCACCCGTGGAGGTGTCCTATCCCAAAGGCACGCCGATAGGCTACGACCTTATGGCCGACAGCGCCACGGGTGATGCGGATAGGGACGGGGCTATGGCCCTGCTGACATTCGCAGTGGGCGCCAGTGCCGGGCAGGCATACGGTCCCGCCACAGTGGGGTCTCCCATGAAGGCTGCGGAAGTGCTTGACCGGCAGTTCCAACTCTCCAATAGGCTCGTTTCCAAGGAATACAGAACCTTCAAGGAGTGGGAGACGCTAATATACTCCAATCTCGCCACGGGCAGGCCGGTGTTGGATTTCGGTTCAGACAGCTACGGCACGGGGCATGCCGCAGTAATAGACGGCTACCAAGCATCCACCGGTTTGTACCACTTCAATATGGGGTGGGGAGGGAAGTATGACGGCTACTATCCTGTGGACGAATACTACGGCGTGTTCGGTTTCGGCCGTGGCCAGAGGGCCATAGTGGACATCACACCGAAAAGGAAAAGGCTGTCGGCGGAAATACTTCCCTGCGTGTTGGAAGAGGGTGAGGAGGGCACCGTTGCCGTTTCGGTGGCCAACGGGGGGACCTTGCCGCAATACGGCTTCAGGCTGTATTGCGATTATGGAGACGGGCCGCAGCCTGTGGCGGAAGACTCCTCAGCCGTGCTCTTGGCTGATGCCGAGTCCGTGGTGGAGTTCAGGTTCACCCCGTCGGAACACGGCCGTGCAGAGCTGAGTGTTGGCGACAGGTCTGGAGGAATAGTTACGAAGAATCCTGCAATTGTGGAAATAGCCGCGATGAGTGAAACGCCCACGGGCGTGGAATCACCCCTAAGTGGCGTTTCTAACGGCTGCGAATACTACGACACGGCCGGGCGTAGGATTCCCGGGCGGACTCGTGGGGTGGACATAGTCCGCAAAGGGGGGAAGGCGTGGAAAGTGCTGCGCAAATGACATTGAAACAACAACCAAAAACGAACGCATATGATAGACGTAAAGGAAACATTGAATGCGGCCGAAGGGCGCATGCAGACCGCAGCCGCTTACTTGGACGACCAACTCGCCAAGGTTAGGGCGGGAAAGGCCAACGCAGCCATACTCGACGGAATCAGGGTGGTGTCTTACGGACAGAGTGTGCCGCTCAACCAAGTGGCCAACGTGTCCACCCCGGACGCAAGGACTATTGCGATAAAGCCCTGGGACAAGAAGGCCATAAGGGACATTGAAAAGGCCATTATGGACAGCGAGGTGGGCATAACCCCGGAGAACAACGGGGAGGTGATACGCCTTGTCATACCGCAACCCACCGAGGAAAGGCGCAAGGAACTGGCCAAGCAGTGCAACAAGATGGGCGAGAAAATCAAGGTGGAAATACGCAACATAAGAGCCGAGGTGAAGGAGAAGCTCAAGAAGGCCATTAAGGACGGCCTGTCGGAAGACAACGAGAAAGACGCCGAGGCTGAATTGCAAAAGGTGCACGACAAGTATATCAAGAAAGTGGACGAACTGCTCGCCGCCAAGGAAAAGGAAATAATGACGGTGTAGGTGGAGGGCTTGGTCGTCAAGGCCACCGGCAGCTGGTACACCGTAAGGGACGGCAGCGGCAGGGAAGTGGCCTGCAAGGTGAAGGGCAATTTCCGCCTTAAAGGGATACGCTCCACCAGTCCCGTGGCGGTGGGCGACCGCGTGGTAACATCCTCGGACAAGGACGGGGAGGCTTTTATCACGGGTATCGCCGACCGCCGCAACTACATTGTGCGGAAGTCGCCCAACCTTAGCAAGCAAAGCCAGGTGCTTGCGGCGAACGTGGACTTGGCCGTCCTCGTGGCGACTGTTGCCAGGCCGGAGACTTCCACCACGTTCATAGACCGCTTCATAGCTTCGGCCGAGGCTTACCGCATACCGGTGGCCCTGCTTTTCAACAAGGCCGACTCGCTATCGGCCGACGAGGGCGAAACGGCTGCCGCGTTAGCTGCTTTATATTGCGGCATGGGTTACGAGTGCCTGCATGTGTCGGCGCTCACAGGGCTTGGCATGGATGCTGTTGGCGAGTTGCTGCGCGGCAAGGTTTCGCTGCTCAGCGGCCACAGCGGGGTGGGGAAGTCTACCTTGGTGAACAGGCTTTTGCCCGGGGCTTCACGGCGGACTGCCGATATAAGCGAGGCCCACGGCACCGGAGTGCACACCACCACTTATAGCGAGATGCTTCCCCTGCCGCAAGGTGGGTATGTCATAGACTCGCCGGGGATAAAGGGCTTCGGCACTTTCGATATCGGGCCGGGTGAGCTTTGCGGTTATTTCCGAGACATATTCGCTGTATCAAAGGGCTGCCGGTTCTCAAACTGCACACACACACACGAGCCGGGTTGCGCAGTTAGGGAGGCCTTGGAAAAAGGAGGGCTGGCACCGAGCCGCTACGTGTCGTACCTCAGTATGATGGAAGACAGGGATGGGGACAGGTACCGCCCGGCGTATTGATAAGGTATTGGTATGGAAGAGGATGTGTTGAGACTGAGGTGCGAACCGCTCGGGCTTGTGAGGGTCGGCATAATAGGCCTCGGGCAGAGAGGAATGAAGACTTTGCTGCGGTACGCCGGTCTGCGTGGAGCAGCAGTTACGTGCCTTGCCGACATAGACGGTGGCCGAGCAAGGCTTGCCGCTGACCGCTGCCTTGGCATGTTCAAGTATGAACCCGCGGCCATCGGAGGGAATGACGCTTGGAAGGAGCTTTGCGGTCGTGCTGACGTAGATCTTGTGTTCATTTGCACCGGTTGGGACACGCACACGCCTATGGCTGTGCATGCTATGGAGTGCGGGAAGCACGTGGCCGTGGAAGTTCCTGCCGCCACCACAGTGGATGAATGCTGGGCGCTTGTAGACACCGCAGAGCGTACCCGTAGGCATTGCTTCATGGCGGAAAACTGCTGCTACGACCGCTTTGCGTTGGCAACTTTGGAGATGGCCCGCAGGGGAGTCTTCGGTACGCTGACCCATTGCGAGGGGGGGTACATACACAATCTCAGGCGCGAAATGGGCGTGGACGGGCAAGGGGCGGATTGCAAGCCATGGCTCGGCCACGCGGTGGCGGAACATGGAGGAAACCCTTACCCCACACACGGATTGGGCCCCGTGGGCTGGCTGCTCGGACTGCACAGGGGAGACCGTATGGAGACCCTCGTGTCAGTTACTTCGCGCGGGGCTGACGCTTCCGGGGTGCTGTCGCAGGTGAACAACACCGTGGTGAAGACCCTGCTCGGGGTGAGCATACTCTTGCAGTTTGACATTACGACCCCGAGGCCTTACAGCCGCTTGCAGACCATATGCGGCGGCAAGGGGTTCGCACGCAAATACCCTATGGAAACGGTGCAGACGGACGGCGGCGAGTTGCTGTCGGGCGGGGCAGCCGAGGAGTTTATGGACGGCTATTTCACGTCCCCCGCCGCCGAGTGCTGGCGAGAGGGCAGGGAAATGGGCGTGGAAAACGAGATGAACTACGCCATGGACCGCCGCCTTGTGGATTGCCTACTTGCAGGCAAACCCTTGGATATAGACGTGTATGATGCAGCCGAGTGGTCTTCCATTGTGGAGTTGAGCCGCCGGTCGGCCTTGCAGGGCGGCATGCCGGTGGGCGTTCCCGACTTCACGCGCGGCAGGTGGCAGCGCCTTTGCGGTTTTGAATTCGGTTGACTGCGGAGCCTTATGCCTGGCTGTGGGGATTGACGGATATTTCCCTGAGTCCGTCCATTGTTTCGCTTATGTCAACCCTTACGGTGCCTTCGGGCAGCAGGTCGGCCACCACTTCCGGCCATTCTATGAAGCATGGGCTGCCGCTGTGGAAATATTCTTCGCAGCCCATGTCTACGGCTTCCGCCTTTGTCTTTAAGCGGTAGAAGTCGAAGTGGTATATAGGCGAGCCGTCTCCTGCCGAGTATTCGTTCACTATGGCAAAGGTGGGCGAGGTTACGGTGTCTTCCGCCCCGAGTTCTTGGCAGACTGCCTTTATGAAAGTGGTCTTGCCGGCACCCATCTTGCCGTACAGGGCGAACACCCTTGCGCCGCCCGTGCTGCCGAGGAACTCTTTTGCGGCAGTTGGCAGGTCTTGTAGCGAATATGTTTTTGTGTCCATTGCAGTGTTATCTCTTTTTCGGTTTCATAATGGCCAGCGGGGTCAGCATTTCTTCCATGGAAACGCCCCCGTGCTGGAATGTGTCCTTGTAGTATGATACGTAGTGGTTGTAGTTGTTGGGGTATGCGAAGAAAGAAGCCCCGGTGGCGAATACGTAGCTCGTGCTGATGTTGGGCGAAGGCAGCATGGCCGCCCCGGGCTGTTTTACGGCGAAGACCTCCTTGGCATCGTACGACAGGTTGCGGCCGGTCTTGTAGCGCAGGTTTGTGTTTGTGTTGCGCTCGCCTACAATCTTGACGGGCCTTGACACCCTTATGGAGCCGTGGTCCGTAGCCACCACCACTGTATGCCCGGCCTTGGCCAGCTGCCTTAGCAGCCCGGCAAGCATAGAGTGCCTTAGCCAACTGAGAGTGATGGAGCGGTAAGCGCTCTCGTCCCGGGCCAGTTCGTAGAACATCTTAGACTCCGTGCGGGTGTGCGAGAGCTGGTCTATGAAGTTGAACACGGCCACGTTCAGGTCGTTGCCTTCCATTTGTGGCAGCTGCCTTTCCAACTTTTCCGCATCGGCTGCATCGTTCACCTTGTGGTAGGAAAACTTGTACCGCTTCCCGAGCCTGTCCATCTGGGCTTTGAGCAGTTGCTTTTCGTATTGGTTCTTTCCCTCGTCTTCGTCTTCCGACACCCACATGCCCGGATACATCCTTTGTATTTCCGACGGCATCAGTCCGCTGAATATGGCGTTGCGTGCGTATTGAGTGGCTGTGGGCAGTATGCTCAGGCACATCTGCTCCTCTATGTCAAACGCCCCTCCGATTTCGCCCGCAAGGGTTCTCCATTGGTCAAAGCGGAAGTTGTCTATCACCACGAGGAACACCTTCTGCCCGCTGTCCACCAAGGGGAACACCTTCTTTGCCATTATGTCCGGGCTCATCAGCGGCCTTTCCCCTGCCTGTTCGGCTATGTTTGCGCCTTTCCCGCGGTTCTTGCTAACCACCGCCGCCCTTAGGGCTGCGAGCCGGCTGTCAGTCTTTCCCGCTGCTGGAGCGTCTTTCCCATCCATGGAAGCAATCCATCCCAGGTAGTTGTCTTTCACAAACTTGGCGAATGCGGCGTTGGCCTCCTCCTTTTGCGTCAGCAGTATGTCGGCCATTTGGGTGTCTGGCCCGCTCAGTTCTATTTCCCAGTACACAATCCTGCGGTATGCGTCCATCCAGTCGTCCATAGTGCGGCAGCGCGATATCTGTTCGGATATGTCAGAGAAGCTACGCCGGTAGCTGTCCTGCGTGGTTTCGGATATTATCTCCCTGCGGTGTATGTTCTTCTTGAGCGACAGCAGCACTTGGTTTGGGTTCACTGGTTTTATGAGGTAGTCTGCAATCTTCGACCCGATGGCCTGGTCCATGATGTTCTCCTCTTCGCTCTTGGTAACCATCACCACGGGCGTGGCCGGCTGCACCTCCTTTATGTGCCGCAGCACCTCCAGACCGGTCATTCCCGGCATGTTCTCGTCAAGCAGCACGAGGTCGTAGGTGCGCCGCGAGCACATGTCCACAGCGTCCGGGCCGTTCGTGGCGGTGTCTATCTCGTAGTCGCGCTTTTGCAGGAATATTATGTGCGGGCGGAGCAAGTCTATCTCATCGTCCACCCAGAGCAGGTTGCCGTTCATTCTATCACTATTATGTCGGTGTCTTCTTCCTTTTCTTCTTCCGCAGTGTTGTCTTCAAAGGTTACCCCATCGTCGGCCGGTTCCCTTTCGGCTTCTTCCTCCAAGGTTATGCCCCCGTCTTCCTCTTCGGCTTCTTTTTCCTTCGCCGGCAGGGTTATTCCGCCTTCTTCCACTCCGATTGCATCCTCTGTGGGCCCGGTTTCTATGGTTGTTGTTCCATCGTCTGTTCCCTCTTCCTCCACTGGTACTTCTATTGACATGCCATACGGCGTTTCCGTCCCTTGGCCGTCCGTTGTGCCGCTTTCTTCCGTCCCTTGGCCTTCCTGCGGAGTGGCTCCGGCTTCAGGTTCCAAAAGCAGGGGAATGGGGCTAGTGGCCATCTTTGAGAGGTGTTCCCGGTAGAAGGTTTCGTAGTCTGCGTAAGAGAACGGCCTTCCGATGAGTTTGCGGTTGTCTTTGCTTATAGTGAAAGTGCGGGCTTTGGACAGGAACTCCCTCGCCGCTGCGTCTGAGTGCAGCTGTTCGGCGTATTGCCTTGCTTCCTCGTGGTTTTGGAAGCCGGAGACCGCCACCGATGTGGTCGTGTCCGTCGTCTCCACAGCTATGTCGAAGTTGCGCACCATGTAGTTTGTGAAATTGTGCTTGGCTATGTGGAACAGCGCCTTGTTGGCATCCATGGAGTCCTTTGCGGCCACCACCACGTATTCGTAGGCTGTTTCGGTTTCGGCTGAGAACTTTGGGGCCGCTGCCGAGTCGGCCGCCTGCGCGGCGGCCAACTGCGCCGCCGGGTCTATCCGCAGCCCCTCCGCAGTGGTTATCCGCTTGCCGGCCTTCACCCCTTCCGTTATGGCCTTGGCCATTCCGCCTATTTTGCCTGCCGGGAATTTGGCCGAGATGGAGTCGAGTTCGGCTATGCAGCCTTGCACGTCGCCGCCGTTGAGGCTTGACAGGGCGTTGATGAACATGAACTTGTCTCGGTTGGCACCTTGCGGGAACCGGTCTTGCGAAACCCTTGCTGCGGAGTGCACCGCAGCGTAGTCCCCTGCCTTGAACGCTTCGTAGGCGGAGGAGTAGAGGGAGTCTTCTATGTGTTCGCCGAGCTGTGCGTTCTCCTTGAAATACGGGTCTGCGAGTATGCCCGTCCAGCGGCTCTGCGGGTATTCCTCCTTCAGCTTTTGCAGGTAGCGGTCGGCTTCGGCATGTTCGCCTTTGCGCGAGTGCAGCAGGAACATGTGGTAGTAGGCGTCGTCCATGCGCGGGAAGTCGGGGTGCTGCGCCACCAACCTGCCCAAGTATTCCCCGGCCAAGGCCGTGTCGCCGAACTTGTCTTTGAATATCACCCCGGCGTTGAACAGCCCCTCGGCCATTATGGAGTTGCTTTCGGCCACCTGCTCAGGGGTGAATGGTATCTGTGCCAGGTAGTATTCTCGGCGGTGTGGGTCGTTCTGCGCGGTGTCGGCCTGTTCGCCCACGGCTGTGGTGTCGGCTTCCTCCGCAGTGTCAGCGGCTATGGAGTCGCCGGGCAAGTCCCCGCCGGCGTTTTCACTTCCTGCCCCCACCTGCGCCGCACCGGCCGCGTACCGCCAGAAGTCGGCGTTCTGCCTTTTCCCCCACAGCTTTTGGAAAGAAGACTTTCCCTGCTGCACTGCGGTGGGGTTGTAGAAGTACCACGCCCCGCCGGTGTTGGTGCCGGGCAGCGGTTGCGGCTGCGTGCCGGAGTGGGTGTCCATGGTGGAGTTCTTGGCCACGGTCTCGCGTGCGTAGGCTTCCGCCTGGGCGTCCCTTTCCTCCTTTTCTTTCTTTTTCAGGGCTTCTATGACGCGGTCTATCGCCTCGTTGCGCTCCTTTTCGCCCATCCGCGCCAGTTGTTGCAGCGAGTCTTGCAGGTGTACAGACTCAGTGTGGGGCGCCAGTTCGTCAAGCATTTTGGAGCGTGTGGCCAAGGTGTCGTAGTCGGCCCTGTCCTTGTCCACCATGCCCACGGCCTGGCTGTAGCACCTCTGCGCGTCTCCGTACTCGCCCTTGTCCCAGTATATGTCTCCCAATTTGAGCAGCAGTGCGCCCTTTTCCACCCCGTTGCGCGTGCCCTTTTCGCTCCCTTTCTCGTAGGCGGATATGGCTGCGGCGGTGTCGCGCATGGAGAGGTGTATGTTTCCCAGGGCGTAGTAGACCTGGTCCAGGTAGTCCTTGTTCTTGTCAGAGGCGGCCATCCTTTTCAGCCTGGCGGCCATCTTCTTCCCGGCCCCCTTGGCCAACACCTCCGTCTGCGCTATCCTGGCGTTGAATTCCACCTCGTATGGCGGGTTCTGCCTTATGGCCTTGCCGAACGCCTTGTAGGCTTCTTCGGAGTTGCCGTCCTTGGCTTCCAACTGGCCTATGAGGAACCATTCGCGGGCTTTTTGCTTCTTCCTCTTTTCGTGTTTCACCACTTTCCGTAGGTACTCGGCGGCTTCCTTGTGGTTGCCGGCGTGCAGGTGGTAGTCGGCCAGGGTGTAGTCCCACTCACGCCTTGCGCTCCAGTGTATGGAGTCGCGCCCCATGTTGCGTATCACGTCCTCGGCATCGTACAGCCAGCCCTCTTCCACGTAGCATTTTGCCAACCAGGCCCGGGCCTTGGCGTATATTGCGGGCTGGCCTTGGTACAGGCGGGACATGTAAGAGAACGTGGCCGCGGCCTCCTCGAACCCGCCCGAGTGGAACTGCGCCTTGCCCATCAGCAGCCACGCCTTCCACAGGAAGGGGTTGTACTCCCGGCGCGAGAGCCACTCGCGGTCCTTGTCGGTCTTGCGGCGGCTCTTGTCCCATTCAGGCTTTTTCTTTATGCTGTGCAGCTGTATGGCTTTCTCGCTCTTTTCCACAGCCCGCTGGAAGTTGGCCTTGCCGGTCTCCCGGCTGGCCTTGTTGGTTACGGCGTATAGGGGGATGAGCTCGGTGAAGTTGTCCTTGTTGGCGTTTTCCTTTTCCAGTTCGCCCTCCTTGTAGGCTGTTTCGCCGTTGTAGTAGGTGTTGTACTTGGCGTTGAACGAGTGCCACCAGCGGCTGCCCGGGGTGTTTTTCTGCGTGGAGCAGGCGGCGGCCACGGCTATCAGTGCCGCGGCGTATAGGAGGGCTTTGCTACGCATGCCGGCGGGTTTTGGCCGCGGCGGCTTGGAAAGCCTTGGCGGCGGCGTAGGTTATGACGCTCACGAATATTATGGCGGCGCCGGACGGCACGTCTGCAGCGTAAGAAAGGGCGAGCCCCGCCACGCAGTCGGCCATTGCCACGGCTATGCTCGCGGCCATCATGCGCTTGAAGTTGTAGGTGAAAAGGTTGGCCGTCATCTGCGGTATGGTGAGCAGGCTCATCGCCAGCACTATGCCCACCATGCGCAGCGTGGCCACTATGGTCATGGCTATCAGGGCCATCAGGGCGTATTCTATGAGTGTCACGGGCAGCCCCCTTGACTTGGCGAACTCCCTGTCGAAGGCCACGCCCACTATCGTACGGGTGAAGGTGAAGAACACCGCAGCCGCCGCCGCGGCGAGCGTGCCGAGCAGCAGCAGGTCGGCACGCCCTATGGCAAGTATGCTGCCGAAGAGGAAGGAGGGCAGGTCGGGCAGGAAGCCCGGGGTGAGGAAGCTGAACAGTATGCCCACGCTCATGCCGAAGGTCCAGAAGACGGCTATGGCCGAGTCTTCCCTCACGTCGTTGCGGTTGGAGAACCACTGCACCCCCAACGCGCTCGCCACTGCGAAGGCCATGGCCGTGGCCACGGGGTTCACCCCGAGGTACACCCCTATGCCTATGCCCCCGAACGAGGAGTGGGTTATGCCGCCGCTGATGAAGACTAACCGCCGGGCCACTATGTACGTGCCCACGATGCCGCACAGCACGCTGGCCAGCAGCGAGCCGGCTATGGCGTTTTGGAAAAACTGGTATTGCAATATCTCCGTCATTGCGGGTCGCTAATGAACATTATCAGTTCGTCTTTTATCTGGTTCGGTATCCCTATGCCCCTTTTCCCGAGGCTGGCGGCCCACAAAGGGGCTTCGCCGGCCGGCAGGGTGTACATCACCTCGGCAAATTCGGCGGCCTCTTCGTCTGTGTATCCGTCAGAGGGGCGGCCCGAGTAGCGGTCCAGCTCCTCGTCGTCGAAATACTCCGCCGGCCCGGCGTCGGGCGCCGCGGCGCAAGCCCCGCCGCACCCCGCGGCGGATGAACACGTCGAGCAGCCGCCGTTTTCAGGCGCCCGGTGCGCTCCGCCGCCTTGGAACAGTCCGAATAACGCGGCTACCGCGCCCAATATTGCAATGGAGACGAGGAGAATTGTCATGCCGCGCCGGTGTTTTCAGCCACGCGGTAGCCCACGGCCGCCAAGTCGCGCCAGAAACCGGGGTACGACTTGGACACAACGCCGGGCTGTTCCACCCTTATCCCGGGGAACACAGCCGCCATCGGGGCGAAGGCCATGGCCATGCGGTGGTCTTCGTAGGTGTCTATGGTAAGGGAGGATGGGGCGTGGGCGGTGCCGTCCCATTCCAAGGTGCTGTCCGTAGCGGCAGTGTGGAAGCCGAGTTTCAGCAGTTCTGCCGATAGCGCCTCTATCCTGTCGGTCTCCTTTATTTTAAGGCTGGCAAGGCCGGTGAAGCGGAACGGCACGCCCATGGCGCAGCACGTGGCGGCCAGGGTCTGGGCTATGTCGGGGCAGTGTGAGAAGTCGTAGTCTAAGCGTGCCGCCCTGCGCCCGTTGCGCGAGAGCACTGCGGCCCCTGCCGTGTATGCCGTGTCCACGCCGAGGTCTCGGAAGATGCCGGCCGCCACGGAGTCTCCCTGCATGGAGCCGCTGCGCAGTCCGTTGAGGGTTATGGATAGCCCGGGGGCCTTGGACAGGGCTGCGGCTTCGTAGAAGTAGGACGCTGCGCTCCAGTCGCCCTCCACGTCTATGGTGCAGGGGCGGTAGGGGCGTGCTTCCACCTTTATTGTGCCGTGCGGTGTCCACCGGGCTGAGGCCCCGGCTCCGTTCATTAGGCCTATCGTGAGGTCTATGTAGGGCTTTGAGGCCACGGTGCCTTCAAGAGCTATTTCAAGGTCTTCGCCTATGCCTGGGGCTATTAGCAGCAGGGCCGATATGTACTGCGAACTGACATCCGCCGGTATCGCAACCCTGCCGCCGTGCAGCCGTCCGCCGCAGACGGCCAAGGGGGGGTATCCCTCCGCCCCGGCGTAGGTTATGTCCGCGCCCATTTGGCGAAGCGCGTCCACGAGCGGGCCTATGGGCCGGCGTTTCATCCTTTCCGTGCCGGTGAGTGTGCGGCGCCCGGGCGTGGCTGCCGCGTATGCCGTGGCGAACCTCATGGCGGTGCCGGCCGCCCCCGCGTCCATCACCTCCGGCAGTTGGGAGAGCAGCCGCCCCAGGGTGTCGGAGTCGTCGCAGCGGGCCGCGCCTGAAAGGCGTGCCGCGCCGCCGGAGACGGCCGATATGACCAAGGCCCTGTTTGTTATGCTCTTTGACAAGGGCGGGGTTATCTCCGCCGCTCCGCAGCCTTCATAATATATGGTGTGTTGCATTGTGTCGTTTTACCGTGTCTGGATGTCTTGAATGGCAGCCGCACCGGACCGCCGGGCGCTGCTGCCGCCCCCCTTGTGGCGCCGGTTCCGACCTTCGGCCCGGGTATCAGCGGGCTATGGTTCAGCACGTGCCTTATCCTGCGCTTTTGGTCGGCGGACAGCTTGTAGCCCAACCCTACGGAATAGTCCATTATGTTGGCCGACCAGAACTCCCCTCCGTTGCAGTCCATCCTTACGAGCAACTCGTCCATCGTTGTCGCGCCAGCCATGCCGGCTATTGAGGCGGAGTAGGCCACGCGGTTGTAGCTCGGCGTGTCTTGGCAGTGGTCGGTGTCCCCGCACGAGTCGGTCGCCAAGCCGTCGCGCTCGGTGAAGATGTGGTGCAGGCCCAGGTAGTGGCCCAGTTCGTGGGCCAGGGTTACGTTTATGTCGTCGCTGCGGTAGCGGTAGCCGCCTGCGCCCTTGTCCGCCAGGCCGTAGCGCGAGGACTCGGAGTAGATGTGGCTGCTGTTTATGGAACTGCAATGGGCGTAGGTCAGGTTGGCCTTGCCTATCCGGGCGTACGCCACGGTTTCCAGGCCTTCCAGCTCCTGCCCGCCCTTTACCGAGTAGGGCAGGTGGCTTATGCCCAGCACCTCGCCCTCGGCGGCTCCGCCGGCGAACTGGTAGGCGAACACGTTTATGTATTCGTTGGGGTCCCAGAGGTACTTCTTGTACTTGCCGGTCTCGTCCGTCATCACCTCGTCAGGGTCCATAGGGTAGTCCCCCTCCCACCTTACCCGGTGGATTCCCGGCTCGGCCAGCTCTTTCCCGTCTTCCCCGTAGCGGGCCATGGTGAAGATCAGGTTGGCGTTTTCGCTTTCGCCGTACACCCCTCCCCGGTAAATCTCGTTGACGCGGGCCAGGATGGTGGAGAGCCGCCCGGCCGGTATGTTCTGCGTGCTGTCCGCCGGGTCCGTGTAGAACACGTGGAAGACCACCGGCAGGCGGTACATGTAGGCATCGCCCGCCGCTGCGTCGCCCGCATCGTCGTCTTCGTCCACGGCGGCCGTTTGTACGGCACGCCCCAGCCCGTCGTCGCCCCCGCACGAACAAAGGCAGGGGGCTGCGGCGAACGCCGCCGAGAATGCGGCGGCCATGGCAGCCTTGCGCAAAGCCGGCCCCCTTATTGTATTATGGCCACTTTGTCGGCGTTCTTTATGGCCTTCTGCGCCGCCTTGATTTTTTTCTTTAGTTCTTTCACCTTGGCCTTGTAGTCTTTGAGTATGTCTTTCTGCTCGTTGAGCTGGTCTTGGTACTTGTCCACCACCCGTTTCTGGTCTTTCACGTCTTTCTCGTAGGCGGCGAGCTGGTCTTTTGCGGCCTTCATGTCGAATGTGAGGCTGTTTTGCGCGGTCTGGGTGTCGTCCGCCCGCACGTTTGCGGGTGCGGAGAGCAGGAGGGCCAGTGCGGCCGCAGCCGCTGCTATTGTCTTCTTTTCCATAGTGGTATGGTGTTGTTTTGTCCGGGGCTTTGTAGTCCGTGCGGCGCCCGGTCGGTCCCGTATCGCCTTGCGCCGCATCCTGTACGGATACAAAGTTAGGATTTTTCCACCCTACGGCCTTTCCCTTGCCCTCCGTTTGTGGGGAATGTCCACGGCGTGCGCCGGTGCGCCACGCCATTCCGCCGCCGGTACCACGGCTTGGTACTGTCTGTACCACGGCTTGGTACTATTTGTACCACGGCTTGGTATTCTTTGTACCACGGCTTGGTACTGCGGTCTTGCTACGCATCGGTGTGGGGGAACGCCAAAGGGTGGAAGTGGTGCCTTTATATGCGTCGGCGGGGGGCCCGGCCCCCCGTTTAGTGGGGTGGGCCCCCCCGGGTGGGGGGGTTGGCGGGTGTGGGGGGTTAAAAATAAGGCGGTGCGGGAGGATATCCGGTCCCGGCATTGCTCCATGAGCCATTTCGGTGTGCTGGTGGCTCCGCATATCCCCACGGTGGCGGCCCCGCACACCCAACCGGACTCTATTTCGCCGGGGCTTTCCACGTGGTGGCTGTTGGGGTTGGCCTTTTTGCAGACCCCGAAGAGGGCCTTGCCGTTGGAGCTTTTCCTGCCGCTGACGAAGACCACGGCTTCGTGGGCTGCGGCGAACCGGGCTATGTGCGGCATCCGGTTGGCCACCTGCCTGCATATTGTGTCGAAGCTCTCGAAGTGGGCCGCGGCGCCCATGCGGCCGCTTATGTGGGCCGTTATCTGGCGGAACTTGTCCAGGCTCATGGTGGTTTGGGAGTAGAGGTATATGTCTCGCCCCATGTCCAGGCACTCTTCGGCGTCGGCTATGCTTTCCACCACGATGGCCTTGCCGCCGGTCTGCCCCACGAGCCCGAGCACCTCGGCGTGCCCGCGCTTGCCGAAGATGGCTATCTGGGCATCCGGGTGGGCTTCGTGCTGCCGCCTTATGCGCTTTTGCAGTTGCAGCACCACGGGGCAGGTGGCGTCTATTATGTCGATGCCGTGTTTTTCGGCGGTGCGGTAGGTCTCGGGAGGTTCGCCGTGGGCCCTTAGCAGCACCTTGGAGCGGCCTATTTCCCCGAGTTCGGCGTGGGTGACGGTCTTGAGGCCCTTTGCGCCGAGCCTTTCCACCTCCTTGCCGTTGTGCACTATGTCTCCCAGGCAATATAGCTCCTCGCCGGTGGCGAGGGTCGCCTCGGCTTTTTTTATCGCCGTGGTTACGCCGAAGCAGAAGCCGCTGCCCTGGTCTATCTCCACCACGGGTGTCATTCCCACGACACTGTTATGACGACCTTGGGCATGGCCGGGTCGTTGGTTATCATTAGCACCCTCGGCTTTTTCCTGGCCGAGCGTAGGGCCTTGGCTGAGGCCGACACCTTCAGGGTGGTCTTCTCGCCTGGCTTCAGCTTCGCCTTTTTCAGGGACACTTGCAGGCCGGTGGTGAACAATTGCAGGTTGCGTATTTCCAAGGCCGACTTGCCGGTGTTGGTTATCTCTATCTCGCCTTTCCCCTTGCTTTTGCCGGCCAGGCTGCCGAGGTGTATGTCTGTGCCCGATAGCGATATGCGCGGGGCTGCGGCCATCTGCCTTTCGGTGAGTTCACCGAAGCCGGGCAGCAGCACGGCAGATACTGACAGCTCCTTGTCTGCCGACACCTTTTCGCCCGGCGCCTTGCCCATGTAAACGGTGGTCTGGGTAAGGCCGAGGTCGCGCAGCTTGCCGGAGTTGAGCATGATCGTTACCACCCCTCCGTGGTTGGGCGCGATGGATGACGGGGACACCTCGGCTTTGAGGTAGTCCGGCAGGTGCATCACCACGGGCTGCACGGTGGAGCTTGTGGGGTTCATCACGTGTATCTTGACGTAGGGGCGGTCTCCGCGGTTCACGTCGTCAAACTCCACTGCGTCCTTGTCGGCCAAGAGTTCGCCCAACTTGTATGGGTATTCGCCTGAGAAGTCCACCACCTCGCTCACCACCACCCCGCGGAGCGTGAGCAGGAGCGGCTCTTCGCTGCCGGCTTCGTACACGGCCACCTGCTTTTCAAAGTGGCCCAGCTGCTTGGCATCGTAGGTTACGCTCACAATCCCGGCGGCCCCTGGAGGTAGTTCCCTCGCTTCCATGCCGGCCGTGGTGCAGCCGCAGGAAGTCTCCACGGCCGAGACTGTGGCGGTGCGTGTCCCCTTGTTTGATATGCTGAACTCTGCGGTTACGGGGCGGCGGAACATCACCTGTCCGATGTCCACCACGTCCGTAGCCGCCTCTATGTTTTGGGCCGCCGCCGGGAGCGAGAGGGCCGACAGCGCGGTTGCTATTATTGTGTGCTTCATGTTCTTGTTTGTTTGTCATTCCACGGACACCTCCGCGGCCCGTGCCCTTGCGTGGAACTCGGGGCTGTAGGCGCATTGCACGGTGCATACCCCGGTGAGGTAGTCGCCGCTGCGGTCTATGTGGTAAGTGGTTTCCATGGTGTGTTTGCCTTTCGGCATCTTGTCAAAGAAATAGAGTGTGGCGTTGTCTTGAGGGGCGGTGTAGTGGCCTCTGCGGTATCCGCTGAGCTGCGAGGCCGGTTCCATGCAGGCCGCACGCCTGTCTGATATCTGCACGAAGTCGTAGTCGCGGTCGGCTTCCACTGTTATCCTAACCCTTACCTTGTCGCCCACTTTAAGTTTTCGCGCAGCTTTCCCGTCAGGGCCTATTATCTCCCGCCTTATGGAGAAGCCTTCTCCCTTGTCGGCCTGCACGTTTTCATTTTGCAGGAATTGCGCGTAGACCGCCCCCCAGGACACGCCGGCTCCGTCTTTCTTTATTTCCACGGACTGCGCTCCGTCCCTTTCCGCCGATACCTTGACGTATCCCACACGTGCGGTGCCTTGGCCTGCGGGCAGAGGCCTGCCGCCCATGGATATTTGTGGAGTTTGCACTTGTGCCGCCGGTGATGCGCCGCCGGTTGCGAGAGCTTGCACGGCGTTCACACAATCTATGCCGCCGCCCCAGTCTTGTGTGCGCTTTGCTTGCATGAGCCACAGCAGCATTTCCCCCTCTGCGGCCTTGTCTGCCGGGGCTATTTCCCTAAGTGCCTCTATTGCCGCCACTTGCGTGGGTATGCGGTAGTTGGCCCAGCTGTAAGCGGCCTTTCCGGTGTCGAAATACCGGCCCATTCCGCTTTTTTGCACGCTGTGTTCCATCACGCTTTGCAGCAACACCCTCGCCGCAGAGCTGTCTCCTGCCCACGCCTTGACAATGGCTGCCACGGCTTTGCCGTATATGGATAGCCCGGGGCTGCCGCCGGCGAGTGCGTCGGCGATGAATTCCACGTCCTTTCCGCCGCTTTCGCCTAAGCTGCGCCCAGAAACGGCGCAGGAGTATGCGTAGGAAACCGCCACGGAACTCGGACTTGCTGCCCGCCCGCTCTTGAGTGCCTTCTTCATCCCTTCCACTTCCTCTGCGGCCTTTCTGCCGAGGTATTTGCCGGCGGCTTCCCATACGGAGTAGGCGTTGGCCGGCAGGGCGGACGACTTTATCAGCCTTGACAGTGTCTCGTAGACGAACGAAGTGGCGTATGTGTTTCCCGGCATGCCCTTTATCCAGCTTAGCGCCCCGTCCTGGTTTTGGAGTCCGGCCAATATCCGTGTGTACTCGGCGGTGTTCTGCTCCAAGGCCCGGCGGTCGAAAAAGTTGCAGAGCCGGGCTTGCCGTCCGGCTTCGTCAATGGCTTCCGCCACCCATGGGGTCTCGTCAAGCAGCATTGTTTTCAGGTCTCCGTTTTCTTCAAGATTCACGGCCGGCCGGCCGGCGGCTTGCTCTTCCGCACGCCACTCTTCCACGGCTTTTCCAAATTCTGCGGACGAGCCGAGTATCTTGCCGCCAATGCAGTTGGCGTATAGCGCAGCAGCCGCGTTGATGGCGGTGGGGTGTGCCGGCGATGCAGCGTATGGCAGTGCCTTAATGGCCAGCCACACAGGGGATGCTGTGTATTCCACTGTTACTCGGCCGTCTTGGCAGCCGGTGGGAAAGAGACTGTCCAAATCCACCTCCACGGCCCCCGCGCCGGCCATTGTGAGCGCCGCCGTGTTCATGCCTTGTGCCAACTGCGGCATTACGGCTATGTAGTGTTGCTCGCCGTCTGTGTGTCCGCCTCCCTCGGCCGTTATCGTACATACAGAGGGCTGAGGCAAGCCTTCCGCGGAGAATGGGAACGAAACCTCGGCTGCACCCATTGGGCCGGCTTCGTACACTGCCGTCTTACGCATTATGGTCTTGCCCGTTTCCGGGTCGGATATTTCCATGGTGGCCTTTCCCCTTACGGCCTTTGCGGTGAGGTTGGATATGGTGGCTGCTATTTCGCCCTTGTCGCCCTCCCTTAGGAAGCGCGGCATGTTGGGTTGCACCATTATGTTCTTCTGTGCCACGGCCTCTCCGTTGATGCGGCCGAAGTCCATATCCCTGTCGTGCGCCAGACCCATGAACCTCCACGTGGTAACGCTTTCTGGCAGGGTGAAGCCTATTGCCACCACTCCGCTGCTGTCCGTTTCCAACCGAGGTTGGAATGTGGCCGTTTCCGTGAAGTTCTCCCTTGAGGGGATATGTCCGGCCTTGTTGCCGCTTTCCCCTCCGTCGCCCCCGTTATTTCGCGCGGGTGCAGACTCTTCCACAGCCGCTTGCATTGCTGCCATGTCCGCTGCGGGTGCTGCTGCGAGATTCGCCCTCGTCCGCTCCTTTGCATACCCCACACGCACGGCCATGGGTGCTGTGCGTATCTGCGGCATGCATATTCCCCACACCGACAATGCCGGTTCGGGTAGCGACTTGTAGGTCTGCTCGCCGTAGAGATGGGTGCCGTATAGGCGTTTTGCAGTCCATGGAGTGTACGGAGGTGTGGAATAAATATGTGGGGAGAAGTCCCACGAATGGGTGCGGATAGCGTCCAAGGCCTTGTCGTAGACCACGGCCATAAGCTGCGCCTTTGCGGGTGTGCCGTCAGGGTTTGTGATACGCAGTGTCCATTCCTCAGCCCTGCCCGGTGTGAGGCGGTTGCGGAAAGACATCCACTCTGTTTTCAGTTTCTTATCGGGCAGCGGTTTGCCTATTGACACCGTGTGTGAGAACACTTTGCCGCCCTTTACCCACGAGCATGAGAACGACAATCCCTCGCCGTAGCAGGGTTTGTAGGCGAAGTCCATCGTTGCCACGGTGCCGTCAAGCTCCAAGAAGCCCTTTTCAATCACGCTGTCGGCTGTGTTCACGGTGTATACTATGTGCTGGTTAGGCGAGCCGCCGCCGAATTGCACCCTTGCCGCCGAACCGTCTGTGGGGAATTCCTTGGCTGAGCAGTGGAACCAATCGTCCACTGCGCCGGGAGCGGTTGCGCTGTCAAGGTTGAACACTGTGAACGCTTTCTCCAATACGGTCCCGCGGCATTCGGCCCTCAGCACGTGCTTGCCTATGGAGTAGTCGGAGAAGCGTATTTCTACGGGCGTGCCGGCTGGGCATTCCTTTCTTTTTCCGTTGTCCACGGCCCATGTTATATCCCCATCCAAAGCCTCCCCCCTTGTATTGGTGTACGCGAACGTTATATTCTCTGTGGTGCGTTGCTCGGCTTGCAGAGGCCAGTCGGCGGCGATCCTCGACGGCTTTTCATCCGTTGGGAAGGCCTCGCAGGCCTCAATTGTTTCCCCGCCCATGCCGGTGGCTTGTATGCTTATCTTGAAAAGGGCCTTTGGGCGTTTTGCTGCGAGGTGTATCGGAATGCGGAAAATCCCTTGGCTGTCGGTCTCGGTTGTGTCGGCCTTTATGGTTTCCGCCTTGCCGTAGTATTGCGTGCGTGAGGCTTCGCTCCTTTCCACTGCGTATGCCACTTGCGCCCCGGCCACTGGTGTCCCGGCGTAAGACACTGCGCGTCCAGATATGGTTATGGTGTCCCCTGCGGAGTATGGCCGCCCAAGCGGTTCGGTTACGATGGAGAAAGACGGCCTTTTGTATTGCTCCACGGAGAAATAAGTGCGTTCGCCTTGCGGAGTTCCCACGGAGAACTGCCCGGTGAGTCCCCTTTGCGGCAGGGTGAAGCGTGCCGTGGCTGTGCCGAAGCTGTCGGTTGCCGCAGTCGTTTTCTCCACCACTTGGTTGTTGGCGTCCCTCAATTCAAGGGTTATGCTGTCTCCGACCGCCGCCTTCGTCGTGGTGTGGTTTTCATTTGTGTACGCAATGGCCGTGGCCATCACCTCCTGTCCTGGCCTGTACACCTTGCGGTCGGTGAACAGCGACACCCTGCGGTGTGTGCCGGTGTTGTGGTAAGCCCTGCCGTACGCCGGCAGTGTTATGGGCGGGTGGGCTTCGTCTCCGTCGCTGCCTATCATTATGTCCAAGACGGATTGCTCCCCGTGTGCGAGAATGGCTTCCCCCACGCTGTCTGTTTGCAAAGAGCCGATAAGCCTACCCGTGTCCCGCCATTGAACCGGGCGTGAGTACACTTCCACTTTCGCCCCCTCCACGGGTTGTCCGTCCGCTGCGTCCACCACCACTATCCTCGCCTTTCCCCCGGGCATGTTTTGGCACATTGCTTCAAGGCCGCTAACGTGCAGCAAGGAGTGGCTTTTCCTTACTCCGTCGTCTGCAGACGCTTCCACCAAGTACACTCCCGGCGGAAGGCCCGGTATGGAGATTGTGTCAGATATTGTCTTGTGGTCGGGTATGCCTGCGTACTTGCGTGTGGCCGTTACCGTCTTGAAGGAAGGGTCGACGCGCTTGAGAAGTTTTTCCACGGCCTTTTCCCCATCGGTGGATAGCTGTTCCTTGCCGGTGGCGGAGAGCATTTTTATGGATATGGATAGGGAGCCTATGTTGGTAATCTGCCTTGCAATGATGCTGTCTTCCCGGTTGGCCACCCACAGCTCCCTCGGTATGTGTATGCCGTATGACGGCAGGGTGAGCTGCCGCTTGGCGTTCCTTAGAACGTTCATCCTCGGCCACGCTCCCCAGGCTCCCATGGCGTAGTCCAAGTACCTCATCTTGTCCTCGGCATCGTATTCGGGAGCACCCTCCATGGCTTCGTACCGGTCTATGGCGGCCTCTCCGGCCACTTCCAAGTCTCCGTATTCGTGCGTTATGGAGTCAAGAGCCGCTATGCGGCGTTCTGTGTCTTCCGCAGTAGGGTTCCTATCGGCTTTGTGGCGAAGTCTCATTATGGCGCATAGACAGGCTGCATATCGGTTGCCGGCGCCCGAGTAGTATGTGTGCATGGCTTTGAAACCCTTTGTCTCAAAGCCTATGGCGTGCAGCAGGTCGTTGTTGAAATATTTGCCGTAGTGTCCTTTTGCCGTGGCCGGCTGGTAGTCTTCCGCCTTTGCCTTGGCAAGCATTGCCGGGTTTGCCATGGCCTTTGCGGTGTAGAAAGCCGCCGAGTCCCGCCTTTCAGCCGGCAGCAGTTTGTTTTCGGAACATATACGCCCGATGACGCACGCGTATATGGCTGCGGCCTCGGGCGAAGATTTGCCAATTGTGTGCATTGTGGCTATGAGCCTGTCCACTTGCTGCGGCAGTGAGTCGGGCGATATGCCGGCTTTTGCTTCGGCAAGCTCCGTTTCGGCTTTGAGCAGGTGTCCCCACTCCTTGTCTACGAAAGCTTTCCGCGCTATCTTGCCAAGCAGTTCGGCTCTCGTGGCCGGCAGGTCTTTTGCCTTTGCTTGTTCGGCCTTTTTCCATAGTCTGCCGTAGTTGCCGGCGTGTGCAGCCGTGGATGCCAGTGTCGCCAGTGCTATCATGGCCGCTGCGGCCTTTTTTCCTAAAATGTTCATAGCTTGTTTGCTTTTGGGCAGCCTGAAAGTGCCTGCCGGTTGCAAAATTAGGGCATTGTGGCCGATACGTCCGTGGGCTTAGGCATTAAACAGCCTGGCTGCATTCCGCCTAGGGCAGACCTTTCACGGGCGTCAGTCCCATGGTTGCGGCCGTTGCAACGAGCAGTTGCATTAGCGGCCCGCGTTCGTTCGGCACGGCGTTGTCAAGCACTGCGTCTTTTAGGGCCTTTTTCAGTTCGCCCACCTGCCGTGATGGCCCCAGGGCGAACAAATCCATTATCTCGTTGCCGTCTATGCACGGCTGCAGCAGCCGTTTGTAGTCCCGCTCCTGCAGGTCGGCAAGTTTTTCCCTAACCTGCTTGAAGGTGTCGAGGAAACGCTGTTTGCGTTCCGAGTTCTTGCTGGTTATGTCGGCTTCGCAGAGCAGCATGAGGTCTCCGATGTCGTCTCCGGCTTCGCTCAGCAGCCGTCTCACTGCGCTGTCAGTAACCACGTCGTCGGCTATGGATATGGGGCGCATGTGCAGGTAGACCAATTGCTGTACGTATTTCATCTTGGCGTCGAGCGGCAGCTTGAGTTTTCGGAAAATGCCGGGCACCATCTTCGCCCCGATTATGTTGTGGTTGTGGAATGTCCACCCGGCGGCGTTGTCCCACCGCTTGCTCTTGGGCTTGCCAATGTCGTGCAGCAGCGCAGCCCATCTGAGCCACAGGTTGTCTGATGTGCGTGCCAGGTTGTCCACCACTTCCAATGTGTGGTAGAAGTTGTTCTTGTGCGCCCGGTTGTTGCGCTTCTCCACAATGTCCAGGAAAGTCAGTTCCGGCAGCACGTGCGCCATAAGGCCGGAGCGGTATAGCTCCATCAGTCCGCGGCTGGGCGCCGGCGTGGCCATAATCTTGTTGAGTTCGGCAGCTATGCGCTCCCCGCTCACGATGCCGAGCCTGTGTGCGTTTCGTTCCAAGGCTTGGAATGTCTCGTCTTCTATGAAGAAGTTGAGTTGTGCGGCGAACCTCACGCAGCGGAGCATCCTAAGCGGATCGTCGGAAAAAGTGGTGTCGGGGTCCGATGGCGTGCGGATAATCCCGTCTTCCAAATCTTCCAATCCGCCGAACGGATCGACAAGCTGGCCGAATGTGGGGCCGTTCAGCGAGGCTGCCATGGCGTTTATGGTGAAGTCGCGTCGGTTTTGGTCGTCTTCTAACGTGCCGTCTTCCACGGCGGGCTTGCGTGAGTCGTGCGAATAGCTTTCGCGGCGCGCCCCCACGAACTCTATCTCCGTGCCGCGCCATTTCACCTGCGCCGTGCCGAAGTTGCGGAACACCGAGAGGTGCGCCCCCTTTCCGAGCCGTGCTTTCAGCTCTTCGGCCATCCGTATTCCGCTGCCCACCACCACTACGTCTATGTCGTTTGTGGGGCGTTCCAAGAACAGATCCCTGACGTAGCCCCCCACCACGTAGCATTCCAAGCCTATGCTGTCCGCAGTTTCGGATATTGTCCTGAAAATGCCGCTGCCGAGCAGCTCCGCTATCTGGTCGTCTGTAAGGTGTCTCATTGCAAAAGTCCGGTCTGTACAAAGTGCAAAGTTAGTCAAAACGCCTTTGCAAGGCACTCACTCCTTCCCTTGCCGGGTTATCTCACGCGCCCTGGCCAGTGCGGAGTCTATGTGGTTGCAGATGTTCTCCCGGCCGAGTTCGCTGCACACCCCGGCGTGTTCCAAGGCGTCCCTTACTTCCGTCCGCACCCCGGAGAGTATCACCCTTATTCCCTCGCGGCGGCTCATGGAGCAGAGGTTGGAGAGGTTGTGTATGCCGGTGCTGTCTATGAACGGCACCTTCCTCATCCTTATTATCCTCACTTCCGGCCGGCCTGGCAGCGATGCCATAGTCTCCTCGAACTTGTTGCCGGCGCCGAAGAAGTAGGGGCCGTTTATCTCGTACACCTCCACGCCTTTCGGTATGGACAGGTGTTCCAGGTTGCCGAGCCTCATGTCGCTGTCTTCCTCCCCCGGGTCTATCTCGCCCGTGAAGGCTTTCACGCCGGTGCTGCCGGCCATCCGCTTTATGAACAGCAGGCAGGCGGCCACCATGCCCACCTCTATGGCTATCGTAAGGTCGAACACCACGGTGAGTATGAACGTGGTCCACAGCACTATTATGTCGCTCTTGGGGTTGCTCATTATGCCGAGGAACGACCTCCATCCCGACATGCCGTAGCTCACCATCACCAGCACTCCTGCCAAGCAGGCCATAGGTATGTACTTGGCCAGCGGCATCAGGAAGAGGAATATCAGCAGCAGCACCACTGCGTGTATTATGCCGGCCACGGGTGTGGAGCCGCCGTTGTTTATGTTGGTCATGGTTCTGGCCACGGCCCCGGTGGCGGGTATGCCCCCGAGCAGCGGCGATGCGATGTTGGCCACGCCCTGCGCTATCAGTTCGGTGTTGGAGTTGTGGTGGTCGCCAGTTACGCCGTCGGCCACGGTGGCGGACAGCAGCGACTCTATTGCCCCAAGCACGGCTATCGTTATGGCCGGGCCCACGAGCGCCTTCACCGTCTCCCACGACATGTCCGGCACTTCGGCCCCAGGCAGGTGGGCGTCTATGGAGAAGCGGTCGCCTATGGTCTCAATGGTGTCCACACCGGCGAAACGCTTGAGCAGCAGAGCGGCCACCGTTATGGCCACTATTGCCACGAGCGACCCCGGCACCTTGCGGCTCACCTTTGGAGCGGCCGCTATCACCGCCACGCTGGCTATGCCCACTGCGGCGTTCCACGGGTCTATCGCGCCGATGTTGCGGAAGTAGCACGCCCACCGCTCAAAGAAGTCCGTGGGCACCTCGCCGGCTATGGAGAAGCCCAGCAGGTCTTTCAACTGCGTGGTGAATATCGACAGGGCTATGCCGCTGGTGAAGCCCACCACGATGGGGTAGGGTATGTACTTGATTACAGATCCCAGGTGCATTATGCCGAAGAGCACGAGGAACACCCCGGCCATCAGCGTGGCCACTGTAAGGCCTTGGAAGCCGTACTGCTGTATTATGCCATACACAATTATCACAAAGGCTCCCGTGGGGCCGCTTATCTGCACCTTGCTGCCGCCCATCAGGGCCACGATGAACCCCGCGACAACCGATGTTATTATGCCTTTTTCGGGCGTTACCCCCGATGCTATGCCGAACGCTATGGCCAGCGGCAGGGCCACTATGCCCACTATCACGCCTGCCATGAGGTCTGACGTGAATTTCTTCCTGTCGTAATGCCCTATGACTGACAACGCCTTGGGCTTGAAGTCTATCTTTGCCATTCCTTTTTTCTTTGGAGGTGCAAAGGTAGCGGCAATTTGCCGTATTTGCAGGGTGGGTGAGAGAGGCTGTGTGCAAAAGGCCGCTTTTCTTGATTTACGGCAAAGGGGAGTGGCTTTGTGTGGTAAGGCTGGGGAGCGAAAAAAACGGCCGTTGCGGTATGATGGTAATGGAACAACTTTTAACTTTGCCGTGGAGGATAGGAGAATAGCTATGAAAAAGGTACTTCCATACACGCAGGTCTGTTCCGCCGCATTTGGCGGTAGGGCTTTTGCCCCCCCCACACACATGTTTGCAATTCGTTAAATATCAATTATATAGGTATGGTTTACCTCCACTTGTTTGTGCTGTGGGGGAGTTTTGCCGTATCCATTCTTTTTAATATCCATCAATACCCGCCGCATCTGTCCGCCGTTCGGTGGCGGAAGCGGCCTAAAACCTATTTGTTATGATACGTAGATTTATTACCTTGTTGCTCGCAATTGCGGCGACATCCATCACTGCCCTATCCGTGGACAACCAAAAATGGGCCTATGTGGTGAAAAGCGATGATGGCGGCACCATCACTTTCTACTACGACACTCAGATGGCCAACCGTGGCGGCAATGTGTGGGGAATAGATAAAAGGAAAGTCGGGGGTCCCATATGGACTTGCGACTCAGTTGTAACGCAGGCGGTCTTTGACCCATCGTTTGCCGAGTACCGCCCCACCTCTACGTCCGATTGGTTCGTGGAACTAAGTGCTTTGGAGTCCATATCGGGCTTGCAATACTTGAACACATCAGACGTGACGGATATGAGTGGTATGTTCGCCTACTGCAAAAGCCTTACTTCCCTTGACTTGTCAGGCTTCAACACCGAGAACGTGAGGAATATGGATTCTATGTTTGGTCTTTGCGAAAGCCTTACTTCCCTTGACGTGTCAGGCTTCAACACAGAGAACGTGAAGAATATGTATAGTATGTTCTCATAATGCTAAAGCCTTGCTTCCCTATACGGGAATGAGAACAGCAAGTAGAACGTCTAGAGTATCATTTTGATGTTCTGAGTCTCTATCTGCTAATGCGTTAGCTGCCTAGTGGTTTATGTGTTATACACCGAGAACGTGATGATTATGTATAGTATGTTCTCTATTTGCGATAGCCTTACTTCCCTTGACGTGTCGGGCTTCAACACTGAGAACGTGAAGAATATGTATGGGATGTTCGCCTACTGCTCCAACCTTGAGGCCATATACTGCAATGATCCGTGGGTGTGCGACAACTCACGATACATGTTCAGCGGCTGTGTCAAACTTGCGGGCGAGGCCGCTTACGACGGTGCCGATACGGATGTGTCCATGGCCACCCCGGACAACGGCTTCTTTACGAAACACTTCTACACCATAACCTTGTCGGCAGGGGCCAACGGCTCCGTGGAGGCCGTGTATGCCGATACGGGACAGGGCGTGGTGTTCACAAACGGCAGGGCCGAGGTGAAGACGGGTTCCAAGATTGTGATTGTGGCCAAGCCAGACAATGGATATGCCTTTGACAAGTGGAGCGACAATGTGGTGGATGCCGAGCGCGAGTTTACCATAAAGGTCGATTTGGAACTCGGTGCCTTGTTCAAGGGGAATGTGGACTCTGCCGTAAGGTCGGCGGCAGCCGAATGCGGCAGCAAGGCTTTCTATACCTTGGATGGCCTCCGCTTGCCGGCGGCCCGCAAGGGGTTGAACATTGTTAGGACGGAAGACGGCCGTATGATAAAGGTTGTGAAGTAGCGGCCTTTGCCGTAAGTCCTTTACGGAAGAGATTCCGCGCGGCGCAGTTTATGTGCCGCGCGGAATTTTCGTATTTCCCACACGTTGGGACAGCGTTGTGTGTGGTTTCTTGTGCAAAAGGGAAAGACGCGGCAAGCCGCGTCTCTACAGCCCCTTGTTTATAAACCCCATATTGTCAATGCGTGCAAACAATGTAACACCGGTGCCGCCGTAGCGGCCGCGGCAAGCCGCATCTTCACGGTTCGTTTGGAGGTACTTATTATTAATGTGTGCAAGCAAGCGGCACCGGTACCGCCTTGCGCCTAATTCCTGAACACGAGTTCCTCCTCTACTGCGTCTATGGTTACGGGCGCCGCAGAAGACACCTCCCCGGCGAGGATTTTCCTTGACAGGCTGTTTAGCACGTGGCGCTGTATGGCCCTCTTCACCGGCCTTGCGCCGAACTCCGGGTCGTAGCCAGCTGCGGAGAGCGCGGCCACCGCCGCCGGTGTCCATTCCAATGCGAAGCCCTGTGCGGCGAGCGAACCGCGCAGCCGGCCCAGTTGCAGCCCCACCACCTCGGCAATCTGCCCGCGGGTGAGGGGTGCGAACATGATGGTCTCGTCCACCCTGTTTAGGAACTCCGGGCGGATGGTCTTTTTCAGCAGGTCCGTTATACCGGCCTTCGCTTCGCCGGCTAACCTTTCGCGGTCGGCTTCGCCGGCGCCGGCGAACACCTGCCGTATGTACTGGCTGCCGAGGTTGGAGGTCATTATTATTATGGTGTTCTTGAAGTTGGCCGTGCGTCCCTTGTTGTCGGTCAGCCGCCCGTCGTCAAGCACTTGCAGCAGGATGTTGAACACGTCGGGGTGCGCCTTTTCTATCTCGTCGAACAGCACCACGCTGTACGGCTTGCGGCGCACCGCTTCGGTGAGCTGCCCCCCCTCGTCATACCCCACGTAGCCCGGGGGCGCGCCGATAAGCCTTGACACGCTGAATTTCTCCTGGTATTCGCTCATGTCTATGCGCGTCACCATGCCCTCGTCGTTGAAGAGGTACTCGGCCAGGGCCTTTGCCAGCTCCGTCTTTCCCACGCCGGTGGTGCCAAGGAATATGAACGAGGCTATGGGCCGCTTGGGGTCTTGCAGTCCTGCGCGGCTGCGGCGCACTGCATCGCTCACGGCCCCGATGGCTTCGTCCTGCCCCACCACGCGCTTGTGCAGTTCCTCTTCAAGGTGCAGCAGCTTGTCCTTTTCGCTCTGCATCATCCGCGCCACGGGTATGCCCGTCCACCGGCTCACCACCTCTGCTATGTCGTCTGCGGTAACCTCCTCGCGCACCATGGTGTCCGCCCCCTGCGCCTCTTTGAGCCGGCGTTTTATCTCTTCCTGCCCGTCTTGCAGCCGCTGCAGTTCCCCGTAGCGTATCTCCGCCACACGCCCGTAGTCGCCCCGGCGCTCCGCCTGTTCGGCTTCGGCGCGGAGCCGCTCCATGTCCTGCTTGGCCTGCTGCAGCTTGCCGAGGAGTTCGCGCTCGCCCTCCCACTTGGCCTTGAATGCCGTCTCTTGCTCGCGCAGCCCGGCTATCTCCTTGTCAAGGTCGGCTATCTTCCTGATGTCGTTCTCCCTCTTGATGGCCTCCCGCTCTATTTCCAACTGTTTCAGGCGGCGCGTCAGTTCGTCCAACTCCTCTGGCACGCTGTCGTGTTCCATCCTCAGCTTGGCGGCCGCCTCGTCCATCAGGTCTATGGCCTTGTCCGGCAGGAAGCGGTCCGTTATGTACCTCTCCGAGAGCTTCACCGCAGCTATGCAGGCATCGTCCTGTATGCGCACCTTGTGGTGGTTCTCGTAGCGTTCCTTCAGTCCGCGCAGTATGGATATGGCCGCCAGCTCGTCAGGCTCGTCCACCACCACGGTCTGGAAGCGGCGTTCCAGGGCCTTGTCCTTTTCAAAGTACTTCTGGTACTCGTTCAGCGTGGTGGCCCCTATGGCCCTCAGTTCGCCGCGCGCCAGTGCCGGCTTGAGGATGTTGGCCGCGTCCATTGCGCCTTCCCCTCCGCCAGCTCCCACGAGGGTGTGGATTTCGTCTATGAAGAGGATTATGCCGCCGTCCGCATCCTCCACCTCCTTTATCACGCTTTTGAGCCGCTCCTCAAACTCGCCCTTGTACTTGGCCCCGGCCACGAGCGCGCCCATGTCGAGGGAGTAGAGCCGCTTGTCTTTCAGGTTTTCCGGCACGTCACCGCGCACAATCCTCCCGGCCAGCCCTTCCACCACGGCCGTCTTGCCCGTGCCGGGCTCGCCTATCAGTATGGGGTTGTTCTTTGTGCGGCGGCTTAGGATTTGCAGCAGCCGGCGGATTTCCTCGTCGCGCCCCACCACCGGGTCTAACTTGCCGCTGCGTGCGTCGTCCACGAGGTTGCGTGCGTACTTTCTCAGCGCCTGGAAATTGCCGTCTCCCGACTCCGATTCCACCCTCCGCCCGCGCCGCAGCTCACTCACGGCCTTGCCGGCTTCGCCGTAGGTGCAGCCCGCATCGCGGAGGATTCGCCCGGCCGGCGAGTCAGACTCGGCTATGGCGAGTATCAGCGGCTCCACGCCCACGAACTCGTCTCCGAGCTTCCGCGATATCCCGGCGGCCCGTTGCAGCACGGCGTTGGCGTCGTTGCCGAAATAGGGCTGCCCGCCGCTCACCCTGGGCAGCCGCGCCATTTCCGCCCGGGCCGCCTGGCCTATAACGCCCGCTCCCGCTCCCACCTTGTGGAATATGTAGTTGGCCACGTCCTCCCCCTTGTCCAATACTCCGAGCAGTATGTGTGCCGGCTCTATTGCCTGCTGCCCGTTGCGGGCGGCTATGGAGGCTGCTTCCTGCAAGGCTTCCCTCGCCTTGATTGTGAAGTTGTCGAGTGTCATGTAAAACTCCTTTCTTTACCGTTTTTGCAATGTTGCTCCCAAAGCCTATGCCCACCGCCCAAACTGTGCCATTTTGGCGCATTTTCCCTCTCTTGAAGCTCGTTCACGTGCCACTTTTTCCGCGTTTGCAGCGGTCGGAGGCAAGCGCCTTTTGGCCGTTCGTGAAATAATCGTTACCTTTGCACCCGGAGAATGAAAACGGCGCGGTTTCCCGTTGTATGGGAAGCTTGTTTCGAGCCTATTGTTAACGGAGCGGGGGCGGTGCCATATCCAAGGTTAAGCAAATCGGCCCGTCCCGGGGATGCCTCCAAGGTGTTCCGCGTTCCATAAAACCTTTGAGATGGATATAAGGAAGAGGATTGTTGCAACGGCTGCGGCCGCCTTGCTGATGGTGCCCGCGACGGGCGCCGTAAAAGGGGCTGCAAAGCCAAATGGAGGTTTCAACTGGGGGCCTGTTATGGAGGCCATAATACACGTGGAGAGTGGGGGGCGTGCGAACGCCGTAAGCGGGGCTTCTGTGGGGGCCATGCAGATAACCCCGATATGCGTGAGGGAGTGCAACAACATCCTGAAAAGGCGGGGCAGCGAGAAGCGCTACAAGCTGGCCGACAGGCTCAGCGTGGAGAAGTCGAAGGAGATGTTCCTGCTGCTGCAGTCGCACTTCAACCCCGGAAACAACGTGGAAAAGGCCATAAGGGCCTGGAACGGGGGCAACAATTACAGCGTGAAAGGCACGCAGCGCTACTACGAAAAGGTGGTGCGCAGGATGAAGGGCAACAGCTGAGTGGGGCTGTGGCTTGCAAACGGCCGGGCCGGGCGAGTGTTTAAGACACCGCCCGGCCCGGCTTCCTTTATGCCGAGGCACAAAGGGTAAGG
>R18__coassemble_1344_pt1 | contig 36273 bp, 29 predicted proteins | sample R18__metabat2_low_PE_037 | metagenome-assembled genome bin R18
CCCCCCCCCCCTCCCCAATACACACTTGCCCAACTGGCCCGCCCGCCGCGTAACGGGGGGGGGCGGCCTTTTCTTGTGGCGGCGACAACGTGCCGGAGACCAAGGACACCGAGCTGCCGAAGATTGTGGCGGGCTCCGCAGTGCCGAGCCCCACGGACTGCCAGGTGTACAAGCGGGGGGATAGCATACCTTTCCGCTACGCCATGGAAGACAACATGCAGCTGGGGGCTTTCAACATAGAGGTGCACCACAATTTCGACAACCACACCCACGGCACACAGGGGGCTGTCTGCCAGCCGCCGGCAAAGAAAGAGCCGGTTAACCCATGGGTGTTCAACAAGTCATACACCATACCGGAGGAGTACAAGACAAGGTACGAGGCCGGCATAGACATACCCATACCGGAGGACATAGACCCGGGCTACTACCATTTCGTGGTGCGGCTGTTGGACGCCGCCGGCTGGCAGGAAATGAAAGCCATGGGCATCGTCATAGAATAACGGCGGCGGAGCGAACGCCCCAAGAAGGAAAAACGGCGCAATAAAATGCGCCGTTTTTTGTTTACCCCATGGGAACGATAACAAACTAACACACACAGACATGAAGAACACATTGGTATCCTCCGCAATGGCGGCGGCAGCGTTGGCGGCCTGCACCGGTGGAAACAGCGGCCCTGCGGAACCCCGCGTGGCGGACAGCGCATATTACGAAGGCACTGTGCCGGCGGCAGACGGCCCGGGAATCCGCTACGAACTGGCCATGGCCGCCGACACCACTTGCGGATACCGCATCACAGCCACCTACATCGGGGCCGAAGACGGGAAAGACACCTCATTCACCGCCGTCGGCAGGGCCCGGGAAGTGAGCCGTGCCGTGGACGGCACCATGGTTTCCGCCACAATGCTCGTCCTCGGCCCGGGCGACACATGCTTCCTGAAACAGAAAGGGGACTCTGTCATGAGAATGCTCGGCAAGGACATGAAGGAGACCGCCGGCCAATACGACCTTAGGAGGAAATAGCATGGACATAGAACACGTAAGGCACCTGCTCGACCGCAAGCCCAGCCTGTCGTCCGCCCTGGGCATGGAATTCCTGTCCACACCGGGCGAAGACACCTGCGAGGCCCTTATGAAAGTGGACGAGCGCAACCGCCAGCCGTTCGGCTTCCTTAGCGGGGGGGCTTCGCTCGCCTTGGCCGAGAACCTGGCCGGGGTGGGCTCCCTGGCGCTATGCCCCGACAAGATAAGCGTGGGGGTGAGCGTAAGCGGCAACCACGTCAAGGCCGTGCAGGAGGGCGACACTGTAAGGGCTGTGGCCCACTTGCAGAGCAAGGGCCGCAAACTGCACGTGTGGAGGGTGGACATTGCCAACAGCGGCGGGGAACTCATATCCACCGTGCAGGTTACAAATTATGTGATAAGCCGCTGACAAAGGCCGGCGGGAAAAAGGGAAAAACATGGACACTTACAATTGGGAAAAGATACAAGACTTCAGCGAGATACTCTTTGACAAGTGCGGCGGAGTGGCGCGCATCACCATCAACAGGCCGCGCTACCGCAACGCATTCACGCCCAGGACCACTTGGGAAATGTCGCAGGCCCTGCTGCGCTGCCGCGAAGACCAGTCGATAAGGGTGGTCATACTCACCGGGGCGGGAGACAAGGCGTTCTGCTCCGGGGGAGACATGCACGTAAAGGGACACGGCGGCTACGTGGGGGAAGACGGGGTGTCGAGGCTCAACATACTCGAGGTGCAAAAGCAGATAAGGAGCCTGCCAAAGCCCGTCATAGCCATGGTCAACGGCTACGCCATAGGAGGAGGCCACGTGCTGCACGTGGTGTGCGACCTATCCATCGCTTCCGACAACGCTGTCTTCGGGCAGACAGGCCCCAAGGTGGGGTCGTTCGACGCCGGCTTCGGGGCTTCGTACCTCGCGCGGGTCGTGGGGCAGAAAAAGGCGCGCGAGATATGGTTCATGTGCCGGCAGTACTCCGCCGCCGAAGCCCTGGAAATGGGGCTCGTCAACAAGGTGGTGCCACAGGAAAGGCTTGAAAGAGAGTGCATGGAGTGGGCAGAAACGATGATGCAGCACTCGCCGCTGGCCATCAGGATGGTCAAGGCCGGCCTCAACGCCGAGCTTGACGGGCAGGCCGGCATACAGGAACTCGCCGGAGACGCCACCATGCTCTATTACTTCATGGACGAGGCCCAGGAGGGCGGCCGCGCTTTCTTGGAAAAGCGCAAGCCCGACTTCGGCAAATACCCCATCCTGCCGTAGCGGTATGACGCTTGACGACTTTTACGCGGAGTGGCGGTCGCCATCGCCCACGGTGTCGGTACACACCAGCGGCTCCACGGGCGAGCCAAAGGAAATGTACGTGGAGAAAAGCCGCATGCTGGCCAGCGCGAAAGCCACCTGCGACTTCCTCGGCCTTTCGCCCGGCGACACCGCCCTGCTCTGCATGCCCCTGCAATACATAGGGGCCAAGATGATGGTGGTAAGGGCGGAAGAGCGTGGGATGGAACTCGTGGACGCGGGGGCTTCCGGACACCCGCTCGCGGGGCTTTCCGCCGCGCCCGACTTCGCAGCCATGGTGCCCTTGCAGGCCTACAACTCGCTGTCCGTGCCGGCAGAGAGGCTGCTATTCTCGCAGATAAGGCACGTGCTGATAGGCGGCGGGGCCATAGACCCGGCCTTGGAAGAGACCCTTGCGGCCATGCCCAACGCGGTATGGAGCACCTACGGCATGACCGAGACCCTCTCACACATAGCCCTGCGCCGTGTGAGCGGCCCGGGGCGCAGCCATTGGTACACGCCGTTGGGAAACGTTTCCGTGGATGTGGACTCCTCCGGCTGCCTTGTGGTGGACGCGCCAGACTTGTGCCGTGGGCGGCTCGTAACGGGCGACTTGGCGGAAATGGCGCCCGACGGGCGCGGCTTCCGTATCCTCGGGCGCAAAGGCAACGTGGTGGTGAGCGGGGGTGTGAAGATACAGATGGAGGAAGTGGAGCGCCTGCTGTGCGGCCGCCTGCCATTCCCCTATATGGCCACAAAGCGGAAGGATGCCAAGTTCGGAGAGATACTCGTGCTGCTCGTGTGTTCGGAAGACACCGCTGCGGTTGTGGCCGCCTGCGCGGAATGCCTGCCGAAATATTTCCGCCCCAGGCTTGTGGTGCCGGTAGGCTCGCTGCCCGTGGCCGGCAACGGCAAGCCTGACAGGGCGCGGGCGGAACTCATCGCCGCCGGGCATGGCTGCTGACGGCGGCTTCGCATTCAAGCGGTTTGCCGTAAGGCAGGACCGCTGCGCCATGAAAGTGGGCACGGACGGCGTGCTGCTCGGGGCGTGGGCGCGTGGCGGGCGAAAGGTGCTGGACATAGGCACGGGCACCGGGTTGATAGCCCTTATGGTGGCGCAGCGCTGCCCCGGGGCAGCAGTTACGGCCATAGACATAGATGCGGCAGCGTGTTCCCAGGCAGCGGGGAACATTGCGGCCAGCCCCTTCGCCGGCAGGGTGGAGGTGGCGCACCGCTCCTTGCAAGACCTCGCCGCAGATGCGCCCGGCCCGCTGTTCGACTCCGTAGTGTCCAACCCCCCGTTCTTCGCCGATCCCCCCGTGGGGGCGGTTACCCGGCGCACCTTGGCGCGACAGGCGGTCGCCCTGCCTTACGGCGACTTGTTCGCCGGGGTGTCAAGGCTGCTGTCCCCGGGCGGTGCGTTCTCCGCCATAATACCCACCGACCGCCTCGGCGACTTCATGGCCGAGAGCTTCATCCACGGCTTCTTCCTGCACCGCCGCTGCCTTGTGCGCACCGTGGAAGGCAAGCCACCCAAGCGGGCCTTGGTGGAATTTTCGCTATCAAGGCCGCAGTGCGTGGAGGAAGAGGAGCGGTGCCTGCACGCAGCCGGCGGAGGAAGGAGCGGATGGTACGCAGCCCTCACCTCCGATTTCTACCTATGACATAAGCCCGTGACGGCTCGTGCGCCGGGGAGTGCGTCCCTTTACCCATCCGACGCCCGTGCCGGCGCATTCCCGCGTGCCCGCTCCGCCGCGGTACCACGCTCTGGTACAACAAGTACCACGGCGTGGTACTGACAATACCACGGCTTGGTACTATTGGTACCACGCCCTGGTACTATCGGCTGCGCCGGCGCCGCCTGTGTGCCGTTTTTACTAACTTTGCCGCAACACACCAGCCTAAAACGTAAAACGCAACATGAAGCGCAACAGACAGCTAATGCTCGCCATAGCCGGCGCGGCCGGGGCCGTGTCGCTGACCCCATGCGAGGGGCAGGCCAAGGCCAAGAAGCCGATGAACATACTGTTCATAATGAGCGACGACCACTCGTACCAGACCATAAGCGCCTACGACAAGAGGTTCTGCGAAACGCCCAACATAGACTGGATAGCCGAAAACGGGGCGAGGTTCACCAACAGCTTCGTGGCCAACTCCATCAGCGGCCCGTCCAGGGCCTGCCTTTTCACAGGCAAGCACAGCCACAAGAACGGCTTCAAGGACAACTCCACCAACTTCGACGGCAGCCAGCAGACCATGCCAAAGCTGCTGCAAAAGGCCGGCTACCGGACGGCCATAGTGGGCAAGTGGCACCTGGGCTCCACGCCCACCGGCTTCGACTATTGGAACATCCTCATAGGCCAGGGAGAATATTACAACCCCGACTTCATAGACAACGGCAGCAAGGTGCAGTACAGCGGCTACGTCACCAACATCATCGCCGACCTCACCATAGACTGGCTCAGGAAGAACAAGGACGGCGGCAAGCCGTTCTGCATGTTCATGCACAACAAGGCCGCGCACCGCATTTGGCAGCCCGACACCTGCGACCTGGGCGGCAGGGAAGACACGGAATACCCGCTGCCGGCCAACTTCTACGACGACTACGCAGGCCGCCCCGCCGCCGCTGCGCAGAAGATGAGCATAGCCCGGGACATGGACCTGGTGTACGACCTGAAGCTGGCCGACAAGGAAAACGAGATACACTCCACACCCTACCTGGAAGAGTGGGGCAGGGGGCTGTACAAGCGCATGACCCCCTCGCAAAAGAGCCAGTGGGATGCGCACTACGACCCCATAATAGCCGGCTTCAAGGCCGACAGCCTCGAGGGCGACCGGCTCACGCGCTGGAAGTACCAGCGCTACATGCGCGACTACATGGGCGTGGTGGCCTCGGTGGACCGCAACGTGGGCCGGGTGATAGACTACCTGCGCGAGAGCGGGCTGCTCGACAACACACTCATCGTCTACACCTCGGACCAGGGCTTCTACATGGGCGAACACGGATGGTTCGACAAGAGGTTCATGTACGAGGAATCGTTCCGCACGCCGCTCGTGGCAAGGCTGCCGGGCGGCAAGAAAGGGGACATTCCGCAGATGGTGCAGAACATAGACTACGCGCCCACCTTCCTGGAACTCGCCGGCGCCGAGATACCGGCCGACATACAGGGACGCTCCTTCCTGCCGCTGCTCAAGGGCGAGAAGCAGAAAGACTGGCGCAAGTCGCTATACTACCACTACTACGAATACCCGGCTGAGCACAACGTGTGCAGGCACTACGGCGTGAGGACGGAGAGGTACACGCTGGTGAAGTTCTACGATGCGCAGGACAACTGGGAGCTGTACGACCTCGAGGCCGACCCCATGCAGATGGACAACATCTACGGCAAGCCCGGCACGGAGCGGATAACGGCGGAGCTGAAAGCGGAGCTGCTGCGCCTGCAAGAGGAGTATGACGACCCGGTGCGCAACGCCCCGCACGCACAATAGCCGAGCCGGTATGGAGGGAAGCGTGCCGGCCGCAGCGCTGGACTATGTAAGGGCCCAGGCCGCCGGGAGCGTAGCCCTGCTCCTCTCGGGCGGGGTGGACAGCGCGGTGGCGCTGCACGTCCTGGCCGAAGCAGGGGTGAAGCCCGACTGCTACTACATAAGGATAGGCCCGGAAGACAACGGGGAGTGGGGCTGCACGGCGGAGGAAGACATAGAGATGGCCGGGGTGGTGGCCGCCAAGTACGGGTGCAAGCTCGATGTGGTGGACTGCCACCGCGACTATTGGGACCGCGTGGCGGCCTACACCATGGAGAAAGTGCGCGCCGGCCTTACCCCAAACCCGGACGTGATGTGCAACCGGCTCGTGAAGTTCGGCGCCTTCCACGACAAGGTGGGCCACAGCTACGGCACGATAGCCACCGGCCACTACGCCGCCACCGTGGTGGAAAACGGGCGCAAGTGGCTCGCCACGAGCCCCGACCCGGTAAAGGACCAGACAGACTTCCTGGCGCAGCTGCAAGGCTGGCAGTTGGAAAAGGCCCTGTTCCCCATAGGCGGCATGCTGAAAGGGGAGGTGAGGGCCGTGGCCGCACGCGAACGCCTTGTCAACGCCAAGCGGAAAGACTCGCAGGGGATATGCTTCCTGGGCAAGGTGAACTACAACGACTATGTGAGGAGGTACCTCGGGGAGAACCCCGGCCCGGCGGTGGAGCTCGAAACCGGAAAGGTGGTGGGCTCGCACCGCGGACTGTGGTTCCACACCATAGGCCAAAGGCACGGGCTGGGCTTCGGAGGGGGGCCGTGGTTCGTGGTGGGGAAGGACGTAGCGGCCAACACATTATATATAAGCAAGGGGTACAGCCCGCAGGCTGCCTACAAGAGCGGGTTTGACGTTGGGGGCTTCAACTTCCTCACGGCAGAGGTGCCGCTAAGCCGTGTCTGCTTCAAGATAAGGCACACCCCGGAGTTCCACAGCGGCACTGCGGAAAAGACCGCCCCGGGTAGCTTCCGCGTGGTGTCTGACGAACCTATACACGGGGTGGCGCCGGGGCAGTTCTGCACCATATACGACACGGCGCACCGCCTATGCATAGGCAGCGGCGAGATAACCGGCCCGATAGGCCTGACACCCGCCCGGGCTTAAAAACAAGGCCCAAAGCGGACAACGTGGGCCGCAAATGGCTAACTTCGCAAGGAAATATTAACAACCACAAAACAACTCACACATGAAACCCACCCTATTGCTATTGGCCGCCGGCATGGGCAGCCGCTACGGAGGGCTGAAGCAGCTCGACGGCCTGGGCCCCAACGGGGAGACCATAATGGACTATTCCATCTACGACGCCATAAAGGCCGGCTTCGGCAAGATAGTGTTCGTGATACGCAAGGACTTCGAGGACGACTTCCGCGCCAAGGTGCTCTCCAAGTACGAGGGGCATGTTCCGGCGGAGCTCTGCTTCCAAGCCATGGACAAGCTGCCCGAGGGGTTCAGCGTGCCTGAGGGTAGGGAGAAGCCGTGGGGCACGAACCACGCCGTGATGATGGCCCAGGAGGTGATCAACGAGCCGTTCTGCGCCATCAACTGCGACGACTTCTACAACCGCGACTCTTTCGAGGTGATGGCCAAGTACCTATCCGAGCTTCCCGAGGGTTCCGAGGGCAAGTACGCCATGGTGGGCTTCCGCGTGGGCAACACCCTGTCTGACAACGGCACGGTGGCGCGCGGGGTCTGCTCCAAGGACGGCGGCGGACACCTGGCCAGCGTGGTGGAACGCACCGAGATAATGAGGGTGGACGGAAAGGTGAGCTACAAGGACGGCGGAGAATGGGTGGCCATAGACGACAACACCCCCGTGTCTATGAACATGTGGGGCTTCACGCCTGACTACTTCAAGCACAGCAACGAATATTTTAAGGACTTCCTCTCCGACCCGGCCAACATGGCCAACCTCAAGTCTGAGTTCTTCATACCCCTAATGGTGGACAAGCTCATAAAGGACGGTACAGCCACGGTGGATGTGTTGGACACCACGGCCAAGTGGTTCGGCGTAACCTATTCCGCCGACCGCCAGGGCACCGTGGAGAGGATTCAGAAATTGGTGGACGACGGGGTGTACCCCGCCAAGCTTTTCTAACCGGGGCAAAAGGCACGGGGAGCGCGGGCCGGGGCCGTAAGGCCGGGCCCGCGCTTTTGCGTGCCGCCCGTCAAAACGAAACTGCATGCTAAAAGACATAGTGGACACAGCCGTGGTGCAGTCCATCCTCCAGGCCGTGGCCGATGCGGGCCGCATAGTGGTGTGCTGCCACAAGAGCCCGGACGGAGACGCCCTGGGCTCCTCGCTGGCCGTGGCGGCGCTGCTACGGCAAAACGGCAAGGAAACGGCGGTGGTGGTGCCGGACGCATACCCGGACTTCCTGCAATGGCTCCCGGGGAGCGACCGGATAGTGAGGCATGACAAGCGCCCCGAAGCGGCCGAGGAGGCAATGGCCGGGGCGGACTTGCTGTTCTGCCTTGACTTCAACTCCGTATCGCGGGTGGAGGGGTTGAGGGAAGCTTTGGAAAAGACCCCGGCGCGGAAGATAATGGTGGACCACCACCTCGCACCGGAGCCGTTCGCCGACATAGCCGTGTCGCGCCCCGACATGAGCTCCACCTCCGAGATGGTGTTCCGCTTGGTGCGCCAGGCCGGCCTTATGGGCCAGGTGGGCAAGGACTCGGCGTCCTGCCTTTACTGCGGCATGATGACGGACACCGGGGGGTTCACCTACAATTCCGGCTCGCCTGAGATATACCTGATAATAAGCGAACTGCTGTCGAAGGGCATAGACAAGGACAGGATATACCGCCGGGTGTTCCACAATTACAGCCACTGGGCCATAAGGCTGCGCGGCCACGTGATGTGCAACAAGCTGAGGATGGTGGACGGCCTGCACGCCTCTTACTACACCATATCCAAGGAGGAGATGGCCCGCTTCCACTTTGTGCGCGGCGACGCCGAGGGCCTTGTGAACGAACCGCTCCGTATCAAGGGCAACAGGCTCTCCATAGCCCTGCGCGAAGACGACCGCCGGGCGGACACCGTGTGGGTGAGCCTCAGGTCGGTGGACTCATTCCCCTGCAACAAGATGGCGGAGGAATTCTTCAACGGAGGCGGCCACCTCAACGCCAGCGGCGGCAGGCTGCACTGCTCCTTGGAGGAGGCCGCCGAAGTGGCCGAAAAGGCGATAAGGGCCTATGCCGCGCTGCTGTGACAAGCTTGGGATGTTTTTTTGACTAACTTTGCGGTAGAGAAGACACACTGACAGGAATGCATTTCATCAATAAGACAAAGGCCGCCGCAGCCCTGCTCTGCTTGGCCGCCATGGCCGCCGGGTGCGACGACACGGTAACCTACGCCGAGCAGAGGGACAGGGAGATTGCCGCCATAAACAAGTTCATTGCCGACTCGGCGGTGAACGTGATAACCGAGGCCGAGTTCGAGGCCGCCGGCTACCGCACCGACCTCTCGCGCAACGAGTACGTGCTGATAGCCAGCAGCGGGGTGTACATGCAGGTGCTGAGCCAGGGATGCGGGGAGAAGATAAGGAACGGCGAGACCGCCACGGTGCTCTGCCGCTTCACCGAGCGCAACCTGCTTACTGCGCCGGACTCGGTGCAGCTCACCAACAACGTGCTCTATTACTCGTCCGTGGTGGACAAGATGACGGTGAGCAACGAATACGGCACGTTCAAGGCCACTTTCAAGTCGGGCGAAAGCGTGATGGCCTCCGCCTACGGCAGCGTGAGTGTGCCCTCGGGATGGCTCGCGCCGCTGCCTTACATAAAGGTGGGGCGCCCCTCGGCACCGGGAGACGAGATTGCCAGGGTGAAGCTCATCGTGCCGCACAAGCAGGGGCAGGACAACGCGGTTAGCTCCGTGTACCCCTGCCTGTACGACATCACATACCAAAGGGGAAGATAACAACACAACAAAACCTCAGTTTTATGACACTCATAAAGTCTATATCGGGAATAAGGGGCACTATCGGCGGACGTGCGGGAGACACGCTAAATCCGCTCGACATAGTGAAGTTCACATCCGCCTACGCCACGTTCATCCGCCGCAGCGGGGCTTCCGCCAGCAACACCATAGTGGTGGGGCGCGACGCACGCATATCCGGCCCGATGGTGAAGAACATCGTCTGCGGCACCCTCATGGGGATGGGCTACGACGTGGTGGACATAGGGCTTGCCACGACGCCCACCACCGAGCTGGCCGTGGCCATGGAGAAAGCCGCCGGCGGCATAATAATAACAGCCAGCCACAACCCCAGGCAGTGGAACGCGCTGAAGCTGCTCAACCACCTGGGCGAGTTCTTGACGAAAGACGACGGGGCCGAAGTGCTGGCCATAGCCGAGGGGGAAGACTTTGAATACGCAGACGTGGACACGCTCGGCAAGTACCGCGAGGACGGCTCTTTCGACCAAAGGCACATAGACAGCGTGCTGGCCTTGGACCTTGTGGACGCTGAGGCCATAAGGAAGGCCGGCTTCACCGTGGCGGTGGACGCAGTGAACTCCGTGGGAGGAGTGGTCCTGCCCAAGCTGCTTGACAGCCTCGGGGTGAAGCACACTTTCCTTTACGGGGAACCCACCGGCGACTTCGCCCACAACCCCGAACCGCTTGAGAAGAATCTCGGCGGCATAATAGAGGAGGTGTCAAAGGGCGGCTACGACCTGGGCATCGTAGTGGATCCTGATGTGGACCGCCTGGCTTTCATCTGCGAAAACGGCAAGATGTTCGGAGAGGAGTACACCCTCGTCAGCGTTGCGGACTATGTGCTGTCCGCCACACCGGGCAACACAGTGAGCAACCTCAGTTCCACCCGCGCCCTAAGGGACGTTACCGAGAAGCACGGCGGCAAGTATTCCGCTTCGGCCGTGGGCGAGGTAAACGTTACCACTCTGATGAAAAAGGCCGGCGCGGTGATAGGCGGAGAGGGCAACGGCGGTGTGATATACCCCGCAAGCCACTACGGCCGCGACGCTTTGGTGGGCATAGCCCTCTTCCTTTCCAACCTGGCGCACAAGGGTTGCAAGGCGAGCGAACTGAGGGCCGGCTACCCGGAATATTCCATAGCCAAGAACCGGATAGACCTGACTCCGTCCACGGACGTGGACGCCATCCTGGAAAAGGTGAAGGAACTCTACAAGGACGAGCAGGTGAACGACATAGACGGTGTGAAGATAGACTTCGCCGACAAGTGGGTGCACCTGCGCAAGAGCAACACCGAACCGATAATAAGGGTGTACAGCGAGGCCGCCACGCCAGAGGCCGCAGACGCCATCGGCAAGGAAATAATGAAGGTGGTGTACTCCATGCAATAAGCCGGCACGGCCACATTGTAAGGCAACTCCCCCCGGAACGTTCACACGTGCCGGGGGGAGTTGCCGCCATATGCCCCCGGGCTGCGTTCCGGGCATTCTGTGGACGGCTATTGCATTCAGGGTTGCCGGACGTTCCCAAAAATAGGGTGGGGAGTGGCGCATAGGCTGCTCCTTTATTGTTTTTAACGCTGCAAATGACTACCTTTGCAGCCGCGTGGCAACGCCGCCGCAAGCCGCTGGCAAAACACAACAAATTAGATATGGACTGGATTGTAAAACTGTTCACCGACACGGAGGGAATAGCCCACATTGTGCTGCTCTACTCCATTGTCATCTCAATGGGCGTTCTGCTGGGCAAGGTGAAGCTCGGCGGCATTTCGCTCGGCGTAACGTTCGTGCTGTTCTGCGGCATCATAGCGGGCCACATCGGTTTCACCGCACCCACGCACATAATGCACTTCCTGAAAGAGTTCGGGCTAATCCTGTTCGTCTTCAGCATTGGTTTGCAAGTGGGTCCCGGCTTCTTTGAGAGTTTCCGGAAGGGCGGCTTCACGCTCAACCTGCTCTCTGTGGCGATGATACTGCTCAACATAGCTGTGATGTTCGCCTGCTACTACATCTTCTTTGACACTTCCGACCCGAAGAACCTGCCCATGATGGTGGGTACACTCTACGGTGCGGTAACCAACACGCCCGGTCTCGGTGCGGCCAGCGAAGCGCTCCAGTCCGTCTTCCCCAAGGGGGCCGTGCCGCAGATAGCCAACGGCTACGCCTGCGCCTATCCGCTCGGCGTGCTGGGCATTATCGGCACCACGATAGCAGTGAGGTACATCTGCCGGGTGAACCTGCAAAAGGAGGAGGAGAAACTGAACGCAGCAGAGGAGAAGAACCCCCATGCCAAGCCTTACATAATGCATCTCAAGGTTACCAACTCATACCTTGACGGCCGCAAGCTGCTGGAAATATCGCAGTTCCTGGGCAGGGATATGGTTTGCTCCCGAATACTGCACGACGGGGAGGTGTCAATACCCAACCGCGATACGGTATTCCACATAGGGGACGAGCTGTTGGTGGTGTGCGCCGAAGCCGACAAGGAAGCCATACAGGCTTTCGTTGGCCCGGAGTTGGAATCGGAATGGGCTGCCGACGACCCCAACCAGCCTATGGTGTCCAAGCGAATAGTGGTGACCAACCCCTCAATGAACGGCAAGACGCTCGGCAAGATGCATTTCTCCAGCGTCTACGGGGTGAATGTAACGCGCATTTCCCGCCAGGGAATGGATCTTTTCGCCAGCCGCAACCACCACTTCCACGTGGGCGACAAGATAATGGTTGTTGGCCGTGAGGACAATGTAAACCGCGTGGCAGAGCTTATGGGCAACTCCGCACGCAGGCTCAACACGCCAAATATCGCAACGATATTCATAGGCCTGGTGCTCGGCATAATCTTTGGCAGTATTCCGTTCGCGGTGCCAGGCATACCCGTGCCGTTGAAGCTCGGCCTTGCTGGAGGCCCTCTCATTGTGGCCATATTGCTCGGGCGTTTCGGCTACCGCCTCAAGCTCGTTACGTACACTACCACTTCGGCCAACTTGATGCTGCGTGAGATAGGCCTTGTGCTCTTCCTCGCCAGCGTGGGCATAGAGGCCGGAGAGGGATTCTGGAACACGGTGGTGGCAGGGGACGGACTGAAATATGTCTACACGGGCTTCCTCGTAACGATAATACCCATACTGATTGTCGGCACGATAGCGCAGAAAAAGTTCAAGTTCAACTATTTCACCCTCATGGGCATGCTCGCCGGCACCTACACCGACCCGCCGGCGCTTGCTTACGCCAACGCTTCGTGTTCGCGCGAGGCTCCCGCGCTGGGCTACTCCACGGTGTATCCCTTGACTATGTTCCTGAGGATATTCACGGCACAGATAATAGTGCTGTTCTTCTGCGGCATATAAAAATGTGCCACATGCGGTGACAATTATGGCGGGACGCTTCCTTGCGGGAGTGTCCCGCCCTTGTTATTTCGCAACGGCGGTTAAACCGCAGGGCGGAGTGTGCGTCAAACAAGCAGATGGGAAAAGGAAAAAACAAGAAAAGCAAAACAAGAAGGGAAATGAGAAAGGCTACCGCCATAGCGATGGCGCTAATGATGTGTGTCGCAGCCGCGGCGCAGGATTTCAAGGTTAAGGGCTTGTTGAAGGACAAGTCGTCAGGAGATGTTCTCGGGCAGGCCACAGTGCAGCTGTTGAAAAGCGACAGCACTTTCGTAACCGGTACGATAAGCCGTGAGAGTGGGGCGTTCCAATTGGTGGCCCCGTCCGCCGGCAAGTATATCATAAGGGTTACGAGCGTGGGATATGTGCCCAAGGCTGTGGGCGTGGATGTGAAAAAGCAAGGCACTGACGCGGGTATGATAGAGGTGGAACCGGACGCTGTGATGCTGAAGACTGCCACAGTTACGGGCCAGGCCCTGAAAGTAACCGTGAAGGAAGACACTTTCGTATACAACTCGGCGGCGTTCCGCACGCCGGAGGGTTCCACCATAGAGGAACTCGTAAAGAGGCTACCCGGGGCCGAGGTGGACGATGATGGAAAAATAACCATCAACGGAAAGGAGGTGAAGAAGATAAAGATAGACGGCAAGGAGTTCATGGCGGGGGACACCAAGACGGCCATGAAAAACATACCCACCTCCATAATAGAGAAAGTGAAAGCCTATGACGACAAGAGCGACCTGGCCAAGGTTACCGGCATAGACGACGGGGAGGAGGAGACCGTGCTTGACTTTGGTGTGAAAAAGGGTATGAACCACGGCTTTATCTCCAACACAAACCTTGCCGCCGGTACCAAGCACCGCTATTCTGCACGTACCATGGGGGCCTATTTCAACGACAACCTGAGACTAATGGCTTTCGGCAGCGCCAACAACACAAACGACATGGGGTTCCCCGGTGGAGGACGTGGCCCACGCAGGGGGGGCGGCGGAGGCTTGAATGCCTCAAAGATGGCCGCTTTCAACTTCAATTACGACAATGGGAAAACCTTGGAGTGGAACGGTAGCCTACGCTGGAACCATTCTGACGGGGACGCTTTCTCGCGCAGCGCATCGGAAAATTTCGTGAGCACCATAGGGTCGTTCTCCAACAGCATATCGCAGAATTTCTCGCGCAGCGACAGCTGGAACGCCAACATGAAGCTGGAATGGAAACCAGACACTATGACAAACTTGACAATCCGCCCGAGGTTCAGCCATACAAAGAGCGACGGCACTTCGTACGGCAGTTCGGCTTCTTACAGCGATGACCCTTACGACTACGATGAATCACCGCTTGAACAAGAAGCAATAGGGAAGATGGCCGAGGCGGGCGTTATGGTAAACTCGCGCGGCAACTCGTCCATAACCTATTCGGGCTCTACAACGGCCAGCGGGATGGCGCAGTTGAATAGGAAGTTCGGGTCCAAAGGCAGGAGTGTAACACTCAGGGTGGAAGGCTCTGCGGGAGACACAGACGGCAACTCGCTGTCAACCAACAATGTGCACCTCTACCAAGTACTCAACTCTATGGGCGGAGATTCCACCTACCAAACCAACCGCTATTCCACCACGCCAACAAAGACGTATTCTTACGGGGGACGGCTGCTTTACAGCGAACCGCTATGGACGGCCACTTTCCTGCAACTCAGCTACGAATACACACACAGCTACAATAAGAGCGACCGCTCCACATATGATTTCAGCGCTATTGGGGAGGCTTTCTCGCAAGGCCTTTCGCCTGGGTATCGCAGTTGGGGAGGCTACTTGGCAAGGTTGCCTATGGATTATGCCGGATACAGGGACTCCGACCTAAGTCGGTTTTCTTCTTACTCCAACGACACCCACGAGGCCGAAGCGCAGATGAGGATAGTAAGGCCTAAGTACAACCTCAACTTCGGTGTGATGGTGCAGCCCCAGACCTCCCACTTCGTGCAGGACTACCAGGGCAAGCACACCGACACCGTAAGGACGGTTACCAACTTCACGCCAACCTTGAACTTCCGCTACCGCTTCTCCAAGGTGAGCAACCTCAGGCTGAACTACCGCGGACGCACTTCGCAGCCCAGCATGTCAGACCTGCTTGACATTACGGACGACAGCGACCCGCTGAACATATCAAAGGGAAACCCTGGGCTCAAGCCTTCGTTCACCAACTCGCTGCGACTGTTCTACAATACCTACATAGAGCGTAGGCAAAAGGCCATAATGGCTTTCGTAAACTACTCCAACACCCGCAACAGCATAAGCCGGAAGGTAACCTATGACGAGACTACAGGCGGACGGACTACCATGCCTGAAAACATAAACGGCAACTGGGACGCTTCCGGCGCTTTCATGTTCAACACGTCAATAGACACCGCAGGGGTGTGGAACGTGAACACTTTCACCACGCTCAACTACAACAACTATGTGGGATACCTAAGCTTAGGCAAGGCGGACTCGCAGAAGAACACCACGCGCTCCACATCCGTCGGCGAAAGGTTGTCGGCAAGCTACCGCAACGACTGGCTTGAGGTGGAGCTGGACGGCTCGCTCAACTACACCCACTCGCGCAATAAGCTGCAAGCCAACAGCAACATGGACACGTGGGTGTATTCATACGGAGTCAACATAACGGCCAATGCGCCGTGGGGCACAAGCCTCTCCACGAACCTGCACCAGAACAGCAGGCGAGGTTACAGCGATGCTTCCATGAACACGGACGAGCTGGTGTGGAACGCGCAGCTGTCGCACAGCTTCCTCAAAGGCAACGCGCTTACCGTGTCGTTGCAGATGTATGACATACTGCACAACCAAAGCAACATAAGCCGCACAATCAACGCCATGATGAGGAGCGACACTGAATACAACAGCGTAAACTGCTACGGAATGCTCAGCGTGGCCTACAAACTCAACATCTTCGGCGGCAAGTCTTCCATGGGCGGCAAATCCCCCATGGGTGACCGAGATGGCCACGGCGGACCCGGCGGACGCAGGGGACCGGGTGGCCCACCGCCGATGCACATGTTCTGAACATAATGGATTAAGTTAGTGGAAGCCCCCGGGACAACAGGAAGCTCATTCCCAGTCCCGGGGGCAACCTTACGGGCGGCGGCATGTGGGGATATGTCGCCTTTTTTTATTACTATTGACGAAGATATGGAAAGACACACTTTGACAATGGCCGCGTGCGTGCTTTTTGCCGTATCGGCGTGCCAAAAGACCATTGAAGAGAAAGCGGAGGAGGATGCCAAGGAGTACACGAGGAAATTCTGCCCCACGCCCGTCAAGGACAACACCCGCACCGACAGCGTGGTGTTCCACCGGGCCACCCGCACTTACCACTATTACTGCACCCTTACGGGAAAGATGGACAGCGGGGAGCTGATAAGGCAGAACAACCAGGCACTGACTGACGGGCTTGCCAAGTCGATAGCGGTGTCGGTGGACTTGAACCAATACAAGGATGCAGGCTTCAACTTCGCCTACACCTGCCACTCGGAAAGCGAACCCTCCAAGGTGCTATACCACCACGTATTCAAGCCTTCTGACTATTCTCCGAAATAGCAGCGGGATGCCGTGAAAAGAAAAAAGCCGTGGAAACGGCTTTTTTTTGTTAGTTGGCTATCGCCTTTGTCCTTTTCACCGCGCCGCTGCCTGACATGGTTTCCACTATCACCACGCTTCCGCGCTTCACCGGTGTATTTGCGCCGCCGCAGTCCGCTTTCCCAGCCCACAGCAGAGTGCCGTCTGCGGCATAGACCCTTGCCGAAGCCACGCCGCTTCCGAAGTGCAGGCTGCCATTGTTGAAAAACGCTTCCGTGCTTTCCGTCCCGACGGCGCCGCCTATGCCGGTTATCACCATGGGCAGGTCTTCGCGGAAGTCTGCCACGATCTCGTACACCGCCGGGGCTTCGCCTTTCCAAACCATTTTCACGGCCCTGGCTCCGGGCATTGCGGAGAGGTCTATTGCCTGTACGTAACCGCTTACCTCTCCCACCTTTTCCCACGTTTCGCCGTCATCCGTGGCGAACACTTCCGCAGGTGTTTCCTTTGGTTCGGAATAAATGGTCACGCTGCCAGCCTGGTGCATACTTTGCAGTGAGTAAAAGAGCGCCCCGTCCTTGGGCATTGCCGGGTACGTTCCGCCGTTGCCGTCTGACAGTTCGGGCAGGGAAGTGCCGTCCTCTAACGTTGCCGGGCTCGGTGCCACGCCCTTGTCATATTGTGCGTTCACTTCTATCTCGTACAGCCGCAGCCACTTGGCCGTGTTAGGTGTCGTATTGAGCAACCTCACATATTTTGCCGTACGGCCCTCGCCGTCAAAGTCGCAGTACGACATCTCGTTGCTGTATTTCACCACCTGCTTCGCCTGCATGGTGTAGTTCTTCGTCTTCGTACCCTTTATGAAAAGGTCGGTCCACTTGCTGCCGTCTTCCGACACCTGCACCTTGCCTGCCTGCATGTAGTCTCCGTTCGTGGTCCCCATACAGATCCGCACATCGTGCACCGGCACGGCTTTCTTCAGCGTTACCGTGTAGGCGTCTTCCGACTGCTGGTTGCGGTTCAGGCAGGCCCATGTGGAGTAGTCGCCGTCTATGAAAAGTTTTGCGCCACGGTCTTGGTACAGGCCCCCGGAGGGCATTGACGAGCTTGCCGCGGTGGTCTTCTCCTCCAATTTGTAGCTGAAAACCTTGGAGCCGAAGCGGAAAGGCTTGGTGGCTTCCGACGTGTTTTGCAGCACAATGAATTTCACTGCGGTTTCGGGCGCTTTTGCAGGGCGTTCAAGGGTTGTCCATTCTTTCCCGTCCGCCGACACTTTCAGTGCCAAATCTGCGGGCACGCTGTCCGCCAAAGCTATGGAAGCAAGCTTGTTGGCCTGCGGCAGTTGCACCCCTGCTATGTCGCCCGGGGCCATAACCACGGTGGATATAAGGTAGCCCGTGAGCGTGGTGGCGCTGTAGCTGCTTGAAAGGCGGCCCCCCGCCGTTGTTACGGCGGAGGGCTTTGTTGCTGATTCGGTGGTGTTGACCACTTCCTTCTCTATCTTTTCCTTTAAGTATTTGATGAACGGGACCAGGTTTCCCTGGCACAGCTTGGCGTTGTAGTGGGCTATACCGATCTCGTTGCCCATGCCTTCCAAGGCGTCCACGATGAACTCCTGCGAATTTTCCAGGGCTTCTATCTGCGGAAGCAGCTTGGCGAAGGCCTCAAACCTGCCGTCCGCCCCTTTCGCCTGGCGGTCTATCTCCACGAGTCCCTTTGTGATGGAGAGCATGCTGGACAGCTTTGCGAGCCAGGGCTTAAGGTCTGCATAGAACAGCCTGTCGCTCTCGCTCTGCGAGTCTTTCATGTCAATAATGGCTTGGCAGGCGGCTGCGGCGCGGCTTATCTCGGTGTCGATGTCGGTGGATGACTTCTGTCCCTTGTACTTGTTTATGGCGTTGATGAGAGTCTGCGGGTCGTTCCAGCTGAGATATTTGGCCACGATTTGGAGGTCTTCCGCCTTTTCTTTCCCGGCCACGGCCTCGGTGGCGGCCTTCCAGCTGGTCTCGTTGTCAAACTCGCTGTTGTTCCATGCGTAGTCGGCTATGCTGAAGAGTGGCACCTTTGCGGCTTCGCCCTGCTGCATGGGGTTGCTGAGCAGTGTTACGCAGCCGTTGAGGTCCTTGGGCAGCCTTGACCCGGAGTTTATCTCGGGCATGTCGTAGAAGTTCTTGTACATGTCGTTGATGAACACCTGCGCATCGGCGTTGTCGTTGCAGGGGTAGTTCCACCACCACGCCAGGTCGCGGCCGAAGCCGTACTCGTTTTTCACTGCGTCAAGGTCTGACACGTTGGGCACGGACCACACGTTGCCGCCGGTGATGTAGACCTGGGTCTTGGGCACGGAGTTGGCCAGGGCGGTGTAGAACGACTTGCGGTTTTCCACCCCCTGCCAGTTGAAGGCGTACAGCTGAGGCACGAAGTGGAGCGGCTTGAGCGTGTCGGCCGCCGGCACCCCGGCTGCGTTCCACTTGGCGTCCATCTTGTTTTGCAGGTCGGTGAGCCTCTTGGCGTTCAGCGCCAGCGTGGGTGCGTCCGTGGGCACTCCCACGTCGTCCACAAACACGGCGAACTGCCTTACGCCGAGCTTGTGCATCAGCTCGAACTTGTTCATTATGCGGGTTATCACATTGTCGTTGGAGCCGGTGAACTCGCCGCCCGGGTGTATCGCCCAGATGAAGTTGACCTTGGTCTGGTGCGACACTTCGGTGAGTTCGCCCATCATGTCCTTGGTGAGGTAGCCCAGGGCTTCCTGCTCGGCCGTGATTGTGGTGGGGTAGTCCTTGTCCCAGTACTGCGAGTGGTAGGGGTCGCTCTTTGCGCCGTACATGTACGAGTTCATCTTATACCTCATCATGAAGCGGAAAAGATCCTTCGTTACGGCCACGGAGTATGGTATGCCGTAGTATCCCTCTATCACCCCGCGGTCTTTCACGTCGGCGTAGTCGTATATGGCCACGCAGGGCAGCCCCTCGGTGCCGCGGTCGAGCATCTGCTCCAAGGATGCCAGGCCGAAGAAGGCCGCGTTGGTGTTCTCGCCGAGGACAACCACCTGCGCCAGCCCCTTTGCCTGGGTCAGGCTCACGATGTGGCGGTCGTAGCGGTTTACGGAGAACACATCCCGCTTCAGCCCCAAGTCCGAGGCTTTCTTGTCTGCGGCCCCGCCGGAGCCGTTCACGCCTATGAACACGTTGGCGGCTTTTGAAGAAGCCTTGGCTGCGAACTCGGCTGCCAGCCCCTTGTCTGCCAGCACCTGCGCCACGCGGTCCTTCGTGGCCTGGTCTATGCCGTCCTCGGCCACCACATTCACCGTGGCGGTGAACTTGGCTGTGCCTTCCACCGCCGCCTGCTCCTGCGGCACGGGGTAGATGGTGTAGACATTGACGGCCAAGGCCGCGCCCGAACACGCCAGCATAAGCAGCGCGCCCACAAGTAGAGTCTTGGTTTTTCTCATTTGTTTTGGTTGTTATTGGTTATGGTTTTTTCACTCTGTTACGGGTTCACTGCAAATTTACCTTTTTCCGTCCGAATAGGCGGCTTTTTGAAAGGCCGGCCTTTGTCGTACCGGGAGGAATTGGCGCTGTGTGCTGTGGAGTGTGAAAACCTAATAGGTGATGTCTTGCAGGAAAAGTGCGTGGCCCGGCACGCTGTCGCCCGCCATGGAGCGGTTGCCCGATTCGGCTATCGCGTCCAATTGCTCTATGGTGGTGCGTCCGCGGCCTATGTCTAAGAGAGTGCCCACTACGGCCCTTACCATGTTGCGGAGGAACCGGTTTGCGGTTATCTCGAAATGCCACGAGGTGGGGGAGTCTTGCACCCACACGGCCCGCGACACGCGGCATACCGTGGTCTTGTTGTCGGCCCCGGCCTTGCAAAATGCGGCAAAGTCAGTCCGGGCGGATAGCCGCCGCGCCGCTTCGTTCATCAGTGCGAAGTCGAGCGGGAAATGCACCTCGTACGAATATGCCCTGCGGAATGGGTCCTTGGCCGTGTGCAGGTGGTAGTGGTAGGTGCGCGAGGTGGCGCTGAACCGGGCGTGCATTGACGGGTCCACCTCCTCCACGCCGTACACGGAAATGTCCCCGGGTAGCAGCCTGTTTAGTTTGTAGGCCAAGGAGCGGCAGTCCACCCCGCCCTCGGTGTCGAAGTGCGCCACCATCTTGCGGGCGTGGACCCCTGCATCGGTTCGCCCGGCGCCCACCACTTCGGCCGGGCGGCGCAGCAGTGTGGAGAGCGCCCGTTGCAGTTCTCCCTGCACGGACACCCCGTTGGGTTGCACCTGCCAGCCGTGGTAGGCTGCGCCGTCAAAGGAGAGTGTTATGAAGTAGCGCCTCACTTGCCGCCGCGTTTGCCGGCGCGCCCGGCGGCTTTCTTCAACTCTTGGCGGTGGAACCGCTCCTCGGCGTTCATGATCCTCACCACCTTGGCCCCGGACAGGGCGTCGATGAACCTGCCGTGGTATTCGGATTGCAGCCGTTTCATCTCCATGTCGAGCTCGTCGTGCCGCCTTACGGCTTCGCGGCAGGCTTTCTCGTCAGAGAGGTCGGTGTGCCTTGTCTCCATCATCTGCCGGAAGAGCACCCTCTGCTTGCCTTTCATCTCGCGGTACAGCTTGAAGAACGCCGCCGCTTCAGATGGTGTGAGGGCGGCTTCGGTGGTGATGTACTGTTCCAGTGCGGCCTCGAACCTCCTCGGGTCGAACTTTCCCGGCTTGTGGCTTGCTTGCGCCCCCATCGCGGCTGCGAGCAGGGCGCAGGCTATCGCTTGTCTCAGTGTCATGTCTAATATCCGGCTATGTAGGCGTATGCGTGGTCTTTGTCTAACATGGCGTAGTCGGCTGCGGCGTCCATGTCCGCCTGCCGCGCCTTCTCTGTCTGCTCCGCCGTTTGCACTTTGGCCACGGCTGCCCCTCCGTGCCTTTCCGCGGCCATGTATGCCGCTCCCGCAATCACAGCGCAGGCTGCGCATGCCGCAGCAGCAGCAGCCGCATATCGGCCGGGGTGGCGCACAGCCGCCGCCTTGGTCTCCGGGGCTGGCGGGAGAGAGTCCTCCACCCTGGCGCGCAACCCGGCGAAGTACCCCCTCGGCACAGCGAAAGGCCTTTTCCTCCTAAGGGTTTCTGAGAGCAGTTCTTCGTATTTGTCCATGGCTTGGGTCGTTTTGTGTCTGTTGCTATGACGTTTTTTAACTCCGTTGGTTTATCCGCAGCCGGCTGTTTCCCCCGGGCGCGGTCTATTCGCGGTCTTTGAAAAACTCCGTTATTTTCTTCACCGCTATGTGGTAGCTGGCTTTCAGCCCTCCCTCGGAAGTCCCCAGGGCCTTGCTGATCTCGGCGTACTTCATGTTTTCAAAGTAGCGCATGTTGAACACCGTGCGCTGCACATCCGGCAGCCCGGCCACGGCCTGCCTCAGCAGCGCCTGTGTCTCGTCCCCGTCGAAATAGCCGTCCGCCATAAGCCTGGCCGCCACCCCGGGGTCTTCGGGCGTGCCGGCCTTGGTGCGCTTTTTCTGCTTGCGTATGAAGTCGAGTGATTCGTTTATGGCTATGCTGAACAGCCACGTGGAAAACTTTGACTGCCCGCGGAACGTGTCCACGGACAGCCACGCCTTGGTGAAGGCGTTTTGCAGCACGTCGTCGGCGTCTTCGTGGCTGAGCACCATGTTCCTTATCTTCCAGTAGAGCTGCTCCCCGTATTTCTCCACGATTCGGCCGAAGGCTTCGCGCCTTTCCCCTGGTGTGCCGGCCCTTAGTACGGACTCCGCGTCTTCGTCCCTTTTCCACGGCAGCATCATAGGCAGTAGCGCTTTATGCGGCGGTAGAGCGTGGCGTCGTATCCGTACACGTCAGGGTGGCTCTCCATGGTGCCGTCCACCGCCGGGTATAGTGTGTGGTAGAGTATGAAGACGGGCACACGGGGCTCCACCGGCAGCGACCTCACCACCAACCGGCGGTCGAGGGTGTCGGCGGCTTCCTTGCCGAACACGTCGGCGGCCATGGTGTACCCCACCTTTTCGGCGTATTCGCCGGCCTTGCCTTGCAAGAGGAACAGGGCGAGGTCGCGCGGGCGTTCCACCCTTATGCAGCCGTGGGACACGCCGCGGTCCCCGCTCTGGAAGAAGTGGCGTGTGGAGGTGTCGTGCAGGTATATGGCGTGGCTGTTGTCAAAGCGGAATATCACCCTGCCGAGCGGGTTGCCCGGCCCGCCGCGCTGCACCACCCGGTAGGCCCCGCTTTCCAGATCTTCCCTTGTGAGCCGCCCCGGGTCCTGCTCGGCCCAGTCGCGCTGCCTTACCACCATGTAGTCTTTGCGTGCGAAGTAGGCCGCGTTGCCGGCGTGGGCGGATATGCCGCGCTCCACTATGCTCTGCGGTATTATCCACTGAGGGTTGAAGTCCATCCGCTTGAGCAGCCCGGTGAGCATGGGCGTCTTAGTGTGGGCCGCTCCGCAGCCCACACGCATTTCCACCGCGCTGTCGCCTTGCACCATGCGCAGGCGGTAGGCGGGTATGTTAACCAATACGTACCGGCTGCGCTTTTCAGGCGAGTCCGCCGTGCGCCACCGGCAGCGCTCCATGTTGCAGAGTATGCGCCTGCGTTCGCCGGCTTGCAAACCGGGCCTGGCCAGCATGCCTTTCAGCCTGCCGAAAAGGGGCGACGCCGGCGCGGCGGATCTCATCAGCCCCGCCCCGCGGCCCAGCCTTATGCTGTCTATGGCTTGTTTGAAAAAGGCTTCCCCGGGCCGCTCCGTGGGAATGTCGAAGAGCCGGCGGCTGGCCACCGCTCCCGAGTCGCTCGTTTGCGTGGAGGGGTCTGAAAAGCCGAACCCCTGCCCGGCGGAATAGGCCAGGCAGGCCTTTGTGAGGTTGTACTCCAGCCGCGCCGCCACAGCCGCGGCGTTGTCTCCCCGGGGGAAGGCGAGGGTGCGCATTGCGGCCATGTCCCCGGCTATGCGGCCGTGGCCGAAGGCTTCCTTGTCTAAGCCGTATTCGGCAGCCTCGGCCAGCACGGCCAGCACGCTGTCTGCGCTTCCGTGCACCCCTGGCACCGACACCCATAGCGGGCGCCCGCCGTTTGCGTAATAAGTTTTTGTGTGTCTTGCCGCCGCCGAGTTGTCGCTGTCGGCCGCAGCCAAGGCCGCTATGCCGGCCTTTATGCCCCCGGGCGGCAGCGCGTAGCCCTCCACCGCCATGCTGCGGTAGTATTCCAGCGGGTGCGTATCCCCTTTCCCGGGGCGGCACGCTGCGGCCGCCATGGCTGCGGCTATGAGAAGGAGCGGTGTGGTGTACCTTGCCACTGCCAGGCGGCTACCTTACGGAAACCTTCCTTACGGTGCGGCCCACCTTCACTATGTAGCAGCCCTTTGGCAGGTCCATGTCTATGCGCTTGTCGTTGCGGTCCACCTTGCAGGCCATCACCTGCACCCCGGCCACGTTGTACACCGCGAGGGTGAGGCCCGCGGCCCCTCCCACGTGCAGGGTGTTGCCCGATATCGACAGCGACACTCCCTCGGTGGTTTCCTCCACGGCTTCGGGGAATGTCCACGCGTGGGCGGCGGCCGGGTATGCCACGGCCGCTATTATGGCTATGAATGCCTTGAGTATGTGTACCTTCTTCATGGGTCGCGCTGTTTAGGGTCCAAAGTCCGCGCAATGCGGCAAGGCAAAGTTAGCCTTTTCCCTCCGAGGAGCGTTTTCCCCGGGGCTGTTTTTTCACACCCGTGCGCCGCCGGTGTGTGGTGATGCCATTGTAGTACCACGGCTTGGTATTTCTATTACCACGGCTTGGTACTTCCATTACCACGGCTTGGTACTGTTTGTACCACGGCTTGGTACCGCTGTTTCAGTCTTCCGCCATGCTTGGTTTCATTCCTTTGGGGGTTTGTGGTGTGGGGTTGTGTGGGTATTTTGCCTTTGGTTGGCGCACGGGCGGGCCTTCCCCTAAGCGCCACGGCCCGCGCCTATGGTTTCCATTGGTGGCCCTTTCACATGGCCGGTGAGAGCGGGAAGGTGTACGACTTGCGCCCCGCTTCGTAGTCTGCCATCCACTGGTCTATGTACACCGTACCCTCCACGGCCTTTATTCCTATCCGGTGGGTGCCCCGGTCCAGCCTTACGGATATCCGTGCAAGGTGGCGTCCACTCTCCATGTTGGCGAGCCACTCCCTTCCGCCGGGCTGTGAGGCCATGTCCACCCTGCCGGCTTCGCGCCCGTCCACGGTTACGCTGTATGACAGTCCGCGCCCGCCCACGGGGTGTGTGGGCAGCGCCGCTATGTAAAGTGTGGCGGTGCCGCCCTTGTGCCAGTAGAACGAGTATTCGGCCGCTTCGCCGCTTGCCAGGGCTGCGGCCTTTTGGCTGCGCCCGAGCAGCGGCACGGTGGCTGCCCCGGCGGTGGCCGATGTCCAGTCGCAGGCGTTCCTGCACACCACTCCCTCGGTGTCCACCACGCCCGGGTGTGCGTTGTCCCCTCCCCACTTGTCCACTTCCCCTGCGCTCAGTTTGCCCGGCAGTTCAGGCTCTGCGAACACGGGCGCCCCGGCCGGTGCGGGTTTCGCTCCATATCCCGCGCCGCCCCACGCCGCCTTGCCGTATTCCGCCGCCATGGCTTGCAGTCCGTTGTGGGCTTCCATGGCCATGGCAGCGGAGGATAGGGCTTCGCTGTCGTGGTGGAACGACTGCGGCCTGGCTATCAGCCTTGCTTCCTGGGCGTGCAGGTGCTTGGCGGCTGCGAGGTATGCAGACTTCACGGGGTATTCCACCACGGCGGAAAAGGCTCCGCGCAGTTGCCGGGGAACGCTCCGGGCGGCGTTCCCGGCGAGTTCGGCGGCCTCTTTCCATCGGCTTATGTGGTTGGCCAGTTCGTCTCCGAAGGCCATGGCGTTGAACCTTTGCTCGGGGCTTTCCGAGTATTTCCCTCCAATGAGCCTGTGCCAGCCCGCAAGTTCGGGCTTTCGCACGGCGGACAGCCCGTAGTAGGCTTGCATTGCTGCCAATGCGGCGTTGCCAGGCCCGGCGCCGAACAGCTCTGCGAGCCACGTCCCGAGGTGCTTGCCGGCTTCCCCGGGTGGCACGCTGCCCGGGTCCCAGGCCATGTCCGTGAATAGGGATAGCTGGTATGCCGAGGTCCCGGGGGCCGACACTATTGCCGCCCACTGTCCGCCCACGCCCGCGCGTGCCGCTTCTGAGAGCTGCGTGCATACGGCCCCGGGCTGCACAGTGCCGTGCCATAGGGTGGGGTGGGGGGCTTTGTCGGAGTTGAGGTGGTAGGCCAGTGCTTCCCCGTCCGCGCCGGTCAGCCACCCGTAGCCGTCGTCCGTGGAGTAGGAACCCTCTTCCAGCGAGCCGGTGGCTATGGAACAGCTGTCGAGCACGGCCCTTTCGCCCTTTGTCGCGCCGAAGTGGTGGGTGTCTTCACCCCCTATGGAATACAAGGTGTTGGCCCTTAGGCGCAGCAGCAGTTCGCAGAGGTGTTTGCACAGCCGCTCCTTTCCCTTTCCCCCCTCGGCGCTTCCGGGCAGCGGCGCGGCCTCCAACAGGGCTATCCCGCGGCGTTCCACCGCCGGCCACTGCACAGAGGTGTGGCCTTCGGGGGTTGAAAGGTGTGCGCGGCGTGCCGGCTCGGCGCTGAACCACCCTGCCCACGGGGATATCCCGGCCATTCGCGATAGTTCCAGGATGCCGTAGGCCGTGCCGAGGGCGTCGCTGCCTACAACGTTGACACAGCCCCCGCGGGCCGCTATGGCGAAGGCCTGCCGCCGCGCAATGACCTTGGCTATCGGCAGGCCTTGGCGCGAGAGGTTCTTGAATTCCTTGTTGGTGAGCTTGTCGAGCTGGTATATCCTTATCCTGCCGCCTTTGGCTTTCTCCGCCGCCCTGCCGGTTACGGCCTCCATGTCGGCGGCGAACATCTTTGCGGCTACGTCCACCACCTTTGAGCGGTGGGCCTGCAAGGAGTAAGACACCGCGCCGTGCTTGCCGGCCCATGGGATTTCACGGGTGAATGCGGCTGGGGAAAGGGCGAGGGAAAGCAGGGCCGACAAGGCCCGGAGTGTGATTAGTTTCAGTTCCATATAATGCAAACTTACCAAAAAGCGTGATTCTTAGTTCGCTTTCGCCCCCTCTGAATGACGTTGTGCGGACCGGTGTCCGCCTGTTTTGCCCCACGCCCGTGGTGTTGAGAGTAGCGGAACAGCCCGTTTTTTCGTGTGGCTTAAAAGGGTGCTTGACACCGCATTTGGCTAATTTTGCAGGTCAAAACGCAAACGATATGGCTATATATCCCAAACTGATAACGGACGCATTGTCCACCGTGAAATACCCCGGCACGAAGCTGAGCATAGTGGAGAGCGGCATGCTGGCCGACAACCTGCACATAGACGGGGACAGCGTGGCTTTCTCGCTGCTGTTCCCTCGCTCCACGGACCCGTTCATGAAGTCGACCATAAAGGCCGCCGAAGCCGCCATACACTACCACGTGGGGCGGCACGTGAAGGTGGAAATAACCCCGGAGTTCCCCCGGCCGGCGCAGCCGAAGCCGGAGAACCCACTGCCCGGGGTGGCCAACATTGTGGCCGTAAGCTCCGGCAAGGGGGGCGTAGGCAAGAGCACCGTGGCGGCCAACCTGGCGATAGCCTTGGCCAAGGCAGGCTTCCGCACCGGCTTGCTTGATGCGGACATTTTCGGCCCATCGGCCCCGAAGATGTTCGGCGTGGAAGACGCCAGGCCCTATTCCGTGGAGGTGGACGGCAGGGACCTTGTGGAGCCGGTGGAGAAATACGGGGTGAAGCTCCTCAGCATAGGCTTCTTCGTGAACCCGGGCACGGCCACGCTGTGGCGCGGGGGGATGGCTTCCAATGCGCTGAAGCAGCTCATTAGGGACGCCCACTGGGGTGAGTTGGACTATCTCGTGATAGACACCCCCCCGGGCACCAGCGACATACACCTCACTCTGCTGCAAACCCTCGCCATAACCGGGGCTGTGATAGTTAGCACGCCGCAGGAGGTGGCTCTGGCGGACGCACGCAAGGGCGTGGACATGTACCGCAACGAGAAAGTGGGGGTGCCCATACTGGGCATTGTGGAGAACATGGCTTGGTTCACACCGGAGGAACTGCCCGGCAGCAAGTACTACATTTTCGGCCAGGGCGGTGCGGCCAGGCTCGCCGCCGAGCTCGGTGTGCCGCTGCTGGCGCAGATTCCGATAGTGCAGGGAATCTGCCAAGGATCAGACAAAGGGCTGCCGCCAGCAGCCGATCCCTCGTCCCCGACCATGGGCGCGTACCTCTCCCTGGCGCAGGCGGTGTCAACATCGGTCAACAGGCGAAACAAGGAGCAAGGCCCCACGAAGGTGGTGGAAGTGAACCACTGACTTCAGCCACTATCCATGTATGCATTTCCCCCTGCTGCGTGTAAGGACACGCAGCAGGGGGAATCGTTTATAGGAATGCTTTCCGCGCCGCTGGGCTTCACTTATGGTAAAGGGCTGCGCCGCCGCACTGTGCCGGCCTATTTGCCGTAACCCTGCACGGTCTTGTCAAAATCCACCCCTTTCATCACTATCCTCGGAGCGCCCTTGTCGTACCGGCCGTTGAGGAAATCCCTTTCCGGGTCGTACCATTCCGTCTTTATGCCCGCCACGGAGAGCAGGGTGTGGGATATGTTGTCGGTATGGATTGGCGTGTTCTTGTTGGCCACCGCACTTTCGTAAACATCGGGGTGCGCCTCCTTGTACTTGTCGGACATCCACACCATGAGAGGCACCCTTAGTTGGTATCTTATGTCGGGGGACAATGCCGCGTTGCCGTGCCCGCTGTAGTCCCTCGTCTCGAACACCTCCTGCCCATGGTCGGAGAAATAGACGATTATTGTGTTAGTCCCCTCGAACTTGTCTATTATGCCGTCCACCACGAAATCGTTGTATAGTGTGGCGTTGTCGTAGTGGGCTATCTTTTCGCGCTGCTCCGCGTTCCACCTCGCCTTGTCGTAGTCATCAGCCTTGAATTTTTTCCACTCCGCGGGGTAGCGGTTGGAGTAGGTGTAATGCTGCCCCATGAGGTGCACCACGTAAAGGTGGTTGCCGGGACTGGACTTTATGGTGTTGGCCAAAGCCCCGTCGTATTCGTACTTGGTGTTGTTCCTTTCGTCAAACATCAGCCCTGAGAGTTCCTCGTTGCACAGGAAATTCATCTTGCCGTCTATGAAGTATTGGTTTTCATAGCATAGGGACTTGTATCCGGCTTTCCTGAACAAGGCGGGGAACACGGGCGTGGAGGAGAAAGCCTTGTGGAGCAAGTCGGGCGAGAATACAGACTCCATAACTCCGTGGGTGTGGTCTGAAACGGCCACGGCATTGCCGAATACAACCATGCTGCCGTCTCCAACCCTTTTCCCGAGGAGTGGGTTGGTGTCCTTTTCGTATCCGAAAAGCGGTGAGTGGTATACGGAAAAAGACTCGCCTATGACCACCACCACGTTGGGTGTGTCGCCGAAAGAGCTTGCAGCCTCCGCATTCTTGCACGTTTGGCATAGAGCCTTTATGTCTCCGTATCTTGCAGAGTAGGTGTGGTATGAGTATGCAATCCTTGTGGGGGAGGTGAATTGCGGTATGCTAAATCCGTTGCCGTACATCTTGTATGAAACGGCCATGAAAATCCAGCCTCCGAAGCCTATGGCGGCCGTAATCGCGCACCAGCCTTTGTGTTTTAGGAGCTTGTGTGCTGCGGATGCTAACAGGTAAGAGGAGAGGTTGAAAGCAGCCACGGCAAGGACTATCACGGCTACTGACGAAAAGGAAAGGTAGGTGTTTAGGAAATCTGAAACCTCGTCGGGATTGGTTTCCAACAAGATGTCAATCTTGTCTTGTATTAATGGCGTTTGGAATTTGAAGATACAGAAATAATCAACCAATATCAATATATTGTGTAGAATTATCAATATATATATATATATATATCGTATAATATTCAACTTGGAAAGGAGTATGTATGTAGCTGTTTCAATGTATGAGATGGAGAAAGACAATATGACCATTAGAGACAAGGCTGTGGCATCGCTTTGTATGGCTGCATACGAGCAGTTGGAAACGAGGTTGAGGATGAGCAGGAAGAAGAAAGCCTTACTTTCGGTTGGACACTGCAAGGCCCGCCACAGCCTTGCAGTGGTGTTGGTAGAGGATGTTGCCATTGTTGTTTTGTTGTGTTAATATTCCGTGCAAAGTTACTCATATGTTGCCTATGCACACCGAGCTTGCGCCTTGGTGTGCAGTCCAAACCCACCCGGCAGGTTGGCTTTTGCATTTGAAATACGTTAACTTTGCGTTGCCGCCGCTATGGAAAGCCCATGGCGGGCGGGAATCACAAACAACCAAGGAAATGAAACAGACGAAAATAGTTTGCACCATAAGCGACAACCGGTGCGACACGGCGTTCATACGGCAGTTGTACCTGGCCGGTATGAATGTGGTGAGGATGAACACCGCACACGCCACGGAGGAGGGTATGCTCCGCGTGATAGCCAACGTGAGGGCGGTGTCGCCGCGCATTGCCCTGCTGATAGACACCAAGGGGCCTGAGATACGCACCACCGGGGTGGCCGCCCCGATAAGCTATAAGGCCGGGGACGTGGTGAAAGTCTTCGGCCGCCCGGGGATGGAGACCACACACGATATTGTGAACCTGACATACCAGGACATTTGCCGTGACGTGAAGCCGGGCGACAGGCTGCTCTTCGACGATGGGGAGCTGGCCATGGACGTGATGGAAAACACCGGGCCCATGCTCGTGGCCAAGGTGGCGAACGACGGGGTGCTGGGTTCACACAAGAGTGTGAATGTGCCGGGGGCGCACATTGAGCTGCCCGCGCTTACGGAAAAGGACAAGGCGAACATCCTTTTCGCCATAGAGAACGACATAGACTTCATAGCACATTCCTTCGTGCGCTCGGCCGCCGATGTGGAGCAGGTGCAAAAGGTGCTTGACAGCCACGGCAGCGACATAAAGATTATATCCAAGATTGAGAACCGCGAGGGCGTGGACAACATAGACGAAATAATAGAAGCCTCTTACGGCATAATGGTGGCACGCGGCGACCTGGGAATAGAACTGCCTATGGAGACCATACCGGGCATACAGAGGGAGATCGTGAAAAAGTGCGTCAAGGCGCACAAGCCCGTGATCGTGGCCACGCAGATGTTGCAGTCTATGATATCCAATCCCAGGCCGACCAGGGCGGAGGTTACCGACATTGCAAATGCCATATACTACCGCACGGACGCGCTGATGCTCAGCGGCGAGACCGCATCGGGCAAGTATCCCGTTGAGGCTGTCAGGACGATGGCGGCCGTGGCGGAGCAGGCGGAAAAGGACAACGCCCGCATCTCGTCTGTGGATGTGAGCCTGCCTGAGGGCTGCACCCAGAGGGAATTCCTCGCCCACTCGGCCATAGAGGCCACCAAGCGGCTCGGTGTGTCTTGCATAATAACCGACAGCGGCACGGGGCAGGCCGCACGCATACTTGCTTCGCTCCGAGGCCCTGTGCCGGTGTTGGCGGTTTGCTACCGTGAGAAGCTGCAAAGGACGCTCAACCTGAGCTACGGGGTGATACCCGTGTACCAGAAAAACCACCAGAAGGCCAAGTACATGTTCCTTGCGGCCATACGTATGCTGAAGATGAAGGGCTACATTGCCGACAGCGACAAGATAGCCTACCTGAGCGGCAAGTTGGGAAAGGCCGTGGGCACCACTTACTTGGAGATAAACAAAGCCAAGGAGGTGCTGGACAAGTACCGCCGGAATCTGCACGGTCCCGACGCCGGGGCCAACTCCCCGCCCGGCGTATAGGCGGCTGGGGGGGCGGGGGTTATCCCCGCGCGGCCGCTGCCGTTTTATGTGTCCGAACGCCCGTCAGGCCTTTCCGCGCCTTAGTAGGCGCCGTGCAGCGAAGTATGCGACTGCGGCGGCCACTGCGGCTATTATTCCCCACTTTATGTATTCACCGTACTCCATTATGCGGTCGTTTAGCTGGTCGGCCGGCACCACGGAGTGCATGTACCACCCCATGGCGGCCAGTATGCTATGCCACACCCCGGCGCCTACTGTGGTGTAGAGCAGGAACTTCCAGAAATTCATCTTCGCCAGTCCGGCGGGGATTGATATGAGGTGCCTAATTCCTGGTATCAGGCGTCCGGTGATGGTGGCCGCCATGCCGTGGTCGTAGAAGTATTTCTCGCTTTTTTCCACCTTTTTCCGGTTGAGCATGCAGGCTTTCCCCCATTTGCTCTCGGCGAAGCGGTATATGGCCGGTCGCCCCAAGTAGTAGCCGGCCACATAGTTGATGGTGGCGCCCAAGTCAGCCCCAATGGTTGAGAAAAGCACCACGAGGAACACGTTGAGCTGCCCGGCTGCGGCGTTGTAGGCCGCCGGGGCCACCACGAGTTCCGAGGGCACCGGTATCACGGTGCTCTCAAGCATCATCAGGAATGTTATTGTGGCATAGTCGAGCTGCGAGAGCAGGTCTGTTATCCAAGTCATAGGTTGTGTTCCTTTTTGAATGTTTCGCAATACTGGGATACGGGTGTGCCGCTGCCGAAAATGTGGCCCAGCTCCCATTCCGCGTCTCCCGGTGTCTTGTCGCAGGCGGTCTGCATATACCGGTATGCCTCGTCCATCCTGCCGGTTTCGTATGCGGCCCTTGCGGCCTTGGCGTATCCGTAGCCCACTCCGTACCCGGCTTGTTCGTACAAGCTCCTGTATAGGGCCAGTGCCGTGGGCGCGTAGCCGCAGTAGAGGTATGTGGTGGCCACGTTGTACACCAAGGGGAAGTCCGCCCCCTCGGAGGTCAGGGCCGTTTGGAACTCCTCGGTGGCCTTCCTCGCCTTTCCGCTTTCTATCAACACCACGCCCCTTGTGTAGTGGGCTTCAGACTTTACGGCTTCCGGGTTGGCCACCAATTTGTCCGCATATTCCAAGGCTTCGCCGTGCCGGTCGTACCGCGACAAGGCGATGGCGAGCAGGCGTTGCGCTTCCACGCGGATTTTCCCCCCGGGTTCCCCGTCCATTTTCTCCGCCTTTTTGAGCAGGGCCACCACTTTGTCCTCGTAGTCTTCCACCTTGCCCCCCTCGGCATCCTCTTCCGCATACATCAGGGCTTCGGCTTCAAGCAGGTAGGCCTCCGGGTTTTGCGGGTCCTTTTCGGCGTACCTGCGGTAGTACCTTGCCGCTTCAGTGCAGTTCCCCTTCTCCATAAGGGCGTCTGCCTTGTTGCGTATTGCTTCCGGGTCTTCCGGGTTTATGGCCAATGAAAATTCGCTGCTCTCTATGGAGCCGTCCATGTCGTCGCTCATGAATTGCGACTGCGCCAGCTTGTTCCAGTAGCGGTGCGAATAGGGGTTGTCGTTCAGGAGTTCCTTGAATATCTTCTCGCTCTGCGCGTAGTTGCCCTTGTGCATTTCCACGCTTGCGGCCAGCTCCTTGTAGTCGGGGCGTTCCACGTCGTTCACCCTTGCGAGCCAGTCTTTGGCCTTTGCGAGCAGGAAGTAGTCGAGGAACAGCTCCACGGAGTCCAATGCCAGGTCGTCCCGGTCGTCTTCGTCGTCCATGCTCCCGTAGACGCCTTTGAGGAATGCATCGGCCTCCTTGGCCTTGTTGTCGCAGATGAGGATCTCGGCCCTCATCATGTTGCATTCCATGTCTCCCCGGTCCCCGTCTGACACCTGTTCCAAAAGCTTCTTGGCTTCCCCCGTCCCGGTGCCCTTCGAAAGTTCAATCCTCGCCATGGCCATCAGCGGCCCGGCGCAGCCAGGGTGCATGGCTATGCCGTAGCGTGCAGCCCCGGCCGCCTTGTCGGTGAGTTTCCTTTCAAGGTAGTACCAGGCGATGTCGGTGATGTCTGCGGAGTCGAGGAACACCTCCTTGCCGGCTGCCTTCGCCTTTTCGTATTCGGCAAGGGCGCGTTTGAACTCCGGCGAGGCGTATACGCCGTTGGTGTCGTCCATGCCTACTTGTTTTGCTTGGCCCAGGTGTCTTTCAGCCCGGCAGTCTTGTTGAACACCGGGTGTGCTGCGTCCCCGTCCGGGTCGGCCATGAAATAGCCTATGCGCTGGAATTGCAGGTATTCGCCGGGTTTCTTGCCGGCTGCGTATTCCTCTATGTAGCAGTTGCTTATGGTGCGCAGGGAGTCCTTGTTGAGCAGTTCGCGGAAGTCGGTGTCCCCCACGGAGGGGTTTTCCACGGAGAAGAGCCTGTCGTACTCCCTCACCTCGGCTTTGGCGCAGTGGTCGGCCGACACCCAGTGCAGCGTGCCTTTCACCTTGCGGTTGGCCCCCTCCATCCCACTCTTGCTGTCGGGGTCGTATTCGGCGAGAATGTTGGTGATGTTGCCCTCTGCGTCCTTTTCCACGCCGGTGCACATTATTATATATGCGTTTTTGAGCCTTACCTCCCTGCCGGGTGCGAGCCTGAAGAATTTCTTGGGTGCGTCTTCCATGAAGTCGTCCCGTTCTATCCATAGGTTGCGGCTGAAAGTGATGCTGTGTGTGCCGTCCGCTTCGTTTTCGGGGTTGTTTTGCGCCTCCATTTCCTCCGCCCGGCCCTCCGGGTAGTTAGTTATCGTGAGTTTCACGGGGTTGAGCACGGCCGACACCCTGCACGCCCTCTTGTTGAGGTCGTCCCGCACGGCGGCTTCCAAGAGGGCCGTGTCGTTGAGCGCGTCAAACTTGGTGTAGCCTATGGAGTCGATGAAAGCCCTTATGCTTTCCGGGCTGTATCCCCGGCGCCTCATGCCGCAGAGGGTGGGCATACGCGGGTCGTCCCACCCGTTCACGTGGCCTTCGTCCACGAGGGCGTGCAGCTTTCGCTTGCTCATCACGGTGTAGGTGAGGTTGAGCCGGTTGAACTCTATCTGCCTGGGGCGGGTCCCGGCGTGGCCGTTTTCCGTGCCGTCCATCTCTTTGAGCAGGTCTATGAACTTGTCGTACAAGGGGCGGTGCGGCACGAACTCCAAGGTGCATACCGAGTGGGTAACCCCCTCGAAGTAGTCGCTCTGCCCGTGTGCGAAGTCGTACATGGGGTAGGCGTGCCACTCCGTGCCGGTGCGGTGGTGCGGGGTGTGTATTATGCGGTACATCACCGGGTCGCGGAAGTGCATGTTGGGGTTGGCCATGTCCATCTTGGCCCTTAGCACCATGCTGCCCTCCACGGCTTCCGGGGTGTTCATCTTTTCAAACAGGGCGAGGCTCTCCTCCGCCGGGCGGTCCCGGTACGGGCTTGCGGCCCCGGGCGTGGTGGGGGTGCCTTTCTGCTGTGCGATCTGCTCCGAGGTCTGCTCGTCCACATAGGCCAGCCCGCGGCGTATCATCCACGTGGCGAAGTCCCACAGCTTGCCGAAATAGTCTGAGGCGTAGTAGACGCTCCCCCACTTGAAGCCGAGCCACTTTATGTCGTTGAGTATGTTTTCCACATACTCGTTGTTTTCCTTGCTCGGGTTTGTGTCGTCAAACCTGAGGTTGCACACCCCGCCGTACTTGGAGGCTATGCCGAAGTCCATGCATATGGCCTTGGCGTGGCCTATGTGTAGGTATCCGTTCGGTTCGGGCGGGAAGCGGGTCTGTATCCTGCCGCCGTTCTTGCCCTCGGCCAGGTCGCGCTCCACCATCTGTTCCACGAAGCTTTGGCTTTTCTTCTCCTCCTGTCTGGTATTCTGCTGTGTGTCCATCTTGCGGTTTGTGTGACTTGTGTGTTGTTCCACGGAGTGTGGCTAAATGCCTTGCAAAGTTAGCAAAACCTATGCCTTTACCCTATCGGCGGCCCTTCCCATTTGCCCGAAACGGGGCTTTGCACGCTAAAAAAGCCGCCCGGATTTTGGCGGTTTGGATTTTTGGCTTAACTTTGCAACCGCTTTCAGGCAGCTGGGAGCGCACATGGTGGTTGTAGTTCAGTTGGTTAGAGCGTCAGATTGTGGTTCTGAATGTCGTGGGTTCGAGTCCCACCATCCACCCGAGTGGGGAAGCCGTAAAGGCTTCCCCACTTTTTATGTCGCCTTTGGTGGGTTTTCCACACCAAGGCCGGCTCGCTTTTCCTAAACACGGCCTTTGCGTTTTGCACGAAAAGGCCGGAAGCATTGGCTTTTGCAAGGCCGTGGAGGGTTTTACGGCAACACGGAAGGGGAATTAACGCCCCAAACGTAGGCGATGGATATTCCCCCAATCCGCCACCGGGGCCGAATACCACGGCTTGGTACCATCGGTACCAAGCCGTGGTACACTTATTACCACGCCGTGGTATTATTAGTACCAAGGCGTGGTACTGGGGGGGGAGGGGCGGTTCTTGCCTTTTGTCCAAAGGTGCATTTTGAAAACAAGGCGTGGCAAGCCTGTCTCTACAGCTCCGTGGGAGCCTTATAGTTTTTGGTTGGCTTAAATTCCGGCGCAGTAACGCCAGGGGCAAGCCCCGTCTTATGATATGTGCGGCGTGTTGTGAAGATGGGGCAAACCTGTCTCTACGTCTGTGTGGGAATGTTGTTCCGAACATGTCGTTTCGTGCATTGGGCTGGGATCGCAGGCGTCT
>R18__coassemble_1359_pt1 | contig 35083 bp, 26 predicted proteins | sample R18__metabat2_low_PE_037 | metagenome-assembled genome bin R18
CCATTCGGGGGGTCCCTACATTCGGGGGGGGGCGCGCTCAAAAAACCCACGGGGGGCCGGGGGTTTCGGCCCCGGGCCCACGCCTTGCGTTCCGACAGGCGGATGTTATTTCAGCTTGAGTATTTCCTTCTTGCAGTCTTCCGTAACATCGGTGCACTGTGTGGCGCTGATGTAGGGGAAGGAGCCCTTCATCACGATGTATACATAGCCGCCGTTGTTCCCCACGTTCTCCACGGCCTTGGCCACCTTGGCCTGTATGGGTTGCAGCTTTTCCTGCTGCGCCTTTTGCAGTGCGGCCCCGTTGTCCTGGTAGGCCTGCTGTATCTTGGCCTGCATGTCCATAAGGCTCTGCTCGGTTTCCTGCTGCTTTGTGGCGTTCATTGTGGATTTAGCCTTTTCATACTCCTCCGCCTTGCGCTGCAGCTCGTCCTGCATTGCTTTGAGGTCGTTCTCGTACTGTTTCTGCTGTGCTTGCAGCTCCCCCATCACCTTGGAGTAGTCGGGCAGGGCCTGCGCCACAGCATCATAGTCCACACAGCCGAATTTCTGGGCAAACGCCGCAGCCGGCAGAATCATAGCCAGAGCCAAAAGTAGTTTCTTCATTGTTCTTTATTGTTTGGTTGTTGTGTTTGTTTCCCTCGTCATTCCGAGTAGCCGAGCTTTTGCAGCACTTCCTGGCTGATGTCTATCTTCGGCGAGCCGAAGATTATGCCCGTGTCCGAGGCCCGGTCTATCACAAGCCCGTACCCCCTCAGTTCGGACACTTCCTTCACTGCGTTGTATATCTCCTCTTGTATAGGCGATATCAGGCTCTGCCTTTTCTTGAAGAGTTCCCCCTCGGGGCCGAAGTATTTCTTTTTGAGGTCCCCGGCTTCCTTTTCCTTTTGCATGATGGCTTCCTGCTTGGCCTTTTTCTGCTCTTGGGAGAGGAACACCGCCTCGTTTTGGTAGCTCTTGTACATCGCAGCGGCTTCGTCGCCGAGGGCTTCCACCTCGGCCTGCCACTTGCGGCTCACTTGGCTGAGCTGCTCGTTGGCCCTTTCGTAGGCCGGTATGTTGCCCAGCACGTATTCCATGTCTATCAGTGCGAATTTCTGTGCGTTGGCCGCCATTCCCGCCATGGCGAGGAGGAGCAGCGCTATGTGCCTTTTCATGTTGGTTGTGTTTTAGAATTCTTGTCCGAGTATGAAGTGGAAGTGGCTGCCGCCCGTCTCCCATGCGCCCGTGCCGTAGTTGTATGTCTTGTCAAACCCGTAGGCCCAGTCTATCCCCATCAGGCCCACCATGGGCAGGAATATCCTCACGCCCACGCCGGCGGACCGCTTCATGTCGAAGGGGTTGAACTTGTAGGTGTCTGTCCAGGCGTTGCCCGCCTCGGCGAAGGCCAGGCCGTATATGGTGGTGTTGCCGAGCATGAAGGGGTAGCGCAGTTCCAAGGTCATGCGGTCGTATGCGTATCCATCCTTCACGGGGGTGAGCGCTCCGTTGTCGTAGCCGCGCAGGCCTATCGTCTCGTTTGAGAAGCCGGTGGAGTATCCGCTCATGCCGTCGCCGCCCACGTAGAAGGTCTCAAAGGGGGACTTGTTGTGCTTGTTGTATGCGCCGAGCAGCCCGAACTCCACCCTTGTCATCAGCACGAAGCATTTCTGTCCGCCGGTGAGGGCTGTAAAGGTTCGTGCCTTGAACTTCCACTTGTGGTACTCTATCCACCGGTTTTTCTGTTGCAGCTCGTCCTGGTATGTGGCCGAGCTGGGGTTTTGCGCCAGGTTCTTGTAATCCAACCCGTTCCACAGAGACCACGGCGGGGTGATTTGCAGCGATGCGGTGAACTCGGAGCCGCGCCTGGGGAAGAGCTGGTTGTCCGTGGATGTGCGGTTAATGCTAATGGTGAGGTTGGCGTTGTTGGCCACGCCGTTGCTCATCAGGAAGTTGTAAGACCAGTTGCGCAGCACGTACCTTTGGTAGGCCATTTGTACGGACAGGCTGAAGTAGTCGTCCGGCCAGCGCAGCCTTTTGCCCCATCCCACGGACACTCCCACGAGCTTTATGAACTTGTCAGGGTCGTAGTAGCTTTCGTAGCTGTTGTAGTAGCTCTGGCCGTATCCCAGCATGTTCTGGTAATAGTTGTTGTACATGGCGGTGTTGTAGTAGTTGCTCGACACGTCCGTCTGCTTGCTGTAATAAGCCCCCACGCTGAACTGTATGGGGCGTTTCCCCCCGAGCCAGTTGGTGGAGTAGCTCATGTTGTAGGTCTGGTAGTAGCTGCCGTTGGTCTGCGCCCCGAGCGAGAGCACCTCCCCGTCTCCCACGGGCAGCAGTCCGTGGTGTTCCTTGTTCTTGTTGAAGAGGTTGCGCAGCGAGAAGTTGTTGAGTTTCAGGCCCACACGCCCTATCACGCCGGTCTGTCCCCATCCGAGTGACAGTTCCACCTGGTCGTTTGACTTTTGTTCCAGGTCCCAGTTTATGTCCACGGTGCCGTCTTCGGGGTGTGGTTTCACGTCCGGGTTCACCTTTTCCGGGTCGAAGTGCCCCATCGACGCCAATTCCCTGGCCGAGCGCATGAGTGCCTCCTTGGAAAAGAGGTCGCCCGGCTTGGTGCGGAGTTCCCTCCTCACCACGTTCTCGTATATGCGGCTGTTGCCGTTTATGCGCACGTGGCTTATGTGCGCCTGCGGCCCCTCCTGTATCCTCATCTCCAGGTCTACGGAGTCGCCCTCTATGTTCACCTCGGCGGGGTCGAGGCTGTAGAACAGGTAGCCGTTGTTCCAATAGTTGTTGCCCACTGCGTCCTCGTCTTCCGTAAGTCGCTTGGAGAGCAGCTTTTGGTTGTACACGTCTCCCTTTTGCATTCCCAGCACACGGCTGAGGTAGTCTGTGGAATAGACCGTGTTGCCCACCCAGTTGATGTCCCTGATGTGGTATTTGCGGCCCTCGTCCACTTTCACGTATATGTTCACGTGCTTCTCGTCGGCGTTCCACACGCTGTCTTCCGTGATTACGGCGTCGCGGTAGCCCAGTTCGTTGTACTTGCTTATGAGGTTTTTCTTGTCGGCCTCCCACCTTTCCGGTGTGAATTTCTTGGATTTGAGGAAGGTGGACAGCTTGCCGGCCTCGTGTGTCTTGGCGAATACGCCCTTTGTGAACAGCCGCCCTTTTATGCGCGAGTCTTTGAGTGCATCGTTGCCGTCTATTTCGATGGCGCGCACTTTCATCTTCTCCTTCTTGTCTATCACCACGTCCAGTATCACGTGGTTTTTCTCCGTAAGGTCGTTGCGTTGCAGAATGTCTATCTCGGCGTTTTTGAACCCCTTGTCGTCAAAGTACCTTTTGGCCAGTATCTTGGCCCGGTCCACCATGTTGGGCGTGATCTGCTGTCCCTTGAGCAGCCCGAGCTTCTGCTCCATGTCTTCGCGCTCGCTCTTTTTCAGGCCCACGTAGTTTATCTGAGACACCCTCGGCCTTATGGCCAGGCGTATGTGCAGGAAGACCTTGTTGCCCACGATGGAGTCCGCCGATATGGACACTTCCGAGAAAAGCCCGTGTTTCCAATACCTCTTCACGGCTTCCGTTATGGCATTGCCGGGCACTTCCACGGCTTGGCCTACGGTGAGCCCGGATATGTTGGTGAGCATGTAGTCTTCGTACCCTTCCACCCCTGACGACCTAAGGCCGCCTATGACGTATGTCTGCGGCGAGGCGGTGTATGATATCGCCGGGTGTGTTACGGCCTCTTGTGCGCACAAGCCGGCTGTTGCGGCCATGGCTGCTGCGGCGAGGGCTGTCTTTATGCGGTTCATCGTTGTGCTTGTTGTGCTTGTTGTTGTTCCATGGCGGCTTGTTCCCCTGTCTTGCCGAAGCGCCGCTGCCGCGCCTGGTAGCTTGCCACGGCCTTGCGCAGCCCCTCTTCGTTGAAGTCAGGCCAGTAAGTGTCGCAGAAGTACAGCTCCGAGTAGGCTATCTGCCAGAGAAGGTAGTTGCTCACCCGTAGTTCCCCGCCTGTGCGTATGAGCAGCTCGGGGTCGGGCATTCCGCTTGTGGCCAGGTAGCCGGCGAATGTTTCCTCCGAGATGCCGCCCGGGGTTATCTTCCCCGCGGCAGCGTCTTCCGCAGCCAGCCTTGCCGCCCTCGTTATCTCCCACCTAGCCGAATAGCTTAGGGCGGCCACCATGGTCATGGCCGTGTTGCCCGCAGTCCTTTCCTCCGTGGCGGCGAGTTTGGCACGCACGTCGCCCGGCAGCCTGGCTGTGTCGCCCAACACGCGGAAGCGCACGTTGTTTTTCATGAACACGGAGTCTTCGAGCGACGACAGCACGAGGGCCATCAGTGCGGACACCTCGTCGGCCGGCCTGTTCCAGTTTTCCGTGGAAAAGGTGTACAGCGTGAGCCATTCCACCCCGAGCCTTGCGCATTCCTCCGTTATCTTCCTGACGGAGTCCACCCCTGCCTTGTGGCCTTCCGTGCGCGGCAGTCCCCGCTCGGCGGCCCATCGGCCGTTGCCGTCCATTATCACGGCTATGTGGCGCGGTATGCGCCCGTGGTCTATTGTCTGGTCCATGTGTTTGTCTTGCTTGTGTGGGGGGTCAGTCTTTGTCGTTGAGGCACGTGGGGCATTTCGGCGCGAAGCTGTATGTTACCGTGGCCATCAGTGCGGCGTACCCGTCGGTGTTCTTGAAGAGTCCCTTTGACTGTATGCCGTATGGGTCTTCGGCCAGGTCGAGCTTGTCGCTAAGGGTGAACCTCGCACCCCATTCCACAGCTATGTTAAGCCTTTCCGCCACCTTGTATTTCACGCCGGCGCCTATCGGCAGCGCGGCCGTTGCCGTGGTCTCCCCCCCGCCGGCCACTGTGCATCCCACACCGGCCCACACGAACGGCGTGAGGCGCTTCGCCCCGCGGTATTCCTTGCCCGTGCCGTACGGCCAAAAATTGTATTCAAAGGCCGCCGACACTTCGTAGAGCTGCCTGTCAAAAGTGTGTGGGGCGGCCTTGTACGCTTCGTAGTGGGTGTCGGCGTTGGCGGAGCTTCCCTTGGCCTTTCCCCATCCCACCACGGCTTTCAGAGCCGTGTGCGGTGTGAATGTGCGCCTGAACACCGCAGCCGCCCACGGCTGCTGCCCTTTCAGCACGCTGCCGTTGAAGTCGCCGAAGTAGGAGCAAAGGCCTGCGCCGGCCCCCACTTCCATCTTGTACTGCGGGGCCTGCTGTGCGCGGCTTTCCGCGCACCACGCCATGGCCGCCGTTATGGCCAGCGCCTTGGCCGTTTGCCGGTGCGTCAGTCGTGCTCCCAAGCGCAGCCCGCTTCTATTGTTTTCCAAACCCGCCCTGCGAGCCGGTCTACCATCCATAGGTGCCCGGCCCCGTCGGGGCATAGTGCAAACCCTCCACCTGCGGAGACTATGCCCTCGGGCAGTTTGCCGTTGTCCACGGCTTGCCAAGTAAGGCCTCGGTCCGGACTCTTGCATACCACCGCGCTGCCCGGTTGTGCGTCCGTGGCCACTGCCAAAAGGCCGCCCCAGGCCCAGGCTATGCCGAACCGCACGCCTTGGAAGACACCCGGCATGTGTCCGTTTTCGGTGGAGTAAAGAGTCCACCTGGACTCCTTTGCCAAGGGATCGGTTTCTTCCACCTTACCCCATATGGACAGGTTTCCGCCTGTTCCGCCGGCGAGCACTATGTGCCAGGCTCCCCCGCCGGCATTCCTTGCCGCCATTGACGTTTTCCCGCCGGTCGGCAGCTTGCCTTGGAATGAGCCGTCTTTGTGCCATGTGGCGCAGCCGTCTTCCGATTTCAGCAGGCTGCCGTCAGAGCCTATTCCGTAGGCCGCATGCGGCATGGCTGCGAGTATTTCCCCAATCCCCTGGTTCCCGGTAGGCTGCCACGACAGTCCGTCTGCCGACTTGTACACCTTTCCCGAGACGCACAGGTATGCTGTTTCCCCGTCGGAGGCCATGGTAGGCGCGGCGGCACCGGCTGTTTGGGCCATTCCGGTTGCCGGGGATTTTTCCCAAGAACTTGCGCCCGCTGCCAGCCGCCACACTTCCACATCTCCGCCTTTGACCCCTGCGGCCACTATGCCGCCGTCAAGGAAGGCCACAGCCATGCCTTGCAGGCCCCCAAGCGACGGTTCCCCGGGCTGCTCCGAACATTTTATGTCTTCGGCGGCTTCGGTGTGTTTGCTAACCCTCACGGTGTAGGCCCGGTATTCGTTGGCTTGAGGGTGGTACACCCTTATTTCCACCGGGGATGTGAAGTCTATGGTGTCTGTGTTTTGGAAGTAGACAAGGCTGTCTACGCCGCCGGCCGACTTCAAGGCTCTCACCACCGTTCCTCCGTTCTTGGCGGTGATGTTGCAAAGAGCCTTTGACAGGTCGGCGTTGGCCGGCAGAGAGTCTGTGTTGTATATGGTGCGTGCGGCCTGGTCTATGGAGAATTTCACATTGCTGAAATCCACTGCGGATACGTAGGAACTGTCTTTCCCCTCGGAATTTACCACGTGCGCCACGGTGTTGACCGTGCCTAATGAGAAAGACGTTACGGCCGTGTCGTCATATATCACCACGTCGCTCCCGCCGTTGTCTTCAAGGCAGGAAGCCGCCAACACAGCCGCAGCCGCCAAGGCCGCAGGCAGCAATTTTCTTTGCATCTCAGTCTTTTCGTTTATGTGTTTTGTGTGCAAAATTAAACAGAAATCCACCAACGCATACTTCCGAGCTATGCATTTAAGGTTGGTTATGCATTGGGATATCTTTTAACAAGCAGCCCATTTATGGTGTATGACGGTTGCTGTATGCCGAATTGTGATGAGCCTTATGTTTTCATGGGGCTTGCCAAGACTGGGGTTGCCGCTTTGTGTTTTGTAAAAAATATTCATAGGGACAAAAGTAGCCTTTCTGCTTTGCAACAGAAAAGTTGACTTTGTAACAACCTGTCTGTCAACGAGTTGTGAAAAGAGGCCTTTTCCATCTTTAAAAGTGGCTGTTTTCACCATTAAAAGTGCCACTTTTAAGTCTCAAAAGTGGCACTTTTAATGCAATAAATGGGCTGTTTTTTGGGGCGTATTTTCGTTGTGATAAAAACATTACAACTGTCCACTGGGGGGGGCTGCCTTAGGTTTGGTAGCCGCCCAACATTTGCTGGTTTTTGGACGTGGGTGTTGAGTACCGCATAGGGGGCTGGTGGTGTGTGGCTGTACACATTATATAATATAGGCCCACGCAGGGGAGTCCCTGCGTGGGCCGTTGAATTAGCCTTTGTGGGTGTTTCCGTAGGATCGCCCTGCGGAGGAGTTTTTCAATAGAGGATCTTCCCCCTGCCGCTCACGTATACCTGTCCTTTTTGGAGGTCTTTCACCTTAATCCCGGACACGGTGTAAGTGTCTGTCTTTGCCTCCGCCTTGGCTGTTGCCACGCCCGTTTCGGTTGTGGCTTCAAGTAGGAACACCTTGGTTTCGTAAGCCTTGAAGGCGCCGGTTTCCAAAGTGCCGCTTATGGCCGTGGCCGTGCCTTTCCAGAGGTCTTTGCAGTTGTACTGCTGCGCTGCGTCCAAGTAGAGGTCGGAAAGGGTCAGTTTCACCGAACCTATTGCCGCGCCGCGGTTGCACACGGCCACGGCCTTGCGTCCGCCGGTGAGGTCTTTCACGTACACGTCGTAGCCGCTGGCCGAGTAGTCCGCGGTGCCGGTGCTGAGAGCTTCCATATATTCGGCCTGCTGTCCGAGTGCGTCCTGGTTGATGGCTATGATGTCGGTGTTGGTGAGTGTGGCTATGTCGGCCGCTGTTATGAGGGGCGAGGGCAGCTCCACCTTGTTGGCTTCGCCGGCGGGCTGTTCGCGCAGGTCGCATGTAAGGGCCAGCGGAGATGCGAGCATGCTCCACAGGCTCATCTGCGAGCGGGCCTGCTCGTCTGTCAGCCCGGTTATCTTGCCTCCGTTCTGCCTATGGTCAGCAGTGTGGTTGCTGGGGCCGCCGAGCCCGTGCAGCCCAATGCACATCATGTCGAGGTCGTTGAAGCGGTTCACCCCTGCGTACATCCACAGGTCGCGCACCTCGTCCACCCCGCCCAGCACGCCGGGGAAGTTGGTGTTGCCTATCCAGCTTTCGCGTGCGTCGCTGGTGGCGCGCCAGCTGCTGCCGCCGGCTTCCGCGCCCCATGTCCAGGGCTGCGTCTTGCCCCATTCGCATATGTTGTATACGAACGGCGTGCCTCCCTTGGCCTTGCGTTCGGCGTTCACCTTGGCCACCTCGGCGCCCATTGCGTTGTAAGAAACCTTGGTGCTGGCCTCGCTGTTGCAGTAGTCGTACTTGAGCATGTCCACTCCCCAGCTGTCGAACAGGGCCATGTGCTGCGCTTCATACTGGTACGATCCAGGCTGGTATCCCTCGCAGGTCATGCTGCCGGCGTCTCCGTATATGCCCACTTTCACTTTGGGGTTCACCTCGCGGCAGGCTGCTATGAAGCCGCTTATGCCCTGCGGGAATTTCACCGGGTCCCAGGTGAGCTGCGCCTTGTCCCTCTGTTGGGTGGCCCAGCAGTCGTCCAAGACTATGGTGTTGAAGCCGGCATCTATCAGGCCGTGTTTCTCCATTCCGCGGGCTATGTTCACGAGCTTGTCGTGGCTGATGTCCCGTGAGAACCAGTTCCATGTGAGCCAGCCCATCATCGGGGTGGGCGACTGCATGAAGTTGGTAACGGTGAGTTTCACCGTGGCGTTGTTGGTCTCGCCGTCGCCGGTGGCGAGCTGCACTGTGTAGGTGTATTCGCCCTCCTGTTCGGGGGCTGTGCCGTACACATATTTATATTGGTTGCCCACGGCCTCGCGGTCCGTTTTCAGTTGCAGGGTGCTTATGGTGCCGAAGTCCACCCCTTGCACGGTCTCCCCTTCGTTGGATACCAGCTTGTGCATGAATTCGCTGCCCGGGAGTGCGTAGAGCGTGGTGGCGCAGGCCATGGAGCCTACGCTGGGGTCTATTATCTCCCATGCGCTGTTGGCGTCTGCTGCGCTCCATAGGTTCAGCACGCAGCCCTGGGCGATGCCGCCGGTGAAGTTCCATCCCGGCGTGCCGTCCTTGATGTCGGCCACGCTGCCCGGTATGATGCTCACGGTCTGCCCGTCGCCGCGCAGTTTCAGCTGCCATGTGTTGGCGGTCTGCTTGTCGGTTGTAAGCTTCACGTTGCTCTGGTCGTTGCTCTTCACGCTGTTGCCGGCTGCGGTGGAGGTGTGGTAGATGTAGTTGCCCGACTTGGTGTCGTATATGAAATACTTGCCGGTGCCGTCTCCGTCTTCGATGAATATGAGCCTGGCAGCATCGGCTTTCTTTGTGGTGTGCACAATGTTGTCTCCGCTCACTTGCACGTACGCCGCAGGCATTTTGGCCATGTAGGTGTAGGTCTTCTCGGCCCCGGGTGCCGTGGTGGTGGTGAAGAGCTGCTTGAACTGCACATGCACTTGGTTGTTGGCGTTGTCCACGGTAACCATGTATACCGAGCCGCCGCCGCAGGCCACCTTCACCTTGTCGGCGGTGAGCGGGGCGGAGGTTATGGTGTGGCTGCCCTGGGCGTTAAGGCCGCGGAACTCCTGGCCGTTGATGGTAACCACGGCGTTTGTGGGCATGCCGTCGGAGATCAGGGTGTAGGTCTTTACGATGTTGGTCTCGGCGAATGTCCAGCGGCTGCCGGCGTCCTGTGCCCCTCGGTCTTGCCACAGCCCGAGTGTTACCGTGCCGTTCTCGGGGTTGCTTTGGCCCACGCCTTGGAACCAGTTGAGGTACTTGCCTTCCACCCCCGATGTGTTGTAGGGTTGCAGCTGGTAGAAGTCGCCCGAGTAGTTTTCGGCCTTGAAATAGGCCCCCTCCACCTTGGTGTCTGACATGGAGATGAAGCCCGTCTTGTTTTGGTAGTTGGCCGCCTTGGTGTAGGAGAGCCACTTGGCCGATGTCTTGCAGTAGATGTAGTAGGCCCCGTCCACCCCGCTTGTGTAGAATGCGAATTCGGCTTTCTTGTCGTCGGCCTTTGTGGGCGAGGTGGTGCCGTTGGCGTACCAGCCCTGCCCGTTGCACATGGTGTAGAGGTGTTCCGGCGTGCCGCTGCCCGGTAGGGTGGTGGACACTTGCACCTTGTCTGCCGCCGCGCCTATGGTGTAGGCCATTGCGCAGGCTGTGAGTAAAAGTTTGTTGATCATATGTTTTAGGTTGGTTTTTCGGTTTCAGTTTTTCCTTTTCCGGTCATAATGCCGAGCACCATGCGGTCCGTGTCTTTCATAGCTTCGGCCCCTATGCTGGTGAGGTTTCGTATGGAGCGGTCCACGTCTTCGTCCACAATGCCCTCTATGGCCGTAACGTGCCTTCCCTCCATGGCCAACAGGGCCGAGAGCAGGCCCATTGACACCCCGCTGCATATTTTCAGCGAGCAGCTGGGCTTGGCCCCGTCGCATATCATGCCGGTGAGGTTGGCTATCATGTTTTTCACTGCGTAGCACACCTGCCCGTAGGAGCCTCCCATGAGGTATGTTATGCCGCAGCTGCTGCCTATGGAGGCCACCACGCAGCCGCAGAGGGCCGAGAGCCGCCCGAGGCTCTGCTTTATATATATGGCGGTGAGGTGGCTCAGGGTGAGGGCCCTTATTGTTTCCTCCTCGGTGTTTTCGTTTTCTTCGGCGTACACTGCCACGGGGTTGGTGGCGCAGATGCCTTGGTTGCCTGACCCCGAGTTGCTCATCACCGGTATCATGGCCCCGCCCATGCGTGCGTCGCAGGCCGAGGCCGTCCGGGATATTATGCGCGAGAAGGTGCTGTCTCCGAATATGCCCCGGCTCATTGGCCGGTCTATGGTCTTGCCCAGGCAGTGGCCGTAATTGCCCTTTACGGCCTGCCTTGCCGCCCCGATGTTGTAGTCGCGTGTGGCCAGTATGAAGCTTATCTCGCCTACGGGCGCAGTGGTGGCGAAGTCGTACACGAGCCGCATGGAGAGGGCTATGTCCTCTTCCCTGGCGCTGCCGCCCTGCCCGCAGCTGCCGTGCATTACGGCCTCCCCGTCTTTTTCCACTATGACAAAGTTGGTGTGGCAGCCACTGATGACCGCTCTTGAGCAGTGTCCGCCGGCTTCGCAGCAAACCTCTGCATACAAGTTGTCAGGGGCGTCGTCTTTCAGCGATATGGAGATGGCCCCTGAGCCAACCATGGCCTTGGCTTCTTCCAACCCTTCCGGGGTAAGGTCTTTAATAACCTCCAACCCGTAGCGGCTCTTACCCTCCACAGCCCCGGTGGCCACGGCTATGGGCAGCCCTATCATGCCCGTTCCTGGAATGCCCACACCCATGGCGTTTTTCAGGATATTGGCACTGAGCAGCACCTTTATGTTTTCGGGCCGTGAGCCGAGTGTTTCTGCGGCCTTTGCGGTGCACAGGGCCACGGCCATGGGTTCCGTGCAGCCCGTGGCCGGCACCACCTCCCTTTTAATGAGCTCCGTTATGGCGTCTCTTGTTTCCTTGTTTAGCATGGTCCCCTTTCTTTCTGTGTTCGGAAAAGCCCGTTGCGGTCAACGATTGTACTTGGCCAGTCCCCCGTCGAGGAAGGCAGCGTAGCGGTCTATGTCCTCATCGTAGCTGTAAGACGGGGTTAGCGGTTTGCCGCCGTTGTCCACCGCCACGTAGAAAGGCTGAGTGTTGGCGCCGAACTTGGTGCGTTGCAGGTAGCTCCACTTGTCGCCCACCGTGTGCAGGGTGCGCTTCGTGCCGTTTTCCTCCACCTCCATGGGCGTGGCCAGAGGGGTCTTGTCGTCCACGAATAGGGAGATTAGCACGTATTGCTCCTCTATACGCTTGGAAATGCCGGGATCCGTCCACACTGCGGCTTCCATCTTGCGGCAGTTCACGCAGCCGAAGCCGGTGAAGTCGACCAGCGCCGGTTTGCCCTGCTCGGCGGCGTAGGCCATGCCTTTGTCGTAGTCGTCAAACTGCGCTTTCACCTCGTGGGTGTACAGGTTGAAGTCTTGTGTGGACATGGGCGGAGCGAAGGCGCTAACGGCCTTGCATGGCGCCCCCCACAGCCCGGGTAGCATATAGGCTGCGAATGCGAGCGAAGCCAGGCCGAGCATGACAGCCGCCACCGGCTTGGGTTTCACCTCCCCTCCCTCCGAGTCGCTTTGGAAGTGGAACACCCCGGTGAGGTACAGCCCAAGCAGTAGGAAGATGGCAATCCATATAGAGAGGAACACCTCGCGGTCCAACAATCCCCATCCGTAGGCCAGGTCGGCCACGGAGAAGAACTTCAAGGCAAAGGCCAATTCCACGAAGCCGAGCGACACCTTTATGATGTTCATCCACGCCCCGGACTTGGGCGCTTGTTTGAGCCACGAGGGGAAGAGTGCGAACAGCGTGAACGGCAGTGCCAGAGCAATGGCGAAGCCGAGCATGCCCAAGGCCGGCCCCCAGAAGTTGCCGGAGGTGGCGAAGTCTACGAGTAGGAAGCCTATTATTGGGCCTGTGCAGGAGAAGCTGACCAAAGCCAAGGTGAACGCCATTAGGAATATGGATGCGTAGCCGCTCGCCGCAGTCGCCTTGGTGTCTGCAGCGTTTGTCCATTTGGACGGCAGCGACAGCTCAAACCAGCCGAAGAATGAAAGGGCGAACACCACGAGCAGCAGGCAGAAGAATATGTTGAAAACGGCGTTTGTGGCCATGGCGTTCAGTGCGCTGGGCCCCATTATGGCGGTTACGGCCAGGCCGAGGGCGAGGTATATGGCCACGATGGACAATCCGTAGGCCGCAGCATCGCGCAGGGCCTTGCGTCGGTTTCCGGAGCGTTTGAGGAAGAAGCTCACCGTCATCGGTATTATCGGCCACACACAGGGGGTGAACAAGGCTAACAAACCGCCTATAAAGCCCAAGGCGAATATGTATATCCATGGCCTTGACGAGCTGTCTCCACCCTCTTGCATGGCTTTTAGCTCGGCCGTTACGGGCTGCCAAAGGTCGCCAGGCTTACCCACTGCCAAGGTGTGGCCCACTGCCGCAACGCTATCGGTCTCGGCTTTCACTGCCGCCACTGCGGAATCTCCTACTGCGGTGTTGTTGGATTCCTGCTTTTCGGGCTTTTCCGCAGCTTCTCCCACGGGCTTTTCTGCGGGCTTTTCCGCAGCCGTGGCCGGAGATTTCCCAGCGGCCTTGAAAGGCACTTGTGTGGGCGGTAGGCACGACTCATCATCGCAGGCACCGTATTCTAAGGCCGCTTCTATGGAGTATTCCGGCTTTGTAAACTTGAGTTTCTGCACAAACTGCACGCTGCCTTCAAAGTATCTCACTTGCATGCCGAAGAGCTTGTCGAACTTCTGCTGTTCGGCCCCTTTGGCAACGAGCTTGCCCACGAGTTCCGCCCCCTCTATCCTGGATACGGATAGAGAGGCCTCCACGGGGCCCCCTCCGCCGAGGTTCGTGGAGTAGACGTGCCAGCCTCGGTCTATCTTGCCGCTGAACACAATCTCTCCCTCGGCGGTGCCGCCGGTTTTCAGGCTTGCGGTGAATTTCACGGGATCCACTATCTGGGCTGCGGTCTGGGCTGCGGCGAAAAACAGTGCCGCAGCCACGCAGACGAACTTGAATATGGAGGTTGGCCTATGCATGTGGTAGCTGTTTCAAGTTAACATACGCTGCTGCCGGGTTTCACCGGCTTGAAAACGGAAGACAGGCTGAGCGAGCCGTCAAAGTCTTCCGCCGAAAGCACCATGCCGCAGCTCTCTATGCCCATCAGTTTGCGTGGGGCCAGGTTGGCAATGAAGCACACCTGCCTGCCCACAAGGTCTTCCGGGGCGTAGTGCTTGGCTATGCCGCTCACTATGGTGCGCGGCTTACCGCTGCCGTCGTCTATCGTGAGCCGCAGCAGTTTGTTGGCCTTTTTCACCTTCTCGCAGGCGGTAACGGTGCCCACGCGGATGTCCACCTTGTCAAAGTCTTCGTATTGTATCTCAGGCTTCACGGGCTTGGCCTTTGCGCCGGCGGCTGCGTTGGCTTTCTTTGTGTCTTCCAGCTTTTGCAGCTGGCGGTCTATCTCTTCGTCTTCTATCTTTTGGAACATCAGCTCCGGCTCCGCCAACCTGTGTCCCTCGTGCACGATGTCGGTTCGTCCGAGCCAGCCCCATTCCAAGCCGTCCATATTGAGCATGCCGCGCAGCTTTGCACTGCTGAACGGCAGGAACGGCTCAAAGGCTATCGCCAAGTTGGCCACTATTTGCAGTGCAGTGTGGAGAATGGTGCCCACCCTTGCCTGGTCGGTCTTCCACACTTTCCATGGTTCGCATTCCGTGAAATACCGGTTGCCGGTACGCGCTATGGCCATGGCCTCCTTTTGCGCATCGCGGAACTTGAAAGCGTCCAACAGGGCCTCTATCCTTTCTTTTGCCCCCTCTATTTCTCCGAGGGCTTGCCTGTCTGTGCCGTTCAGCTCCCCCCGTGGAGGGACTACCCCGTCAAAATACTTCTTGGTGAGTTGCAGCGCCCGGTTTACGAAGTTGCCGTACACGGCCACGAGTTCGTTGTTGTTGCGTTCTTGGAAATCCTTCCATGTGAAGTTGTTGTCCTTGGTTTCCGGGGCATTGGCCGTGAGCACGTAGCGCAGCACGTCTTGCTTGCCGGGGAAGTCTGCGAGGTACTCGTGCAGCCACACGGCCCAGTTGCGCGAGGTGCTTATCTTGTCGTTTTCCAAGTTTAGGAACTCGTTGGCAGGTACGTTGTCGGGCAGCACGTATCCGCCGTGTGCCTTGAGCATTACGGGGAAGACTATGCAGTGGAACACGATGTTGTCCTTGCCGATGAAGTGCACCACCCGTGTGTCGGGGGCCTTCCACCATTTCTCCCAGTCGTCCGGCATAAGTTCCTTGGTGTTGGATATGTAGCCTATCGGGGCGTCAAACCACACGTAGAGCACCTTGCCCTCAGCCCCCTCCACCGGCACTGGTATGCCCCAGTCTAAGTCGCGTGTCATGGCCCTGGGCTGCAAATCTATGTCCAGCCAGCTCTTGCACTGCCCGTACACGTTGGGCCTCCACTCCTTGTGTCCCTCCAATATCCACTCTTTGAGCCATTGCTGGTACTGGTCCAAGGGCAGGTACCAGTTGGTGGTCTCCCTCATCACCGGCTTTGAGCCGCTAAGTGCGCTCTTGGGGTTCAGCAGTTCTTCGGGCGAGAGTTCGCTCCCGCAGCTTTCGCACTGGTCGCCATAGGCCCCCTCGTGGTGGCACCTGGGGCATTCGCCCGTGATATACCTGTCGGCCAGGAAAGTCTTGGCCTCCTCGTCATAGTATTGCAGGGAAGTTTTTGCTATCAGCTTGCCGTCGCTGTGCAGTTTCTTGAAAAAATCGGAAGCCACCTTGGCGTGTGTTTCCGAGGATGTGCGGCTGTATATGTCAAATGAAATGCCGAAGCCCTCAAAGCTGTCTTTTATCATGGAGTGGAACCTGTCCACCACGTCTTGTGGCGTGCAGCCTTCCTTTTTAGCCCTTATGGTGATAGGTACCCCGTGTTCGTCTGAGCCGCAGATGAACCTCACGTCCATACCTTTTAGCCTGAGGTACCGGGCATATATGTCGGCCGGTATGTAAACCCCGGCCAAGTGGCCTATGTGCACCCCCCCGTTGGCGTATGGCAGAGCTGCGGTTATGGTGGTCCTGTTGTACTTATGATTTCCCATCTTACTATTGTTATTATTCTTTGCAAAGATAGTGCAAGTTGAGCGAAAAGGGTACTTGTGTCCTTTTCCGAAACGCCGCCTATCTTATCCAAAGATAGTGCGTGTCATGGCGAAAAGGGGATTGCGTTTAAGTATGGGAGCTAATTTCATACCTTTGCAATAAAATGCCGTTCGGTGGCGTTGTAGGAAGAAATCCGTGGGGCGTTGACAAAAACCAAACGAAAAGGATGAAAAAAGCACTGACAATAATCTTGCTGGCCATAGCTGCCTTGCCCGCGCTGGCACAGGGCGGAATGGGAGACGACCAGGTGGCCGCGCTCGTGGCCAAGGAGTACAAGGCCGGCACCAGCGAGCAGCAGATCGTGATAAAGCTGATGCAGAGCGGGGTGGGCATGGAGCAGATACGCCGGGTGAAGGCCAAGTATGAAAGGCAGCTCAAGCAGAGCGGAATGGGAGTGGTTGCCGACCAGGCTGTGGACCGGGCGGAAGACCGAATGAGGAAGGCCAACGGTGAAAAGAAGAAAAACGCAAAGAAGAACACCACCAAGAGAGAGTTGCCGGACCAGTCGTGGAGCAACACCTACGATGAGGAAGACGAACAATACATGATGATGCTCCAGGAGGTGCAGGGAATGCTGCCGGAAGACACCGTGGAGATGTACAAAGACTTGGTGGAGAAGGAGAGGAAGAAAGACCCCAAGGTGTTCGGCCGGGACATATTCAACAAGAAGAACCTAACCTTTGAACCCGCCATGAACATCGCCACGCCGCAAGACTACCGCTTAGGCCCGGGCGATGCCGTGATAGTGGACATATACGGGGCTTCGCAGAAGTCTGTGCAGGAGACCGTTTCGCCGGACGGGGCCGTAACGATAGAGGGCTACGGGCCCGTGCAGGTGGCGGGGCTCACCGTGGAGCAGGCCAACGCAAGGCTGCGCTCGCAGCTCGGGTCAAGATACTCCAGTTCCAAGGTGAAACTAACCGTGGGGCAAACACGTACCATCACCATAAATGTGTGGGGCGAGGTTCAGACCCCGGGCACATATACGCTGTCGGCTTTCGCCACGGTGTTCCACGCGCTGTACATGGCCGGAGGCCCCAGCGAGATAGGTACGCTCAGGGATATTAAGGTGTACCGCAACAACCGCCTTGTAACGTCGGTGGACGTGTATGACTACATTCTGAACGGAAAGCTCTCAGGCAACGTGCGCCTGGCAGACAACGATGTGATAATGGTGGGGGCTTACGACTGCCTTGTGAACATGGCCGGCAAGGTGAAAAGGCCCATGTTTTACGAGATGAAGCGCAGCGAGAGCCTTGCCACAGCCCTGAAATATGCTGGCGGGTTCGCAAACGATGCCTACACCAAATCGGTGAGGGTGGTGAGGAAGACCGGCAGGGAGTATTCCGTGTTCAATGTGGGTGAGTTTGACGCCGGGGCGTTCCACATGGCAGACGGCGACTCCGTAAGCGTAGACAGCATACTGCCGCGCTTCGCCAATACGGTGGAGGTGAAGGGGGCCGTTTTCCGCCCGGGGCAATACCAGCTCGGCGGAGGGATAAACAGCGTGCGCACCCTGTTGGAACACGCTGAGGGCCCTATGGAAGACGCTTTCACTGCCCGCGGGGTGATGCACCGCATGAAGCCGGACCGCACGCTTGAAGCCATGGCCGTGGACGTGGCAGGCATCCTCGCCGGCACAGCACCCGACGTGCCGCTTAGGGAAAACGATGTGCTATTCATACCCACCAAGAGCGAGACGCAGACCAAGCGCACCATAACCATACACGGAGAAGTGCACTACCCCGGGGTGTACGAGTATGCCGAGGGGGAAACCTTGGAAGACTTCGTGCTGCAGGCGGGCGGCCTGAACGATGCAGCCTCCACCGTAAAGGTGGACGTGGCGCGGCGAATTAGCGACCCTTCGGCCACCTCGCCCGACAGCGTAATATCCCACGTTTTCTCCATGAAGCTGAAAGACGGCTTCGTGGTGGACGGCACGCCGGGTTTCGTCCTAATGCCTTTTGACGAGGTGTACGTGCGCCGCAGCCCGGGATATTACGAGCAGAAGAATGTGTACGTGGAGGGACAGGTGATGTTTGCCGGCACGTACACCCTCAGCGAGAAAAACGAGCGGCTGAGCGATGTCATAAGGAAGGCCGGCGGCCTGAACGACTTGGCCTATGCCCCCGGTGCCAGGCTTGAGCGCAATATGGACAATATGGAACGCACGCGCCGCAAACAGCTCCTTGACATGGCCGCCAAGCAGAGCGGAAAGGACTCTGTGGACGTTTCAAAGATAGACCTCGGAGACACCTACCAGGTGGGCATAGAGCTTGACAAGGCTCTGGCAAGGCCCGGGGGAGACGCCGACATCGTGCTGCGCGCCGGGGACCGCATCATTGTGCCGGAGTACAATGCCACGGTGAAGATAAGCGGCGAGGTGATGTACCCCAACACGGTGTCTTACGAAAGGGGGCGCAGGGCTTCGTGGTACATAGACCAGGCCGGCGGCTGGGGCAACCGGGCAAAGAAGAGCCACACTTTCATCCTCTACTCCAACGGCACGGTGGCGCGGGTGGGCCACGGGGCCAGGGTAAGGCCGGGCTGCGAGATAGTGGTGCCCAGCAAGCAGCAGAGCAACGTGATGAAACTGACGGAATGGCTTTCCATCGGCACCTCAATGGCTTCCATAGCCACGGTGATAGCCACCATTGCAAACATGCTTAAATAACGGGAGGGAAAGATATGGATACGGCGGAGTTGACCGCAGAGGAGACAAGGCAGTTGGAAAACATTATGCAGTGGCTTGCCCCACTAAGTGGGAGGTTGAAAAGAGCGGTCTCAAGACGCTTGTCGTGGCCTGCGGGTGCAAGGCCTACTGTTGCCGAGTTTTACAACAGCGAAGAGTGGAGAAATTCTGTGGAATTTGTGAAGACCTTAGGCGTGAAAGGTGAACGTGATGTGCCAGACGGTGTTGACAGCCTTGAAGCCTTTGCCACGGATAAATACGGTGAGGAATGAAAGTTTTCATAGATACGAACGTTTTGATAGATTTGACTTGTCATCGGGAGAGATTCTTTGAGACCGCCGTTGAGCTGTTTTCCTTGGGATATAGTGGAAAGTGTCGTTTGATGGTGTCCCCTATTTCCATTATCAACAACCTTTACGTGGCGAAATCATATGGGATTCCCAAGGATTCAATAAATGCAAACCTTTACAAGATTGTCAAGTTTGTGAAGGTTGTGGGCTTGGGTTCGGATGAGATAGAGAAGACATTGGAATGTGGCTGGAAGGACAAGGAGGATGCCTTGCAGTACTTCTCCGCAGTTGCGGCCGGGGCCGATTGCATCGTAACGCGCAACAAGCAAGACTTCGCACCGTCGGCCGTGCCAGTGTACGGGCCGGGGGAGTTTGTGGACATGGTTAAAGGGCAAATGGCGTGGTAGGAAACGGGCAAGCTGCCAACGTGAAGGGGAAAGGCATGTGGGGTGGTTTCGCAAGCGAAGCGGCAAGCCGCCCGTTGGATTGTTAAACAAAAAGGTGTGGAGCGGACAGGGCAAGATATCAAACGCAGTTTGGTGGTGAAGCGCAATACGCTGTTTTCAATGGCATTGAAAGCGGTGGGGCTGGCCACATCGTTGCTCATAGTGCCAATAACGTTGCATTACCTTGACTCGGAAACATACGGAGTATGGCTGGCCATGTCGTCCATACTATTCTGGATAGCCATTTCCGATTTCGGCCTAACCAACGGAATGCGCAACTACCTTACCGAGGCCATTTCCATAGGCGATTATGTCCGTGCGAGGTCATACATAAGCACCACGTTGGTTGTGCTTTCGGTTATTGCCGTGGCTTTATTGGCGGTGTTCTTATTGGTGCAGTCAATGTTTGACATGCAGGCGGTGTTCAACACCCGGGCGGTGGCGGACAGCACGCTGCGGCAGAGCCTTATTGTGGCCGTATCACTGACCTTGGTAACCTTTGTGGCCCGTACGATAGGCTATGTTTTCATTGCCTTGCAGAAATACGCCATGAGCGATTTGCTCACGACTCTCGGTAGCGTCTTGGCTCTATTGGTCATATTGTCCCTGACCAAATTCCACAATGGAGGACTGTTTACCTTGGTGTTGGCTTTCACGGGAGTCCCGGTTCTTGTCTATGCAGCTGCTTCCCTGCCAGTTTTCAATAGGTACAAGGCACTGCGCCCAGACCTGCAAAGCGTAAACACGGCTTTTGCCTGGCAAGTGGCTTCCAAGGGGTTGGGCTTTTTTGTCATACAGATAACAAGCTGCCTCGTGATATTCGGCTCGTCAAACATCTTCATCGTTCGCTACTGCGGACCAGAAGAAGTTACCTCTTACAACATAGCCTACAAGTTTTTCAACCTCCTCGTGGTGGCCTACACCATAATACTCGCCCCTATGTGGAATGCCTACACAGACGCATATGTAAAGGGAGACCACGAGTGGATAAGGGGCGCGTTCCGCCGTTCGTTCCACTTTTGGCTGCTTTCCGTGGGGGGCGGTGCGGCCATGCTGGTTTTTAGCGGATGGTTTTACCGCCTATGGGTGGGCAACGAGGTGACGGTGCCGCTTGCCACTTCGGTTTGCACGCTGTTGTTCTTGTCTTTCTACAACCTCAACAACTGCGCCACATACCTGCTCAATGGGTTGAACAAGATACGAATGCAGATAATAACCTCCGTAGCCGGAACACTGCTTTATATCGCAATGGTGTTGGGCTTTGCGGGCAACCACGGCACGCAAGGCATTGTGTTGTCAATGGCTCTGGTTTATGCGGCCATGGCTGGTGTGCACTTCTATCAGTGCCGGCTGATTGTGGGGTGCAAAGCCAAAGGGATTTGGGATAAGTGATATGGCAAACAAGGTGAGTGTGATAACGGTGGTCTACAACGATGCCGCCAACATCCGTGAAACCATGGAGAGTTTTTTCTCCCAGACATGGGCGGACAAAGAATATATCGTCATAGACGGTGGCAGCACAGACGGCACCGTGGACATAATAAAGGAATACGCCGGGAGGTTGGCCCACTTCGTGTCGGAAAAAGACGCTGGCATATACGATGCCATGAACAAGGGAATTGCCGCCGCCAAGGGTGATTGGATCAACATCCTGAACTCGGGCGACAGGTACTCATCCGAACGAGCCATAGAAAAGGCTTTGACAACCATTGGCCTTGACGGGGTGGGGGTCGTATACGGAGACAGTATCATATCCACAGACTCTTGCGACAAGTTGATGGTCGCCTCTGATAATACGGCAAACTTGGCAAAGGGGGTGGTGTTCAGGCACGGCTCTTCTCTCATCCGCACCGCTGTTCATCGCCAATACCTTTATGACTTGTCCAAGCGCAAGACCCTTGGCTATGCATTGGATTGGGATGCGCTGCACCGGATGTACAGAGGAGGTGTTGTGTTCAGGAAAGCGGATGCTGTGTTGCAAACTTTCAAGGAAGAAGGCACCTCGAACCACCACTACCGCAACGCTTTGTACAACTACAAAATAACGTCCGGAGGAAAGACAGACTTGCGTGCCGGCCTTGTATTCCTCAAAAGCGTATGGCGCACAACAATCCTGAAAACGGGCTTATACGCTCTTTTGAAAGCCATTGGCACGGAGTGGATGGTGAACGATGTCCTTCCCCACGTGCCTTTTTGGGCTTGGCGGCAGGCTTACCTCGGGTTGCTTGGTGCAAATGTGGGAAAGGGTTCGTTCATAATGAAGAGGAACTACTTTATGGAGCCGTGGCGCTTGGAGATGGGCGAATATTGCCATATCAACCGGGGCTGCCTCATAGACTCCCGCGGCGGCATAAGGATAGGCGACAACGTATCAATATCCCACAACGTAAGCCTTGTTACCGGCAGCCACGACCCACGCAGCAAGCGTTTCAACTATGTGTTGAAACCCATAGAGATAGCCGATTACGCCTGGCTCGGCATAGGCTGCACCGTGTTGCAGGGAGTAACCATAGGCCGGGGAGCTGTGGTGTGCGCAGGGGCGGTGGTTACCAAGGACGTACCAGCCTACACAATTGTGGCCGGTGTGCCGGCTAAGAAAATAGGGGAGCGGCCGAAAGATTTGGACTACCGCTGCCAAGGATACCAACCTTTGACTTAGAAACACATAGCACATTATGCAAGAAGACACACAGGGCGGCAAAGTCCGCGAGATAGACTTGGTGAAAATAGCCGGGCGGATATGGGCCGAGAAGAAGCTCTTGGCCGTGTTCGTGTCGGTGTTTGCAGTGATGGGAGTGGTCTACGCCCTCAACAAGCAGAAGACCTACACCTCCATTGTTGTGCTGGCGCCGGAGGCCACGAGCATGGGCATGTCTTCAAGCCTTAGCGACATAGCCGGCATGGTGGGGCTGAACATGGGAGGAGTCGGCAACGGGGTGGACGCCATATATCCTGACATATACCCTGACATATTCACCTCGTCCGATTTCATAGTCGGCCTCTTCGACATACCCGTGAAAGGGGAGGGCATGGACAAGCCCAAGAGATACTACGACCACATAAGGCAGGACACCAATACTCCGTTCTGGTCTCTACCCATGGCCTGGATAAGGCAGTTGATGGCGAGCGGAGAAACAGGCAAGCCGGGGAAGTTCAACCCCAAGCACCTCACCAAGGAGCAGGACGGGGTGTACGGGGCCATACTCGGAAGCATAGGTTGCCAACTGAACAAGGGTACAAACGTGGTTACCATAACCGCTACCGATACGGATCCCGTCATAGCCGCAGCCATAGCAGACACCCTGCAAACCCGTCTGCAAGAGTACATCACGAGGTATCGCACACAGAAGGCACGCAACGACTTGGCCTACGCACAGAAACTCAACGCCGAAGCCAAGCAGATGTACGTCAAAGCGCGGCAAAAGTATTCTTCATACGCCGATGCCAACACCGACGTGGTGCTGAAGTCCTACCTCGCTGTGCAGAACGACTTGGAAAACGAGATGCAGCTGCTCTACAACAACTACACCCAGACGGCGGCGCAGGTGCAACAGGCCAAGGCGCGAGTCCAGGAAAACACACCGGCATTCACCATCATACAAGGTGCCACCGTGCCGTTGCGGGCGTCTAGCACGCCGCGATCGTTCATGGTCATAGGCTTCTGCATGTTCGGGGCCGTGCTGCATGCGGCTTGGGTGCTTTTCGGCAGGTCTCTCTTGAGGCGAAAGGGTAAGAAGTAAGGAATGGCATACGCCCTGCCGTATTTGGCCCTGCTGGCGGCTTTCGCCCTGCTGGCTTATTGGCACCGCCGCGCTGTGGTGGAAGACCACCGCGCCTATGCCAACTGGCTAAGTGCGGCCTTGTTCCTCTTCTTCTTCGGTTTCCGGGGCTTTGTCAACTACGACTGGACGGCCTATTATCCCGAGTTCTATTCCTTGCCAAGCCTGTACACGCTTTTCACGCAGGCAAAATGGACTTTTGAGCCGGGGTTCACCCTCCTTGCCGTGGCCTGCAAAAGCATTTATGCCGAGTGGTTCTTCTTCCAGTTTGTGTGCAGCGCCATCAACACCTTGCTGATTGTAAGGTTCTGGAAAAGGTATTCGCCCAACTGGCCATTGGCTTTCGCCATTTACATGTGTATGAACGGCGTAACTATTAGCACCGACCTCATGCGCAACTCCATTTCCATACTCCTCTTTGTCAATGCCATACACTACATAGGCCAAAAGCGTTTCCTACCATACCTCGCCCACTGCCTTTTAGGGGTATTGTTCCATGTGTCGGCCTTGGCCTATATTCCTCTATACTTCGTACTTGGCCGCAAGATAAACAAGTGGGTTCTCATAGGCGTTTTCATCGTGGCCAATGCAGTGTACCTGCTCCACATACCCGTGGTGCTGTCCATCGTCGACCTCGTCATAGACATTCTCATGCCATCCACCAAGCTGTGGGTGCACGAATACCTTGAAATGGACGCCGCCACCACTGGTTCATTCCTTAGCATAGGCTACTTGGAACGCCTGCTCACGGCTTGTCTTGTGTTCGCGTACATAGGCAAGCTGCGGGCCATGCGCCCGGAAGGCGACGTCTTTATAAACAGCGTCATAATATATATCTGCCTATTCCTCTTCCTGAGCGAGTTCCGCACCATAAGCGTGCGGGTGTCAAACCTCTTCGTATACGCCTATTGGATAATATGGATAGACCTCATCGGTTGTTTCCACTACCGCAACAACCGCCTGCTATTCTCGGCTTTCCTCGCTGCCTACTGCGTGCTGAAGACAATATCGAGCAACCACACCGCGTTGTCCCACTACGATAATATCCTCTTCGGGGCCAAGTCTTATACCGAGCGACTCGTGTTGTTCAGGAGGCATTTCAACGACAAGTAGCATGGAACGGATTCTGTACGTGAACTATATGGCTCAGCGTGGGCATGTCAACTTCGACACCATACAGGTGGACGCCCTGCTCGCCGCCGGGCACGATGTGCGCATAGTGGCGCACAAGGCCATAGCGGCACAAATGCCATACCAGGCGGAAAGGTATGCCAAGGTGTTGCCTGGCTTCATGGGTGCGGAGTGCAAGAATGCGCTGGTAAACCGCCTGCTGTACCTTGCGGCGCTGCTGTACATACGCATTGCCGTGCGCCCCTCCCGCTTCGGCCGTGTGGTGGTGTCAAACGCGGATGAAATCACGCTCGCCCTCGCGCCGCTGTGCAGGGGCATGGCCGTTTTCTGCCACAACATGGCCAACGGGTTGGCAAACCCGGTAAAGCGGTTCTTCATAAGGAAGCTGGCCAAGCACAACCGCTTCCTCGTTTTCAACGCCCACATGGCAGAGCCTTTCCGCGCCATGGGTATGAACAATGTGGCTGTTGTCTCACACGGCTGCACGGCACCTTGGAGGAATGTTGGGGAGCAAGGCGTGGTGGACACCTCGCCGTTCCGCTTCGTGGTGTTCCACCCCTCGCCGAGTCCGGACGCGGCTTTTGTTGAGGCCGTGGCTGCAGACAGGGCTCTCGCGCGGTTCTTGGAGGATGAAAGTGTTTTGCTGGTATTGCGCAACGCCAAGTTGCCGGGTGGCTGCCGCAACATCGTGTCCATAGACCGCTACCTACCGCAGGTGGAATACCGGGCCCTGTTCTGCTCTGCCGATGCCATACTGGTGGCCTATCCGCAGTCTTTCGGCTACCGGGTGAGCGGAGTGAGCTACGAATGCGCCGCCAATGGAAAGCGGGCTTTGATAAAGGCCAACCCCTCTTTCGGCTACTGCGCCGACTTCTTCAATTACGATCCGTTCTTTGAAGACACAGCGGGGCTGTGCCGGAAGATTGCATATCTGAAAACCAACAAGGAGGCGGCTTGCACGGCCACCCCGGAAACGCTTAGGCCCGACCATCGGGCCGTAATAGGACAAAAACCATAGATACATGTACGACGTACCGATACTCTTCGTGATATTCCGCCGCAAAGACGCGGCCTTGCAGAGTTTCTCGCGCATAAGGGACGCCAGGCCGGCAAGGCTGTACATAGCCGGGGACGGCCCCAGGCCCGGCGTGGATGGAGAAGCGGAGCAAGTGGAGCAGACACGCAAGGCGGTGATGGACGCAATAGACTGGCCCTGCGAGGTGAAAACGCTATTTAGAGACTGCAATATAGGTTGCGGACAAGGGGTGTACACGGCCATCAACTGGCTCTTTGAACATGAGGAGAGGGGGATAATCATAGAAGACGACTGCGTGTTGCAACCCTCATTCTTCCCCTTTGCCGAGGAACTGCTTGAGAGGTACAAGGACGATGAACGCATAGGGATGATAGACGCTGCCAATTATGTGAAAGGTGTGGAGATTGCCGAAACGTATGGTTTCAGCCGCTACATGTCAACCAACGGCTGGGCCACTTGGCGCAGGGCATGGAAGCACATGGATTTGGCTATGACGTGGCGAGGTACGCCAATGGAACAGTCTGTTATAGCCAACGTAGGATATAAAGGGAAAGACATGGGCTCTTGGAAATATAGGATTAAAGCCATAGACCACAACTACGTAAGTGCTTGGGATTGGCAATGGTATTTCTCTTTGGCAGCCAATAACCAACTCGCCATATTTCCGAAGTACAATCTTCAAACCAACATCGGTTTTGGAGAAGGTGCAACCCATACCACTCAGCGGACAACTCCCGACAAATACATTGCACACAAGGAGTTGTCTTTCCCTCTTATTCACCCAAGTGTATTCGCTCCAAACATCGCTTTTGACCATCGCTTTTACAAACAAGACAACACAATATCCAATACAATAAAGCAATGGATTCCGTTCGGACTGAAGAACCGTCTCAAAAAGCTATTGAATAGATGAAACTATCCATACATACCCCCAAGGGCCAATACCGCTATAAGTTCGTACCCATATACGAGGGTATAAAGCCGATAGACAAGGCCGTGGCCAGGGAGAACCTTTTCCTGTTGCAAGACATCTGCCGGCGCGGCGGTGTGGACTTCCTGCTTTTCTACGGCACACTGCTCGGGGCCTTGCGTGAAAAGGACTTCATAGCGCACGACGAGGATATAGATTTGGCTATGCCCAAGGAGCGCATGGACGACTTCCTATCCCTGCTGTTCTCCCTGCGCGAGGAGGGCTTTGAAGTGGTGCGCTACGAGCGCCGTGGCTTCATGTCTATAATGAGGAAGGGGGAATACATAGATTTCTATTTTTTCCATCCTTACTCCGGGCATGCCGGGCTTGATTGTTGCGCAAGGGAAATAGTGCCGTCAAAGTACATCCGAAGCACTTCTACCATTGAGTTTCTCGGGCGCAGCTTCACCGTCCCGGCCGAGGGAGAGGGATTTTTGGAGTTTTATTACGGGGCCGGTTGGCGCACCCCGGTGCAGTGCTTCAATTACGGCATGTCCCCGCTGAGCAGGTTCAAGGCCTGGGCCACGCAGTATTGCAAGGCTCTTCTGCCGGTGGCCGTTACCGAGGCGTTGCAGCGCAGGAAAGACGCGCCTATACAGGCCGCAAGGTTGAGGGAACTGGGATTTTAGACGGCCCTACTGGGCAAAACGCCTAATTTTGCAACGGCATAAACAAAACAAACCACACCACATGAGACCATTTTTTACTGCCTTGGCGTTCGCACTCGTTTCGCTCGCAGCCACGGCGCAAGACACAACGGCGCAGTTCAAGATAGCTTATTTCAGCCATGGGCGCGTGCTTGAAAGCCTTGGGGCGTACGCTAAGGCTAAGCAGGACATTGCCGTGCTGCGCGGCAAGTACGAGGAAGAGGCGAAGAGGGCGGAGAACGACTTCAACAAGAAATACGTGGAGTTCATAGAGGGGCTTTCAGACTTCGCACCCTCCATCCGTCTGAAAAGGCAGGCGGAGCTGGCCGACATGGTACAGAAGAACACCGCTTTCAAGAAAGAGGCCGAGCGGCTCATAGCCCAGGCCGAGACTGAGGCCATGGCGCCGGTTGAGGCCGCCATAGCCGAAGCCGTAAGGGAAATAGGCGGCGCGGAGGGATACGCCATCGTGGTAAACACAGACTCCGGCGCAGCTCCGTACACCGATGGGAGGTTTTGCACAGACATAACCCTCCAAGTGGCTGCGGCTGCCCAAAGCAAGGCCGGCAGATGACAACGCTGCCGCAGCGGCCAGGCCCTATTGGGGTGTTTGACTCCGGCTATGGTGGCCTCACCATCCTATCGGCCATAAGGCGGCGGCTGCCGGGGTATGATTACGTGTACCTCGGCGACAATGCCCGGGCCCCTTACGGCTCGCGCTCCTTTGACGTGGTCTACAGGTTCACCCGCCAGGCCGTGCACACCCTCTTCTCGCTCGGCTGCCACCTCGTCATCTTGGGCTGCAACACCGCTTCGGCAAAGGCCCTGCGCAGCATACAGCAGAACGACCTGCCCGGCTGGGACCCTGCGAGGAGGGTGCTCGGAGTGATACGCCCCACTGCGGAAATAATAGGTTCGCTAACTTCCACGGGCCATGTGGGGCTGTTGGCCACGGAGGGCACAGTGAGGAGCGGCAGCTACGACATGGAGATAGGCAAGCTCCACCCCGGCATAAGGCTAACCTCGGTGGCCTGCCCACTGTGGGTGCCCATCATAGAAAACAACGAGGCCGCAAGCCCGGGAGCCGACTACTTCGTGAAAAAGCGGCTCGACCGGGTCATGGAGCTTGACCCGGAGGTGGACGCGGTAATACTCGGCTGCACACACTACCCCATATTGCTACCCAAGATAGAGGCGCACATAGCCCCGGGGGTGAGGATCGTGGACCAAGGGTGCTACGTGGCGGCCAGCCTTGAAAGCTACCTTGACAGGCACCCGGCGGTGAAGGCCAAGTGTACCATGGGGGGCTCCGTGCAGTACCTCACCACGGAAAACACCGACAAGTTCAGGGAGACCGCCGCCATATTCCTAAATGGGGACATAGGCGCTTCACACATAGATATGGAATGACCCACAAAAGGGTCTTTCCACGCATTTTTCGTAAGTAAAACCCTGCGCATATTTGCAGCCTATCCCCCTCTCCACACCGATTACAAACCCCTGCCTTTTGGATAATAATTGTTAAACCTTTCGCTTTTCGGGGCGTGTTGGGTTAAACATTGAGTACCTTTGCACATCACAAGGGGTATGACCTTGTGTGCATATTTGCACTTGCAAAGGCACGGGACGCCCTGTCCCACACGTTTTGTTCTTGGAATACACAACACTAATAGTAACATATGAAAGTAAGAACTTATGCTATGGCTGCGGCGGCCACCGTGCTGCTCGCTTCCTGTGGCGGAGGTATGCCGAAATTCGGCGACAACGAGTACGCAGTGCGCACGGTGGAGACTTCGGCCGCTTCGCTGCAAACCACCTACCCGGCTACACTCAAAGGGGTGCAAGATGTGGAGATACGCCCCAAGGTGTCCGGCTTCATCACCAAGATATGTGTGGACGAGGGCCAGGCCGTATCGGCCGGCCAGCTGCTCTTCGTTATAGACAACACCACCTACCAGGCTGCCGTAAGGCAGGCACAGGCCGCAGTAAACACCGCACAGTCGCAGCTAAGCACCACCAAGCTCACCTATGAGAACAGCCAGAAGCTGTTGGAAAGGAACGTCATAGGGCAGTACGAGATGGAAACCGCCAAGAATTCTTACGAAACCGCCAAGGCCGCCCTGGCCCAGGCGCAGGCCGCCCTCACCTCGGCACGCGAGACGCTCGGCTTCTGCTACGTAAAGAGCCCGGCGGCCGGCACGGTCGGTTCGCTGCCCTTTGACGTGGGGGCGCTCGTGAGCGCGTCCAGCATGGAGCCGCTCACCACCGTTTCCAACAACAGCAAGGTGGAAGCCTTCTTCTCCATGACCGAAAAGGACCTCCTCTCCATGGCACGCACCTCCGGGGGGGTGAAAGCCGCGCTGGCAGCCATGCCGCAGGTAAAGCTGCTGCTGGCTGACGGCAGCGAGTACGCACACCCCGGCAAGGTGGAAAGGGCCAGCGGAGTCATAGACCAGGCCACCGGCACGGTCTCCATGATAGCCGTCTTCCCCAACCCCGACAAGGTGCTCAAGAGCGGAGGCACGGCCAAGATCGTGATGCCCAAGACCGACAACGGGGCCATATTGGTGGCGCAAGACGCAGTGTCAGAGGTGCAAAACAAGAAGTTTGTCTACAAAGTGGGCAAGGACAACAAGGTGAAATACACCGAGATAACCGTGGACCCGCAGAACGACGGCAAGACCTACATCGTAACAGGCGGCCTGAAAGTGGGCGACCGCTACGTCTCAAAGGGCATAACCTCGCTCACGGACGGCTTGGAAATCAAGCCCATGACCGAGGCCGAGTACAACAAGAAGATAGAGGACGCCGCCAAGATGGGCGAGGCCAACGGCAGCGCGGATGCGGCCAAGAAACTCTTCATGGGAAAGTAAACAACTGAGCAAATGACATTCACAGGATTCATAAAGAGGCCCGTGCTGTCCACGGTGGTCTCGATATTCTTCGTGCTGCTCGGGGGCATTGGGCTCATATCCCTGCCCATAGAGCAGTACCCCGACATAGCACCCCCCACGATATCCGTGCGCACATCCTACACCGGGGCCGACGCACGCACGGTGATGAACTCCGTGGTAACGCCGCTGGAGGAAAGCATCAACGGCGTGGAGAACATGACCTACATGACCTCCTCGGCCACCAACGACGGCTCGGCCAGCATCACCGTCTACTTCAAGCAGGGCAGCGATGCCAACATGGCCGCCGTAAACGTGCAGAACAGCGTGCAGCAGGCGCAGGCCCTGCTGCCGGCCGAGGTTACAAGGGTGGGCGTAACCGTGAGGAAACAGCAGACCTCCAACGTCATAATGTTTTCCATAAGCACCAAGGACGGACGCTATGACGAGGAGTTCCTCACCAACTACGCCAACATCAACGTAATACCCGTAATACAGCGAATACAGGGCGTGGGCGGCGTGATGAGCCCCAGCGCCAAGAGCTACTCCATGCGGATATGGCTCCAGCCGGACAAGATGAAGCAGTACGGGCTGGTGCCCTCCGACATATCAGCAGTGCTGGCCGAGCAGAACATAGAGGCCGCACCGGGCAAGTTCGGCGAGGAGAGCGACATGAGCTACGAGTACGTGCTGCGCTACAAGGGTAGGCTGCAGACCGAGACGGAGTTTGAGAACATAATCATATCCAGCAACGCCGACGGCGGCACACTGCGCCTAAAAGACGTGGCCAAGATAGAGCTCGGCGGCCTTGTCAACAGCGTGTCGCTCCGGGCAAACGGCCAGCCGTCCGTCTTCTGCATGGTGCAGCAGGTGGCCGGCAGCAACGCCACGGACATAGCCGAGAAGGTCAAGAGCGAACTCGACCGCCTGTCAAAGGACTTCCCCCCGGGCATGGAGTACTCCATAAAGCAGGACGTTACAGACTTCCTCTTCGCTTCCATACACGAGGTTATCTTCACCCTCATACTAACACTCGTGCTGGTGTTCTTCGTGGTGTACATCTTCCTGCAAGACTTCCGCTCCACGCTCATACCGATGATAGCCGTGCCGGTGGCCTTGATAGGTACCTTCCTCTTCCTATGGATGTTCGGCTTCTCCATCAACCTGCTCACACTCTCGGCGCTGCTGCTGGCCATAGCCATTGTGGTGGACGACGCCATAGTGGTGGTGGAGGCCGTGCACGCCAAGCTCGACCTGGGCTACAAGAGTTCCATGACTGCGTCCATAGACGCCATGAACGAGATATCCAGCGCCATCATCTCCATCACTCTCGTGATGGCGGCGGTGTTCGTGCCGGTGTCTTTCATAGGCGGCACCTCGGGCACCTTCTACCGCGAGTTCGGCGTAACCATGGCCGTGTCCATCGTGATATCTGCCGTCAACGCGCTCACACTCTCGCCGGCACTCTGCGCCATATTCCTCAAACCTAAGGACGGGGAGGGCAAGGAACGCAAGATGTCGCGCATAGACCGCATGCACGCAGCCTTCAACGCCTCTTACGAGAGGATACAGGCCAAGTACAAGAAGGGCGTGGCCAACCTCATACGCCACAAGATAGCCACAGGCCTGGCCGTCGTGGCGGGCATAGCCGTGCTGGCCGTAACCATGGTTACCACAAAGACAGGCCTGGTGCCCGACGAGGACACCGGCACACTCTTCGTAACCATATCGGCGGCCCCGGGCACCGGCATGGAACGCACCAAGGAGATAGCCCAGCAGGTGGACAAGATGCTGGCCGCCAACCCGGCCGTGGAGAGCCGCGAGATGATCGTGGGCTACAACTTCATAGCCGGGCAGGGGTCTGACCAGGCCACCGTCATCATCAAGCTCAAGCCTTTCAGCGAGCGCACCAGCTGGTACAACAGCTCCAACCTCGTCCTGGCCACCATATACAAGCAGACGGCGGCCATAAAAGACGCCAAGATAATCGCCTTCGGCCCGCCGATGATATCGGGCTTCGCCATGTCAAACGGCATAACGATGTCTATGCAGGACAAGACAGGCGGAGACCTCAACAAGTTCTACAACGTGGTGCAGGGCTACATAGCCGAGCTCAACAAGCGGCCTGAGATACAGATGGCCATGACCAGCTACAACCCCAACTACCCGCAGTACATGGTGGACATAGACGTGGCCAAGTGTAAGCAGGCCGGCATATCGCCCACCACGGTGCTCTCCACGCTGCAAGGCTACTACGGCGGCCTTTACGCCTCCAACTTCAACGCCTATGGAAAGCTCTTCCGCGTGATGATACAGGGCGAGGCGGAAAGCCGAATGAGGCCGGACGGGCTGGCAAACATATACCTGCGCACCCCGGGCGGCATGTCGCCCGTGACGGAGTTCTGCTCGCTCGAGAGGGTCTACGGCCCGTCGAACATAAGCCGCTTCAACCTCTTCACCAGCATCAACGTAAACGCCACCCCGGCCGACGGCTACTCTTCCGGCGAAGCCATAAAGGCCGTGGAGGAAGTGGCCAAGGACAACCTGCCCGAGGGATACGGCTACGAGTTCTCCGGCCTTACGCGCTCGGAGCAGGAGAGCAGCAGCTCCACAGCCATAATATTCGTGCTGTGCATAGTGTTCGTATACCTCATCCTCTCTGCCCAGTACGAGAGCTACATACTGCCCCTGGCGGTGGTGCTGTCCATACCATTCGGCCTGGCTGGGGCCTTCCTCTTCACCGAGGCGTTCGGCCACGCCAACGACGTGTACATGCAGATCTCGCTCATAATGCTCATAGGCCTATTAGCCAAGAACGCCATCCTCATAGTGCAGTTCGCCTTGGAGAGGAGGAACACCGGCATGGCCCTGAAATACTCGGCCATACTCGGCGCCGGGGCCCGTCTCAGGCCCATTCTCATGACCTCGCTCGCCATGGTGATAGGCCTGCTGCCGCTGATGTTCGCCTCCGGGGTGGGCAAGAACGGCAACCAGACCCTCGGAGCGGCTGCCGTGGGCGGCATGCTCATAGGCACGCTCTGCCAGGTGTTCGTGGTGCCGGCGCTGTTCGTGGCCTTCCAGTGGCTGCAAGAGAAGGCGCGCCCGCTGAAGTTCGAAGACGAAGACAATACTGACGCAATGTCGGAGCTGGGGCTGTATCTCAGCGTGAGCCCGAAGACAACAGACAACAACAAGAAATGAAAAAGACACTTAGCATAATAGCCATAGGTGTGGCGGCCGCCTCGCTCACGGGCTGCAAGAGCCTGTACGGCAAGTACGAGAGGCCCTCCGTTGTGGCGGGGGGGATAGTGAGGGACACGCTGTCGGCCGCCGACACGCTCGCCGTGGCCGACACCGCGAGCCTTGGCGCACTGCCGTGGGAAGAAGTCTTCACGGACCAGCACCTGGCCGGGCTCATACGCCAGGGCCTGGACCGCAACGCCGACCTGGCCAACGCCGCACTCAACGTGCAGGTGGCCGAGGCGCAGCTCAAGGCGGCACGCCTGGCTTTCCTGCCCTCCGTGGCGTTCGCACCCACGGGCACCCTGTCTTCATGGGACGGGGGAAAGGCCACCAAGACCTACCAGCTGCCCATAGCGGCCAGCTGGACGGTGGACCTCTTCGGTTCGCTAACAAGCCAGAAGCGGGCGTCGCAGGCAGCCCTGCTCGCCACGCGGGACTACCGCATGGCCGTGCAGGCCAACGTGGTGGCGGGCATAGCCAACATGTACTACACCCTGCTCATGCTCGACAAGCAGCTCGGGATACTCACCTCCATGGAGAAGCTCACCAAGGAGACATGGGACGTGATGCTGGCGCAAAAGGACCTATCGCGAGGCATACGCTCCACGGCGGTGCAGAGCGCCGAGGCCAACTACTACTCCGTGAAAGCCCAGAAAGTGGACATGGAAAGGCAGATACGCGAGACCGAGAACGCCCTGTCGCTGCTCATAATGCAGCCGGCGGGGGCCATAGCGCGCGGCTCGCTCGACGACCAGTCGCTGCCGGAAAACCTTTCCACCGGGGTTTCCGTGGCCCTGTTGGCCGCACGCCCCGACGTGCACCACGCCGAGATGGTCCTGGCGCAGTGCTTCTACGGCATAGAGACGGCGCGCAGCCGCTTCTACCCAAGCCTCACGATAACGCCCACGGCCATGTTCACCAACAGCGCCGGCGGGGCGGAGGTGAACCCCGGCAAGTGGCTGCTGTCGGCAGTGGCCAGCCTGGCGCAGCCCATCTTCCAGAACGGCCGCCTAAAGGCCGGCCTCGTGGCAGCCAAGGCGCAGTACGAGCAGGCCTACAACTCGTGGCAGAACTCCGTGTTCAAGGCCGGCGCCGAGGTGAGCAACGCCCTGGTGCAGTACAACTCGGCCCGGGAGAAAAGCCTCATAGAGCAGAAGCGCATCGGCATACTGGAGCGGAACGTGGAAGACACGCGCATGCTCCTGCAGACGGCCGGCAGCACATACCTCGAAGTGATAACGGCGGAGCAGGCCCTGCTCAACGCCAGGCTCTCCAAGACGGCGGAGGACTTCTACAAGATGCAGGCCGTGGTGAGCCTGTACACCGCGCTGGGAGGGGGGACAAAGTAACAACGAAAAACAAAAAGCAATGGCAAGCAACATAAGCGACAAGGCGCACATCGCGCCGGGGGCTAAAATCGGCGACGGCTGCACCATACACCCCTTCGCATACATAGAGGGCGACGTGGAGATAGGCGACGGCTGCACCATCTACCCCTTCGTGAGCATTCTCGACGGCACGAGGATGGGCGGCGGAAACACCGTGTACCAGGGCACCGTGCTGGCGGCCATACCGCAAGACGCGGAGTACTGCGGGGAGAGCAGCCGCCTGGTGATAGGCGACGGCAACACCTTCCGCGAAAACGTGGTGGTGAACAAGGCCACGCACGCCGGGGCCTGCACCAAGATCGGCAACGGCAACTTCCTCATGGAGGGCACGCACATATCGCACGACACGCAAGTGGGCGACGGCTGCGTCTTCGGCTACGGGGTAAAGGTGGCCGTGCACTGCCATATCGGAGACTACGCCATATTCTCCTCCGGGGTGATACAGAACGCGAGGACGCGGGTGGGCGACATGGCCATGGTGCAGTCGGGCTGCGCATTCTGCAAGGACATACCGCCCTACATAATAGCGGGCGGCACGCCGGCCAAGTACCAGGGACCCAATAAGCCGCTGATGGACAAGCGGGGCATAGACGCCAAGGTGCAGAGCCACATAGCCAACGCCTACCGGCTCGTGTTCCACGGGCAGAACAGCCTGTTCGACTCCATACTGCAGATAAACGAGCAGGTGCCCGACAGCGTGGAGATTCGCAACATCGTCTCTTTCCTTGAAAGCTCCAAGGCGGGAGTCATCACAAAGGTGTAGCCGCAAGCGCGGCACAGACCATCCGGCGGGGGGCCTTGCAAGGTCCCCCGCTTCCGTATCCCCGCTTCCG
>R18__coassemble_1361_pt1 | contig 35014 bp, 27 predicted proteins | sample R18__metabat2_low_PE_037 | metagenome-assembled genome bin R18
GTTTTAACACAAAATGCAGGTTACGGAAACGGGGTGCGGCGTCTCCGCCGCACCCCGTGGCTTGGAAGGGTGTCTCCCTTGCGTGTTACTTGTATTCGTCCCAGCTCTTTATCTCCACCTTGTCCAAGGACACGGAGCAGAAAGCGGAGATGAACGCCCCGGCCAGGCGGCTGTTCGTTATCAGCGGTATGTTGAGGTCCACCGCCGCGCGGCGCACCTTGTAGCCGTTGGTGAGTTCGCGCGGCGTGAGGTCCTTCGGTATGTTCACCACCATGTCTATCTTCCTGCCGTGCAGCATGTCAAGGGCCTGGGGCTGCATGCCTTCCTCGGAGGGCCAGTAGACGCGGGTGTTGGCCACGCCGTTTTCTTCCAAGAACTTGGAAGTGCCGCCCGTGGCGTAAAGTTCGTAGCCGTGCTGCACCAGCGTCTTTGCCGCGTCGAGCATCTCGGCCTTCTGCTTCGCCCCGCCGGTGGAGAGCAGCACGGTCTTGGCCGGTATGCGGTGCCCCACTGACAGCATGCTCAGCAGCAGCGCCGAGTTGGTGTCGTCTCCAAGGCAGCCCACCTCCCCGGTGGATGCCATGTCCACGCCTAAGACCGGGTCCGCCTTTTGCAGGCGGTTGAAAGAGAACTGGCTGGCCTTGATTCCCACGTAGTCTATGTCGAAGAGGTTCTTTGAGGGCTTTTCCACCGGCACTCCGAGCATTACTTTCGTGGCAAGGTCTATAAGGTTGATTTTTAGCACCTTGCTCACAAACGGGAATGAGCGCGAGGCCCTTAGGTTGCACTCTATCACGAGGATGTCGTTCTCGCGCGCCATGAACTGGATGTTGAACGGCCCGTTGATGTGCAGCGCCTTGGCTATCTGCCGGCTCACCTTCTTTATCCGGCGCATTGTCTCCACGTAGAGCTTCTGCGGGGGGAACTGTATGGTGGCGTCTCCCGAGTGCACCCCGGCGAACTCTATGTGTTCGGATATGGCGTAGGCTATTATCTCGCCGTTCTGCGCCACTGCGTCCATCTCTATCTCCTTGGCGTTCTCTATGAACTTGCTCACCACCACGGGGTGGTCTTCGCTCACGTTGGCCGCCAGTTGCAGGAAACGCTCCAGCTCTTCGTGGTTGGAGCAGATGTTCATGGCTGCACCCGAGAGTACGTAGGAGGGGCGCACTAAAACGGGGAAGCCCACCCTCTTCACGAAGCCGTCTATGTCCGCCATTGACGTGAGCGCGCTCCACTCTGGCTGGCTTATGCCGCTCTGCGTCAGCATGGCGGAGAACTTGGCCCGGTCTTCGGCGTTGTCTATGTCCTTGGCTGCGGTGCCGAGTATTGGCACGTTCTGCTCGTCAAGCCACATGGCCAGGTTGTTGGGTATCTGCCCGCCGGTGGAGACGATCACCCCCTTGGGGTTTTCCATCTCTATGATGTCTAACACTCGCTCAAGGGTGAGCTCGTCAAAATAGAGCCTGTCGCAGATGTCGTAGTCGGTGGAGACGGTCTCGGGGTTGTAGTTTATCATTATGGAGCGGTAGCCCTCTTTCCTGATGGTGTTCAGAGCCTGCACCCCGCACCAGTCGAACTCCACTGAACTGCCTATGCGGTATGCCCCCGAGCCGAGCACTATTATCCCCCGCTTGTCTGACACGAAGTCCACATCGCTGGCCGTCCCCGCGTATGTTACGTACAGGTAGTTGGTCTGCGCGGGGTATTCGGCAGCCAGGGTGTCTATCTGCTTCACCACGGGCAGTATGCCGAACTGCTTGCGGAGCCTGCGCACCACGAGCATTGCTCGGTGCATGTTGGGGTATTCCGCGTCCATGCCGAGGGCGCGTGCCACCTGGAAGTCGGTGAATCCGTAGGTCTTCGCCTCGCGCAGCAGGTCTTCTCCGAGGGAGTTGATGCTTTTCAGGGCCTTAATCCTCTCGTCTATGTCTATGATGTGCTTGAGCTTTTGCAGGAACCAGCGGTCAATCTTTGTGAGGGCGTGTATCTGGTCCACGGTGTAGCCCTTGTGCATCGCCTTTGATATGACGAAGACGCGCTTGTCGGTGGGTTCCCTCAGGGCCGCGTCAATGTCGGCTATTTCCAGCTCCTTGTTCTCCACGAAGCCGTGCATGCCCTGCCCTATCATGCGCAGGCCCTTTTGCAGCGCCTCCTCAAAGTTGCGGCCTATGGCCATCACTTCCCCGACGGACTTCATGGAGCTGCCTATCTCCTTGTCCACCCCGCGGAACTTGCTAAGGTCCCACCTCGGAATCTTGCACACCACGTAGTCGAGCGCCGGCTCAAAGAATGCGCTCGTGGTGCGTGTTACGGAGTTTTTGAGTTCAAACAGTCCGTAGCCCATGCCGAGCTTGGCAGCCACGAATGCCAGTGGGTAGCCTGTGGCCTTGGATGCGAGCGCGGACGAACGGCTAAGGCGTGCGTTCACCTCTATCACCCGGTAGTCTTCACTCTGTGGGTCAAAGGCGTACTGCACGTTGCACTCGCCCACTATGCCTATGTGCCGGACAATCTTGATGGCCAGTGCGCGGAGCTTGTGGTACTCGCTGTTGGTGAGCGTCTGCGAGGGGGCAACCACGATACTCTCGCCGGTGTGTATGCCCAGTGGGTCGAAGTTCTCCATGTTGCAGACGGTGATACAGTTGTCGTACCGGTCGCGCACCACTTCGTACTCTATTTCCTTCCATCCTTTCAGGCTCTTCTCCACCAACACCTGCGGCGAGAACGAGAAAGCCTTCTCTGCCAGCTTGTTCAGTTCATCCTCATTGTCGCAGAAGCCGCTGCCGAGGCCGCCGAGCGCGTACGCCGCCCTCAGTATCACGGGGTATCCCAAGGCCTTGGCCGCGCTGCGCGCCTGCCCAATGTTTTCACAAGCTTCGCTGCTTATGGTCTTCACGCCTATCTCGTCGAGCTTGTCCACGAACAGCTCACGGTCTTCGGTGTCCATGATAGCCTGCACGGGTGTGCCGAGCACCCTTAGGCCGTGCTTTTCCAGTATGCCGGCCTTGTGCAGCTCCACACCGCAGTTGAGCGCGGTCTGGCCGCCGAATGCGAGCATTATGCCGTCCGGCCTTTCCTTTTCTATGACACGCTCCACGAAATAGGGCTGCACGGGCAGGAAGTAGACCTTGTCCGCCACTCCCGACGAAGTCTGCACGGTGGCGATGTTGGGGTTGATGAGTACGGTCTCCACACCCTCTTCGCGCAAGGCTTTGAGGGCTTGCGATCCGGAATAGTCAAACTCCCCGGCCTCGCCTATCTTCAAGGCTCCCGAACCGAGCAGCAGCACTTTCTTTATATCAGCGTCTTTCATTCCTTCCTTATTTCAGTGTGTCAACGAACTTGTCAAACATAAACTCGGTGTCCACCGGGCCCGAGCAGGCTTCGGGGTGGAACTGTGACGAGAACCAGGGGTTTTCCTTGTGGCGCAGCCCCTCGTTGGAGCCGTCGTTCATGTTTACGAACAGCTCCTCCCACTCTTTGCCGAGTGTGGCTGCGTCTATGGCGTAGCCGTGGTTTTGGCTGGTTACGAAACACTTGTCCGTACCGGCCTGCCTCACCGGCTGGTTGTGCGAGCGGTGCCCGTATTTCAGTTTGTATATGGAAGCCCCTCCGGCCTTGCCGAGCAGCTGGTTGCCCATGCATATCCCACAGATGGGCTTGCGCGTGGCCGACATGTGGCGGCGCAGTATGTCCACGGCCGGCTGGCAAGTGTCCGGGTCTCCCGGGCCGTTGGCAAGGAAAAGGCCGTCGAAGTCCATAGCGGTGTAGTCGTAGTTCCACGGCACGCGGACCACCTCAACCCCCCTTTCCACAAGGCAGCGTATTATGTTAGCTTTCACCCCGCAGTCAACCAAAACCACCCTTTTTCCGGCACCCTCGTTGTACCTCCTTATTTCCTTGCAGCTCACCCGGTCCACGAAGTTCACCCCCTCGTATTCCGCTTCGGGGGCTTCTACGCCCCCCTCCACCGTGATTTTGCCCATCATCACGCCGTGTGAGCGCAGCACCTTGGTGAGCAGCCTGGTGTCCACACCGGTGATGGCCGGCACCTTTTCGCGCTTGAGCCAGTCGGCAAGGCTCTCTGCCGCGTTCCAGTGGGAATGGCCCAGGCTGTAATCGGCCACTATGAGGGCCGAGACGTGTATCTTGTCGCTCTCCATGAAGAGCGGCAGGCCGTCTTCCGCGTATGTGAACGGCGGCACTCCGTAGTTGCCCACGAGAGGGTATGTCAAGGCGAGCAACTGCCCTGCGTAAGACGGGTCGGTAAGGCTTTCCGGGTAGCCCGTCATGGCGGTGTTGAACACCACCTCGCCGGCTGCCGGCGCTTCGTACCCGAAGGAATAGCCCTCGAAACGCGAGCCGTCGCCGAGTGTCAGTGTGGCTTTTTTCATCTTGTATGTCTGTGGTTATTGGTTTCCTTTTACGTCTTTAGAACTTGCGCTCGTACTGGTATACGTTTTCCACGTAGTTCACGAAGGCCTTGTTGCAGAGCCTTGTCCCCCCCGGCGTTGGATATTTGCCGGTGAAGTACCAGTCCCCGGTGTGTCCAGGTATGGCCCGCCTAAGGCCCTCTATGGATTGGAATACGAGCTTCACCTCCGTGTCCACGCCCTTTGGGCGCAGTATCTCGACAATCTTGGCGTTGAGCTCCTCCACCGTGAACGGCTCGTATACGGCCCTCACCTTGTTTTCCTGCTCGGCGGCCGGCTTCTTGAGTTCCTCCACGCAGGCGTGGTAGGTGTCTTCTATGACATGGTGCAGCCCCTTGTCTTTCGCCAGGCCCACCGCAGCCCTGAACGCGCAGAACTCCTCAAGCCTGGCCATGTCTATGCCGTAGTAGTCCGGGTAGCGTATCTGCGGTGCGCTGCTCACTATCACAATCCGCCTGGGGTTCAGCCTGTCGAGTATCCTTATGATGCTCTCTTTAAGAGTGGTGCCGCGCACAATGCTGTCGTCTATCACCACGAGGTTGTCCACCCCCGGCTCTATGCTTTGGTAGGTGATGTCGTATACGTGCGAGGCAAGGTCGTTGCGCGCGCTGCCCTCTGTTATGAAGGTGCGCAGCTTTATGTCTTTCCAGGCCACCTTCTCGCTCCTCACCCCCTTTGACAATATTCCCTCTATCTCTTCCGCAGTGGGCGTTCGTCCGAGGGAGGCTATCTTCTTTGCCTTGAGGCGGTTTACGTATTGCTTGAAGCCGTCCACCATGCCGTAGAAAGCCACCTCGGCGGTGTTCGGTATGAAAGACAGCACGGTGTGGTCTGTGTCGTATTCCACGGCTTCCAGTATCGATTCGGTGAGCTGCCGCCCGAGCTGCTTGCGTTCCCGGTATATGTCCCTGTCTGAGCCTCGGCTGAAATATATCCTCTCAAAGGAGCATTTCGCTTCCGCCTTGGGTTCGGCTATTTTTCTGAGGCTCCACGTGCCGTCCCTCTTCACCAGGAGTGCCTGGCCCGGTTCCAGCTCCTTTACGTCTTGGCAGCCTATGCCGAAAGTGGTCTGCAGCACCGGCCTCTCGCTGGCCACGGCCACGACCTCGTCGTTGCAGTAGTAGAAGGCTGGGCGTATGCCCCACGGGTCTCTCATGGAGAACATCTCCCCGCTGCCAGTCACGCCGCACATCACATAGCCGCCGTCAAAGCCCTCCATTGTGGTTTTCAGCACGTTGGCCATCTCCACGTGGCTGTCTATGTAGGCCGTAACCTCCCGGTCTTGCAGGCCTTTCGCCTGGGCCTCGGCGAAGTTGCGCTCCACCTCGCGGTCAAGGCGGTGCCCCATCAGCTCCAATGTTATATAGGTGTCGCTGTATATACGCGGATACTGCCCCTGCCTTACGAGGCGGTCGAAGACCTCCTCCACGTTTGTCATGTTGAAGTTGCCGCATAGGCAGAGGTTCTTGGCCCGCCAGTTGTTCCTCCTCAGGAAAGGATGCACATAGGTGAGCCCTTTCTTGCCGGTGGTGGAATAGCGCAGGTGTCCCATGTACAGCTCCCCGGCGAACGGCAGCTCGCCGTAGGCGTAGTCGGCATCGGAAAGCATTTCCGCCGGGGCCTCGGCCAGTTTCCCATGCACCTTGCCGAATATCTCCGTGATGGCGTTGGCCCCCTGCGCCCTCTCCCTGAACATGTACTCCCGGCCGGGTTCGCAGTCGAGCTTCACGCAGGCTATGCCCGCCCCCTCCTGCCCGCGGTTGTGCTGCTTCTCCATCATCAGGTAGAGCTTGTTCAGGCCGTACATCCACGTGCCGTACTTGGCGCGGTAGTGCGATAGGGGCTTCAGCAGCCTCACCAACGCCACCCCGCATTCGTGCTTAAGTGTTTCCATTAGGTAGTGTTCCTTTTTTGCAACGAAGGGTGCAGCCCGCCTTCGTTGCAGCCTGCACCCCTCCTTGGTATCCCATCATTTACCGGTTGCTTACCTCAATACGTTGAACAGCAGGGAAGAAACCGATGTTACCACCCCTATGAGCGATATCCATATTGACGTCGTTGCGCCCACGTAAGAACTCTTGGCCTTAACGCTGTTGGGTTCCACGTATATCACATCGTTCTGTTGCAGGTAGTAGTACGGCGAGTTGAAAAACTCCGCATCGTTGAGGTTCAGCCTGTGCACGCTCTTCTCCCCCTTGGAGTCTTCCCTTATAAGCATTATGTTGTCCCTCTTGCCGTATATGGTGAGGTCGCCGGCCGAGGCTAAAGCCTCAAGCACGCTCATCTTCTCCGTGGATACCGGCACGACACCGGGGCTGCCAACCTCCCCTATCACCGTAACGCGGTAGCTGGCCATGCGCACGGTTACCACGGGGCGTTCCGTCTCGGAGAAGTACGGTGCCACCCTTTCCCTTATCAGCTTCTCGCACTGGCTCTTGGTAAGGCCGGCCACGTGCAACCGCCCTATCACGGGAAAGTCTATGTTGCCGTTGTTGTCCACGAGGTAACCCTGCAACCCGTTGGTCCCCGACGAGACTCCGCCTACGCTCAGTGTCTGCCCCACGGATAGGTTGAAAGGCTTTGACACCTCCTCGGTGGATGTTATCACGGTGATGGTGAGCATGTCCTTGGGCATGATCTTGGCATCGTACAGCCCTACGGAGTTCTGCAAGTTCACCTCGTCTATGTTCTTGAAATAGGCCACGTTCCTACTGCCTGCGCAGCCGGCGAGCGACAACAGCACCGCAGCAGCCACCGATATGCATAGCAAAGTCTTTTTCATACTATGGATTTCGTGATTTCGTCGTTATACGGGTGCAAAATTACTTTTTATCGGCCAAAGCCGCCGACTTTCGCGGCGGCAAAAACCGCAGCCGGTCAGAAATAGGCGTAGTACACCCAGGCGGCAGCGGCCAAGATGGCTACCAGCACCGCCGTCTTCACTATGCAACCGGCCAACTTTTTCAGGGCTATGATGCCGGCCACCACAGCCGCAAGTGCCAGGGCGTAGAGCAGGAAGTCTCCATCCATGGTCACTCCCTCCCCTCCGTGCCGGCCGGCCGGCGTTGGAACATCCTTCGGAAAGCCGTCGGGAACGGCGTTTCAAACTCCATCCTCTCCCCCGACACGGGATGGTAGAAACAGAGCTTGTAGGCGTGCAGGCAAAGGCGGCGCAGCGGGTCGTCACCGTTGCCGTACTTCACGTCCCCGCACACAGGATGGCCCATGTCCGCCGTGTGCACCCTTATCTGGTTCTTGCGCCCGGTTTCCAACCTGAACTCCACAAGGCTGTGGTAGGCGGTGCGTTCCAATGTTCGGTAATGGGTTACGGCGTACTTCCCCCCGTTGTCCACCGGCGAGGAGTAGGTTACGTAGGCCTTGTTGTCTTTGAGCCAGTTGGCCACGGTGCCGCCGTCCCTCTCCATCTCCCCGGACACCACGGCCACGTAGCGGCGGTCGTACACGGCACGGTGCCAGTCCCGCTCCAGGTCCATGGCGGTGCGTATGTCCTTGGCGTATATCATCAGGCCGCTGGTGTCGCGGTCCAAGCGGTGCACCACGTGTGCGTGGCACTTCTGCCTTGTGGACGAGAAATAGCCGTCAAGCACGCTCTTGACGTTGAGCGACTTGTGGCCGGCCGCCATGGAGAGTATCCCTGTGTTTTTCTCCACCACCACGAGGAATTCGTCTTCGTACACCACCTTCACGTAGCGGCTGTTGAGCTGCGCCTTGTTCTTGGAGCGGCTCACCGACACCCTCATGCCAGGGCGCAGCACGTGGTCGAAAGCGGTTACCACCCTTCCGTCCACTTTCACGCCGCGGCCCCTTAGTATGCCTTTCGCCTTTGTGCGGCTGGCCTTTTCCACGTTGGCGGCGAGCCATTCCAACAGCGGCTTCTCTTCTGCCACGGAGTATTCCTTGCAGTTGTCCCCGCGGCCGTAATGCTTCCCTCTCATACCTTGTATATGTGCAATAGGGTTTGTGTCATGCGAATACCACATCGAGCGTCATCATAAGGGCGAAGCCCGCCCCGAAGCCCACCGTGCCTATGTTGCTGTGGCTGCCCTCCGAGGCTTCGGGGATGAGTTCCTCCACCACCACGTAGAGCATGGCCCCGGCCGCGAATGCCAGCAAGTAGGGCAGCAGCGGAGTGAACCACGCCGCGGCGGCTATCACCGCCAGTGCGCTCAGCGGCTCCACAATGCCGCTCAGGGCTCCTATGGCGAAAGAGCGCAGGCGGCTGTTGCCCTCGGCGAGCATGGGCATTGACACCACGGCCCCCTCCGGCACGTTCTGTATGGCTATGCCCAAGGCCATGGCCATGACCCCGGCCCCGGCCAACTCCCCTCCGCCGCCGAGCGCGCCGGCCACGACAGCCCCCACGGCCATACCCTCCGGTATGTTGTGTATGGTTACGGCCAGCACGAGCATGGCCGTGCGCGACATCTTGGTGCGCGGCCCCTCGGCCTTTCCGCCGAGGTGCAGGTGCGGCGTGGCGTAGTCTATCAGCAGCAGGAAGGCCATGCCGGCGGCGAAGCCTATCACGGCCGGCGAGAGTTCTTCCCACGCAGTGCCGCCGGCAGACATGTCCATGCTGGGGATGAGCAGCGACCACACCGATGCCGCCACCATCACACCCGAGGCGAACCCGAGCAGGCCTTTCTGCAACAGGCCAGGCACCTGCCGCCTTATGAAGAAGACGAAGGCCGCCCCCGCCACTGTCCCGGCGAAGGGTATTAGCAGTGTTGCGGCTATCTGCTGCATAGCGTCAGCGTGCCACCTTTACGGCCTTGCCGCCGGCACTGCGCATTATGTAGAACCCCTTGGGGGCTGCTCCGTCCACCTTAATGCCGCGCAGGTCGTAAACGTCCCCGGCACTGGTTTCCACGACCGCAGCCGAAATGCCGGTCGGCGCCTTTCCGCCGTACGCTATGGTGTACTTCACGGCCTTCTTCAAGTCTGCCGACACCACCGTCACAACGGCCTTGCCACCCTCTATTTCCGTAACTGCGAAAGCCCCGCAGCCCTCCACTTCGGCGGATATGTCGCCGGCCGACAAGCCAGCGGCTTTCACTTCGTAGTCGTAAACCCCGGGGGAGAAACCGGCGAGCGGCTTCCCCGCCACTGACAGGGATTTGAGACCGGCGTTGTACACCAGTTCCATATCGTCCACATAGAGGCTGTCGCTGCCGCTGCCCTTCCCGGCACCGGCGTTGGTGGACATTGTTACGAGTATGGCCTTGGCTTCCGCGCCGTTGCTTGCAAACGACCCGTAATCGAACGGCATTGAGATGCGCTTCCACTGTCCGCCGGTGGCCGCTATCTGGCGGTCGGCGGCCTTTGCGGCCACGTTTGTGTATTCCTTGTCTTCGGGTTCCTGGTACCTCGTGCCGTCTGTAACCACCGCGCTCACCGTGGCGTATGGGAAGGCTGCCGAGGGCGTACCCTGCTCGAACCTCACCCAGGCCGCAAGCGAGTCCGGCCTTGCCGCCAGCGTGGCGTAGAAAGGGTCCCCGTTGGCATCCTTGTCGGCGTGCGAGAGGTCGAGGAAAGAGTGGTTGCCCGGGTCTGAGGCCGACATGGCCCCGGCCGTGAGCCGCCCGGTGGTCAGAGTGCCGTTGGCAACGACTAAGCCCAGCACCTTGCCCGAAGCGATGCACACGCTCCTGGACCCGGCGCTGCCAGGGCGCGTGTCGTTGGATATGAAAGTGTGCGGGGTGCCGCCCACGATACCGGCCAAGCTTCCGGTGCAGCTCATGAACGAGTGCCATCCGTCCGGCTCGTCGCTCTCCGAATTGCCCATGGACGCCTTGTGGAAGCTCTCAAAGCCCGGGTTGGGCAGTTGGTAGCCATCCCCGAACTCCACGGCCACCTTGCCGGCACCGGCCATGTCTATGTCTATCACGGCCCTTAGCCTGCCGTCTTTCTCCAGTGCCCTGAGCGACACGGGCACTTCTCCTATCATCGGGCCCATCCAGTAGGCGCCCGCAGGCTCAGCACCCTCGGCTATCGTTATGGTCTTCTCGGCCCCGAGCCACACCCCTCCGGCGGCTTCCGCCGGCTTTATGGGGCCGATCACCACGTCGCCCACGTACATGGTCTCCCCGCCCATGGAGAGCGAGAAGTTGCGGAGCGACAGCCGGTATGTCCCGTCCGTCTCCTTGTCCACGGATATCACGGCCTGCTGCTCCACCGGTGAGGAGCCGCCTATTGTCACTGATAGCTTGTCGCGGTAGTCGGCCGCCGAAGCCGCCGTGGCCGCTGCGGCCATCGCCAATGCTGCAAAAGTCTTGTTCATCCTATTTTAAGCTGTAAGTTATTCCTATCGTCCCGAAAACGGGGTAGAGGGTCTGCCCGATGGTGTCGAAACCGCTGTGGAAGACGCCCGTCAGGCCCCAGTTGATGTCTGCGAAAACGCCTATGCGGCGGTGCACACGCCAGTCGGCCCCCACGTCCACGCCGTACTGCATGCGGCGCATCTCGCCTGAGAAGTCGTACGACCCCCGGCTGTCTTCGTCCTCGCCTATGAGCACTTTCACCCCGGTGGGGTCCCCCATTCGCAGGTAGCCCCCCTTTGCGTAGCCCTGGAACTTCTGCGAGAGCAGCACGGAGAGGTACGGCCCGGCCTTCACGCTCACGTTGCGGCAGGGCTGCCATGCGGCTTGCAGCGGCACTGTTACCATCCACTCGAACACCTGCGTCTCCACCGTGCCGGTGTACACTCCCGATATTTCCTCGCCGCCCTGCACCATCGTCAGGCGGTATCCCTTTACGGTGGCGGCCAGGTCCATGGCCTTGTTTTCAAGCCTTACGCCGAGGGCCGCGCCGAACTTGCCGGCCAGCGGTTTGGAGACCTCCACGCCCACGGATATGTTGGGTTGCAGGGTGAAGCGGTCCAGGGACCTTATCTCGGCCGGCATCGTTATGGGCGAAGCTCCGCCTAAGCTGTAACCCGCCCGCACGTGGGCGGAAACACCGTCTCCCAACCCGGCGGCGGATGTCTCCATGCACACCGCAGCCAAGGCGGCCGCCACGGCCGCCCGCAGCGTCATTCCTCCGTAACGCATACTATCCTCACCTTATCTATAAGCAGGCGGCTGCCCACGGCCCCCTCGAACTTGTCTCCCTCGTGGCTGGACGAGAACACCACCGTAAGGTTGCACCCCATGGCGGCCAATTCTTCCGCCGACCCCCCCCTTAGGTATTCAAACGGCACCTCCACCTTGGTCCACTCCACCGTTGGCTCTATCCCGCGCAGGTCGGCTATGGCTATTATGTGCGGCGAGGTCTTGACATCGTCTCCGTACAGCCTTACGGGGCTGCCCTCCGCATCGCGGTTCCGGTAGAACACTGCGTATACCGCCGCGCTGTCCACCCGGCCCTCCACGGCCTTGCCGGCAGCGTCCTGGTACGACCCCCCCGGGGAGTACTTGTAATATGCCGTGAGCTTGGCCGGCTTCTTGTCAAAAGGCACACCGAACTCGGTGGCTTTCAGGGTGTTGCGCAGGGCATTCTCTTCCACGAACTTCCCCAGGAAGATGTTTCCGGCCGCTATGCGCTTGTTGTTCAGCACCCCGAACGGCCCGGTGCTCTTCGTTTCAAGGCACACCGCAGCGCCGTCAAACCCGTCCTCCATGGGAGTGGTGGGGTACTCGCCCGGCATGGCCGTGCCTCGGCTTATCCTGAACCCGGGGTTTCCGCTGGCCCATCCGCCGCCCCATACGTAGTACTTGCCCTGCTTCGGCTCAGGCGAATAGTCTTCAAAGTCAAAGGCCACGGTGTCCCTCTTCTCCACCACCACCCGCTTGAAGGCCACAGTGTAGCTTCGGCTCCACTCCCCGTCTTCCGACACCACGGTGTAGCGCCGCCCGCCGCCGCTGAAATCCAGCGCGGTGCCGGAAGCCGGCTCTATTGACGCCCCCGGCGACAACTTGAACACCGGGGCCACGCTGCCGAGTGCGGCCGAGCCCCTCACGCTGAACGTTACGGCGCTGTCAGCCGAAGCCACCTCCACGAGCGTGTCGCCGGGATGGAAGAACATGCCCTCGTTGCCGGCCAGCGGCACGTGGGCGGCCTCTATGTCGCACTCCGAGTTGAGCAGTCCGTCCTTGAAGCAGGAAGACAGCGAAGCCGCCCAGAGCGCACACATTATTATATATGCGGTTTTACCTTTAAGCATGACTGTATGCAAAGCCAATTTTGCGCAAAGTTACGATTTTTGCGCGGTCCGGGGGCAAGCCGCCGCCGGCCGCAATCAGCGGCGTGCGCCACGCCGCCCAAGGCACACCGCGGCTGCAACGGTGGCGTACCCCGGGAAATACCAAGCCGTGGTACAAGCAGTACCAAGCCGTGGTACAAACAGTACCAAGCCGTGGTACAAACAGTACCAAGCCGTGGTACAAGCGGTATTTTGTGGGAGATGTGGAGACGCGGCTTGCCGCGTCTTATTGTTTGAGGGGAAGACGGGGCAAGCCCCGTCTCTACGGCACGTTCGGAGTGGGCGGGGGGTTGAGAAAGGCGGAAGAGCCGAGTGCGGCACTCGCGGAAGTGTTGCAGGGAGTAGTACAGCTGCTTAGACGGAAGATTGTGGGAGATGTGGAGACGCGGCTTGCCGCGTCTTATTGTTTGAAGGGAAGACGGGTTCCGCAAAATCGGCAAGGGGGACGGCTCCACAGCCCTTGCACGTATGCAACGGCCGCACCGCCGCCGGCACTGCCACGCAATAATGCGCCGCCCGGAGCGTTCCTATGGTATGGCGAAGATACTTGGGCCCGGCGCGGCCCGCATAGCTCTGATACTCGCGGCGGTGGCGGTGGCCGCCGCATCGCTCACGGTGTCGCGCAGGCTGGCGCGGGCATTGGAGCAGGAGGAACGCCGCAAGGTGGAGGTGTGGGCGGAAGCCATGAAGGCGCTGGACGAAGCGGACGCGGACACAGACCTGGCCTTAGTGCTAAAGGTGATAAACGACAACAGCACAATACCCGTGGTGGTGGTGGGGCCGGGCGGGGCGGTGCAGACACACCGCAACGTGGACATACCATCGTGGGTGGAAGACAGCGCGGCATACGTGGCGGCCGTAGGCGCGGATTACCGCCGGCAGGGGCGCTTCGTGCCGATATACACCGCAGGCGGAGGCTCGGTGGAGGTGTGCTACGGCGACTCCACCGCCCTGAAACAGCTTGAGGCCTACCCCTACGTGCAGCTGGCGGTGGTGGCGGCGCTGGCCTTCATGGCGCTGTTCGCCCTGCTGGCCTACAAGCGGGCGGAGCAGAACAGCCTTTGGGTGGGCCTGTCCAAGGAGACCGCCCACCAGCTCGGCACGCCCATATCCAGCCTTATGGCCTGGACGGAGGTGCTGAGGGACAACCACCCCGGGGACGAGATGATATCGGAGATGGGCCGCGACGTGGACCGACTCAGGCTCGTGGCCGACCGGTTCTCAAAGATAGGGTCGGCCCCGGAGCTGTCAGACGGATCCGTGTCGGAAGCCGTGGGGCGCGTGGCCGACTACATGTCGCGCCGTGCGCCGTCCGGCGTGGCCGTGGAGGCAATGCTGCCGGCACAGGACGTGCGTGCGAGGATAAACGCCCCGCTTTTCGAGTGGGTGCTGGAGAACCTGTGCAAGAACGCCATAGACGCAGTGGGGCGAAGCGGGCGGATAACGATCGCCGCCGAAGCCTGCGGGGGGAAGGCCGCCGTGGAAGTGGCCGACACGGGCAAGGGGATAAGGAAGAAAGACGCAGCCGCCGTGTTCCGCCCGGGCTACACCACCAAGGAGCGCGGCTGGGGGCTTGGCCTTTCACTGGCCAAGCGCATAGTGGAGGAATACCACAAGGGGCGCATATTCGTGAAATGGTCGGAACCCGGGCGCGGCACCGTGTTCCGCTTGGAGATATGAAAAAGCGGGCGGGCCACGTAGGGCCCGCCCGCCACCTTAATACCCAACCCGGCGCTTACACCACGCCCTGGGCCATCATGGCCTTGGCCACCTTGAGGAAGCCGGCTATGTTGGCGCCCTTCACATAGTTGACATATCCGTCCGGCTCCGTGCCGTACTGCACGCACTTGGCGTGTATCTCCTTCATTATGCTGCGGAGCTTGCCGTCCACGGTCTCCTTGTCCCAGCTTATGCGGCCGGAGTTCTGAGACATCTCCAAGCCCGACACGGCCACGCCGCCTGCGTTGCTCGCCTTGCCGGGGCAGTAGAGCAGCTTCGCGTCCTGGAACACCTTTATGGCTTCCGGCGTGCTGGGCATGTTGGCGCCCTCGGTTACGGCGAACACCCCGTTGGCCACCATGGCCTTTGCGTCCTCGCCGTCTATCTCGTTCTGCGTGGCCGAGGGGGCTGCGATGTCGGCCTTCTCGCCCCAGGGCCTTGCTCCCTCCACGTATTTGAGGTTGTACTTCTCGGCAAACTCCCTTATGCGGCCGCGCTCAATGTTCTTGAGCTCCATGATGTAGTCGAGCTTCTCGCGGTCTATACCGTCAGGGTCGTACACGTAGCCGTCGGAATCCGACACGGTGACGGGCTTGGCGCCGAGCTGGAGCAGCTTCTCTATGGTGTACTGTGCCACGTTGCCTGAACCCGACACGAGGACTGTCTTGCCGGCTATGTCTATGCCGCGCGTGGCGAGCATCTCCTGCAGGAAGTACACGCTGCCGTAGCCCGTGGCTTCGGGGCGTATCAGCGAGCCGCCGAACTCCAAGCCCTTGCCGGTGAGCACGCCCTGGAACTGGTGGGTGAGCTTCTTGTACTGGCCGAAGAGGTAGCCCACTTCGCGTCCGCCCACGCCTATGTCGCCGGCCGGCACGTCCTCGTCGGGGCCGATGTGGCGGTAGAGCTCGGTCATGAACGCCTGGCAGAACCTCATCACCTCGGCGTTGCTCTTGCCGCGCGGGGAGAAGTCGGAACCGCCCTTGCCGCCGCCCATGGGCAGTGTGGTCAGGGCGTTCTTGAAAGTCTGCTCGAAAGCCAGGAACTTAAGTATGGACAGGTTGACAGATGCGTGGTAGCGCAGCCCTCCCTTGTAGGGGCCTATCACGTTGTTGTGCTGTATGCGGTAGCCCATGTTGGTGCGCACCTTGCCCTTGTCGTCAGTCCACGTTACGCGGAACTGCACCACCCTGTCGGGTATGCAAAGGCGCTCTATCAGGTTTGCGCTCTCAAACTCGGGGTGCTTGTTGTACTCCTCCTCAATGTTGAAGAGCACCTCGGTTACGGCCTGGATGTACTCCGGCTCGTTGGGAAACCTCCTTTTCAGTTCGTCTAATACCTGTACTGCGTTCATCTTTTTGTAGATTGTGGTTGATTAATGTTGTCTTTTACCTTGTTTCCGTGGCAAAGGTACACAGCTTTTCCAAATTTCCAAACAAAAAGATACCTTTTTTTGCCTTGCGGTGGCAAAAAGTAAGCCGCGCGGACAACATCCGCGCGGCTGTGTAATATAATGTGTGCCGTATGGCACTTTCGTGCGTCCTTACGCCTGCAAGAAGTAGAGGTATGCCGCCGCCGCCGGTATGGCGAACAGCGAACTGTCGAAGCGGTCGAGCATTCCGCCGTGGCCGGGCAGGATGTTGCCGCTGTCCTTGACACCGAGTGTGCGTTTGAAAAGGGATTCCACCAAGTCGCCCCATGTGCCGGCAACCGCCACGGTGAGACCCAAGCCCATCCACTGCCAAAGGGACAGGCCGGTGGTTCCCTGGCCTTTTCCGTCCCAAGCCCACAAGGCCGCAGCCGCTGCGAGGGTGAGGGCCGCCCCGCCTATGCTACCCTCCCAAGTCTTGCCGGGCGACACGCTGGGGAAGAGCTTGTGGCGGCCTATGAGCGAACCTGTGCAGTATGCCCCCGAGTCGTTGACCCATAGGAAGACGAATACGCTTAGGGGCAGCAGTCCGCTGAAAGCCACACCGCCATCGGGGCCCGTGGTGTAAGCCAGTACGTTGACCATTGAGAGCGGCAGGGCTATGTATAGCTGCGGCAGCATGGTGTAGGCCATGTTGTCCACAGCGTTGGCCGGGCGGCTGTAAAGCTCCGACACCATAAGGTAGAGCAGCGTAACCACATAAAACATGGCAAGGCGGTGGACAAGCGGCGAACCTCCCATTGCCGCCGCCGAAGCGAAGAAAAGGCAAACTCCGGCTGCGGTGGACACCACCCGGTTGACAGAGACCCCTGCGTGGGCGTTCACCAGCCCGGTGTACTCCCACACAGAAAGGCCCGTAACCAATGCGAACAGCAGCGACATGCCGTACGGGTCCAACATGCCCGTGACCATGATAGCCACGAATAGCACCCCGGTTACGGAGCGCACCGCCAAGTTCCTAACCTTCTTGCCCATCCTTTTCGTCCTTTCCCTTGTTGTTTTCAAACTCGGCCTGCGCCGCCCTAACCTCTTCGGGCATGTCTTCAAGCTTGGGCGCGGCGGCCTCGTTCTCGTCTATGATCTCCTGCGCACGGCTCACCCATGGGCGCTTGCCGAAGATGCGTTCCACGTCCTCGGCGAAAATCACCTCCTGGGAGATGAGCAGCTCCGCCAGCCGTTGGTGGCCGTCACGGTGCTTTTCCAACAGTTCCTTGGCCCTGGCGTATTGGCCGTTGACCATTGAAAGTACTTCCTCGTCTATGACCTTGGCGGTGGTTTCCGAATATGGGCGCTGGAACTGGTATTCCTGATTGTTGTAGAAGCACACATTGGGCAGCTTGTCGCTCATGCCCGCGTAAGCCACCATGCCGTATGCGCTCTTGGTGGCCCTTTCAAGGTCGTTCATAGCCCCGGTGGAGATGTGGCCTATCACCACGTCTTCAGCCGCGCGGCCGCCGAGCAGCGCGCACATTTCGTCAAGCAGCTGTTCCTTGGTGGTGATCTGCCTTTCCTCCGGCAGGTACCATGCAGCCCCGAGCGCCTGCCCGCGCGGCACTATGCTCACCTTCACGAGAGGGTTGGCGTGTTCGCAGAACCACGACACCGTGGCGTGTCCCGCCTCGTGTATGGCTATGGAGCGCTTTTCAGCCGCTGTTAGCACCTTGGTCTTTTTCTCCAAACCGCCTATTATGCGGTCCACAGCATCAAGGAAATCCTGCTTGCCCACAGTCTTCTTGTCGTGCCTGGCGGCGATGAGGGCCGCCTCGTTGCACACGTTTGCTATGTCCGCGCCCGAAAAGCCCGGTGTCTGCCTTGCCAGGAAGTCTATGTCCAGGCTCTCGTCCGTCTTGACGGGCTTCAGGTGCACCCCGAAAATCTGCTTGCGTTCGTGCAGGTCCGGCAGATCCACGTTTATCTGCCGGTCGAACCTGCCGGCGCGCAGCAGTGCCTTGTCGAGCATATCCGCCCGGTTGGTGGCTGCGAGTATTATCACCCCGCTGTTGGTGCCGAAACCGTCCATCTCGGTGAGCAGGGCATTGAGGGTGTTCTCGCGCTCGTCATTGCCGCCCATGGCCGGCGATTTGCTCCTGGCCCGGCCCACAGCGTCTATCTCGTCTATGAATATTATGCTGGGGGCTTTCTCCTTAGCCTGCCTGAAAAGGTCCCTGACACGGCTGGCTCCCACCCCCACGAACATCTCCACGAAGTCTGATCCGCTCATGGAGAAGAACGGCACCCCGGCTTCGCCCGCCACGGCCTTTGCCAACAGGGTCTTACCCGTTCCCGGGGGGCCTACGAGCAATGCGCCCTTGGGTATCTTTCCGCCGAGGTCGGTGTATTTCTCGGGGCTTTTTAGGAACTCCACAATCTCCTGCACCTCCTGCTTGGCTCCGGCCTGCCCGGCCACGTCCTTGAAGGTAACACCGGTGGCCTTGCCCTTCTCATACATCTGCGCCTTGCTCTTGCCCACGTTGAACACACCCCCCGGGCCGCCTCCGCCCATGCGGCGGGACATGAAGACCATCAAGCCTATGAAGAAAACGAAAGGCAGCAGGTTTAACAGCAGCGAGAGGAACTCGTTGGCCTGCCTGTTCTCGTAACTGAAATCGGCTATCTTGCCGGCTTCCTGCTTGGCGGTGAGGTATTTCTCCAACTCGTCTACCGAGCCGAACTCAACGTTCACAAACGGGTTGGCCCCGGTCTGCTTTGCATCCGTGCCGAAGACATCGCGTATGTTCTTCGGGTTGACGTACATGCGCAGCTTGTTTTCCGTCTTGTTAACCACCACCCGCGCTGCATATCCGCGGTCTATGTACTGCTTGAACTTGGTGTAGGTGGCGTCTTGGGAAGAGCCTGAAGCCATGCCCGAGGCCATGGACTTGCCACCGTCGGTGAAGAAAAACACCGCCAGGGCCGCAATGACCAGGCCGTACAGCCAGTTCATGTTGAACTTGGGCATCTTCGGCTGGTTGCCATCCCCGCCTTGTTGTCTGTTGTTGTCCATCTTTGGTTTGTGTGTTTACCCAGTCCTTGGTTTCAAAGAGTGTGCCAAGTCAGTCTATATCTGGAACCTGTATGGTTTCCGCGTCTTCCCACAGCCCCTCTATGTCGTAGAACTCCCTCATCTGCGGCACGAAGACATGCACCATCACGTCTGTGAAGTCCATGGCCACCCAGTGGCTCAGGCCAAGGCCGGCCACAGCTGTGGGCTTTTCTCCAAGTTCCTCCCTGACTGTGGTGCCCACGGACTCGGCTATCGCCTCAACCTGCGAGGGCGAATTGCCCTGGCACACCACGAAAAACTGTGTGATGGCCCCCTCTATACCCCTAAGGTCTATGATTATTATACCCCTACCCTTTTTCTCCTGTATACCCTTGGTTACGGTTTCAACCAAGCGGGCCGCTGCTGTATTGTTATCCACTTCCATAAACGATTGTAAAAACGCGGCAAAGGTAGCCATTATGCCGCGAGTGTCCAAAACAAACAGGAGCAGCTCTTCCGCAATATACGAAAAGTGCCGCAGCCTATTCAGCTGCGGCACTTAAAAAAGGAGCGGTGCGTACGGGACTCGAACCCGTGACCTCCTGCGTGACAGGCAGGCATTCTAACCAGGCTGAACTAACGCACCCTGCCAACCTTGTGGGTTTTGCGGTTGCAAAGGTAGGTTTTAAAAACCGAACCGCAAAATCACGGGCAGCATTTTTTCACACCCACACGATCCAAGCTATGGCCTACTGCACTGGACGCACGAACCGACTTTGACGCATAATGGATACCTTTGCACATATTAACACAGCTGCAATGGACGACAAAGCGACATACAGGGGCTTGCCGACAGACTTCCCCGCATACGTGTTGGAAGAAGAACTGCTGCGCCGCAACCTCTCATTGATAAAAGGAGTGGCCGAAGCAGCCGGGGTGGAGATTATCCTGGCGTTCAAGGCTTTCGCACTATGGAAGACCTTCCCCATATTCAGGGAGTACATATCGTGCACCACGGCAAGTTCGCTTTACGAGGCGCGGTTGGCATACGAGAAGTTCGGCTGCCGGCCGCACACTTATTCCCCAGCCTACACCGCAGGCGAGATAAGGAGTATTGCGGCCATTTCAAGCCACATTACTTTCAACTCCATGGGCCAGGCGGAACGCTTCTGCGGCACGGCGTTGGACGAAAGCACTCATTGCAGCATAGGCCTGAGGATAAACCCCGGCTACTCGGAAGTGGAAACAGGGCTATACAACCCCTGCCAGCCTGGCACAAGGTTCGGCGTAAGAGCTTCGGCGTTGCCGGACAAGCTGCCTTTTGGAGTGGAGGGATTCCACTGCCACACGCTATGCGAAAGCGGGGCTGACACTTTCCGGCGAACGCTCGCCCACATAGAGGATGGCTTCTCAAAATGGTTCGGGCAGCTGAAATGGATAAACTTCGGCGGAGGACACCTAATGACAAGGAATGGATACGACACCGGGCTGCTCGTGGACACCCTGAAAGAGTTCAAGTCCAAATATCCGTGGCTGCACGTGATATTGGAACCGGGCAGCGCCTTCGCATGGCAAACCGGGGGGCTCGTGGCCCAGGTGGCCGATATCGTGGAAGACTGCGGTATAAGGACAGCCATACTGAACGTGAGCTTCACCTGCCACATGCCGGACTGCCTTGAAATGCCTTACCAGCCGGCCGTTAGGGGGGCGAAAGCTCTGCCCGACAGCGAAGCGGCAGCCGGCTCGGCAGACAGGCACATATACCGGCTCGGCGGCAACAGCTGCCTTTCGGGCGACTTCATCGGGGCCTGGGAGTTCGGTGAGGAGTTGGAAATAGGACAGAGCATAGTGCTTGAAGACATGATGCACTACACCACGGTGAAGACGAACATGTTCAACGGGGTGGCTCACCCGGCCATAGCCCTGCTGCATACCGGCGGTGAGCTTGAAATACTGCGCAGCTACGGATACGAAGACTACCTCTGCCGCATGGACTGACGGAAGGGGCTGCGGATGGATAAGGAGCGGGAAAGGCCCGCGATACAACATAAAACCAAACAAATAACAAGAATGAAACACATCATCATCGGAGGAGTGGCCGGAGGCGCCACCGCAGCCGCCCGTATAAGGAGGGCTGACGAAAAGGCGGAAATCATACTGATAGAGAAAGGTCGGTACATTTCCTATGCCAACTGCGGACTGCCTTACTACATAGGCGGGGTGATAAAAGACCGCGACAAGCTGTTCGTACAAACCCCGGAGGCCTTTTCAAGGAGGTTCAACGTGGACGTTCGCACCGAGAGCGAGGCGGTGGCCATAGACACTGCGGCCAGGACGGTGGAGGTGAGGTCGGCAGACGGCTCCACCTATTCCGAGGGCTACGACAGGCTACTGCTATCACCCGGTTCGTCGCCAGTGAAGCCGCCACTGCCCGGCATAGGCTTGGATGGCATATTCACCCTGCGGAACGTGGACGACACCGATGATATAAAGGAATACATAGAAACCCACAACGTAAGGAACGCCGTGGTGGTGGGCGGTGGCTTCATTGGCCTGGAAATGGCGGAGAACCTGCACCACGCAGGGGCTGCGGTGAGTATCGTGGAAATGGCCGGGCAGGTGATGGCTCCGGTGGATTTCTCAATAGCTTCACACGTGCACCGGCACCTGATGGACAAGGGCGTGGGACTGTACCTGAACCGTGGTGTGGAGAAGTTTGAAAAAGCCGGGGAACGCATTGCCGTGTGCTTCGGCGGCGGCGGCAGCATAACAGCGGACATCGTGATACTCTCCATAGGGGTGCGCCCCAACACCGAGCTCGCAAAGGCAGCCGGCATAGAGATTGGGCAAAGGGGCATAAAGGTTGACAGCCACTTGGAGACTTCTGCCAAGGGCGTGTACGCAGTGGGAGACGCAGTGGAGTACCCACACCCTGAAACCGGGCAGCCCTGGCTCAACTACCTTGCAGGGCCGGCCAACAGGCAGGGACGCATCGTGGCGGACAACATGGTGTTCGGCAACACAACCGAATACGAGGGGGCCATAGGCACATCCATAGCGAAAGTGTTCGACATAACGGTGGGGGCCACCGGGCTTCCAGCCAAGCGGCTTAAACAGGAGGGAGTGCCTTACGCTTCTTCCACCACATGGACAGCCGCCCATGCCGGCTACTACCCGGGGGCGTTCATGCTGACAACCAAACTGACATTCGACCCCGCCACGGGCAAACTGCTCGGGGCGCAGTGCGTAGGCCGAGAAGGAGTGGACAAGCGCATAGACCAGCTGGCCTTGGTGATTAAACACGGCGGCACGGTGGAAGACCTCACAAAGATAGAACACGCATATGCACCGCCTTTCTCATCGGCGAAAGACCCCGTGGCAATAGCCGGGTACACAGCCTGTAACATAAAAGACGGGAAAATGCCGGTGGCCTACTGGCGCGAAATAGGCAGCGGCACAGACGGCTCGCTGCTCCTGGACGTAAGGACGGAAGAGGAATACGAGTTGGGGACAATACCCGGGGCTGTAAACATACCATTGGACGACCTGAGGGGTAGGATTGGAGAACTGCCGAGGGACAAGGAAATAGTGATATTCTGCGCAGTGGGGCTAAGGGGATACATAGCCATGAACATTCTCCGGGGGAACGGATTCTCCAAGGTGAGAAACCTCTCCGGTGGTTACAATTCGTGGAAACTCGCAACCCAGGAGATAACACAGGCGGCACAGCCGTGCCAAAGCGGCGGAACCTGCGGCTGCCCGCCATGCATGGGCGAAGTGGTGAAGGTGGATGCGTGCGGACTGCAATGCCCCGGGCCGATAATGCAACTTAAAAAAGCCGTGGACAAAGTGTCCGAAGGCGGCAGGATAGAGATTGTGGCAACGGATGCCGGTTTCCCACGCGATGCGGGTGCCTGGTGCGCATCCACCGGCAACAAACTTGTACACATTGGCGAAAGCGGAGGACTGCACACCGTGGTGGTGGAAAAGGGCTGCGGAAAAGACGGTGGCGAGACGGCCGGCGGCACGGGCAAGACCCTCATAATGTTCAGCGACGACTTGGACAAGGCCATTGCGACATTCGTCCTTGCCAACGGCGCAGCGGCCACCGGCGGCAAGGTCAGCATCTTCTTCACTTTCTGGGGACTCAATGTGATAAAGAAGGAAAAGAAGCCGGCCGTGGCGAAGGACTTCTTCGGGAAGATGTTCTCAGCCATGCTCCCGTCAAGCTCCAGCAAACTTGGCCTCTCAAAGCTCAACATGTTAGGGGCGGGCGCCAAGATGATACGCAGACTGATGGCCGGCAAAAAGGTGTACAGCTTGGAAGAGATGATAAGCCAGGCGAGGGAGAACGGCGTGGAGTTCATCGCCTGCCAGATGTCCATGGACCTGATGGGGGTGGCCAAGGAGGAACTCCTTGACGGGGTAACCATCGGAGGCGTGGCTACATACATGGAACGTGCGGGGAAAGCCAACGTGAACCTTTTCATATAACAGCCTATGGGGGAAGCCTCCAAGATACACCCGCTGACACTATACGAACTGAACTCGCTCGTGGGCGACGCCATATCGATAACCCTGCCTGGTGAATACTGGGTGCAGGCGGAACTGGCGAGCGTAAGCGTCAGGGGCGGACATTGTTACCTGGAACTCATACAGAAAGACGAATGGGGGACAACCCCGGTGGCGAGGGCTTCGGGCAAATGCTGGCGGAACACATACGCAAGGATTATCCCTAAGTTTGAAAGTGAAACGGGGCAGGCCTTGCACGCCGGCATGAACGTGATGGTTAGGGTAAAGGCCGATTTCCATGCGGCTTACGGCTTCTCATGGATAATAAACGCCATAGACAGTGCCTACTCCCTGGGCGAGACGGCAAGGCGCAAGAGGGAGATAATGGCGAAACTTGAAGCGGAGGGGGTGGCAGACCTGCAAAAGGGCCTCCCCCTACCCCCTTTCGCCAGGAGGATAGCCGTGGTGTCGTCTCCACACGCGGCGGGCTTGGAAGATTTCATGCACCACCTTGCAGGCAACCAGCGCGGATTCAAGTTTGAAACAGAGCTGTTCGACTCGGTAATGCAAGGCGAAGGTGTGGAAAAGTCCGTGATATCAGCCCTTGACCGGATAGCCGGCAAGGCCGACCGCTTCGATGCCGTGGCCATAATAAGGGGCGGGGGAGGCAAGGCCGACCTGTCCGGATTCGACACCTTGGAGCTGGGGGAAAACGTAGCCAACTTCCCCCTCCCAATAATATCCGGCATAGGCCATGATAGGGACGAGAGCGTGGTGGACGCAGTGGCCCACACCTCTGTGAAGACACCGACAGCCGCAGCCGACTTCTTCATAGCCCACCTTGAACACACATGGGCAAGGGTTGGCTATGCCGAGGAGTGCATAGCGGCTGGCGTGGAACAAGCCGTGAACCGCAGCAAGGCGAAGATTGCTTGGTTAGAAAGCAGGATAAACGCTGCGTTCTCCCGGGCCGGCATCACCTACTCTGCACAACTTGAAAGGGCGTACGCCATGGTGCTGTCGGCAGCACGCTCATCCGTGGCGGCATACCTGTCCGGGCTGTCAGCCGCATGGGGAAAAGCCATGGCAACGGCCAACAAAGCCGTTACGGGCAACTTGCACAAAGTGGAACTTATGGCAAAGGCCGTGGCCGCAGCCGACCCGGAGACAGTGCTGAAACGCGGATACAGCATAACAATGGCGGACGGGAAGGCCGTCAAAGACGCTTCCCTACTTAAACCAGGCCAGGAAATAACCACAAGGCTGGCCAAGGGACATGTGACATCTACAATAAAGTGAATATGGGAAAAGAGGTGAAATACGAAGAGGCCCTAAGCCAATTGGAAAGCATAGCGGCCAGGATAGAGAGCGGGGACTTAGGGATTGACCAATTGGCCACCGAACTGAAAAACGCGCAGAAGCTCGTAAAGCTATGCCGCGACAGGCTGACTAAAACGGACGAGGAGATAAGGAAACTGCTCGGGGGCGGCGAAGGGGAATAACTCCCCTTGCACACAGCGGAAACATGCGTGGAAGCGTGCGGAATACGGACTTGCGACCGGCCGTGTTCCGCACGCTTGGTTATTTCTGCCCCCTAACAATCCTGTCCATTTCGTCAAATTCCCTACCCATGTTCAGGTTGAGGTATATAGTGTAGAGCGGCAGGCCCCATTTGTCATCAGCATCGGGAGCCAACCTGCGGTAAGTCTCTATGTATGGCAAGGACTTGCGGAACAAGGCCGCTGCGGCTGCACGGGCCTTTTTCCCGCCCGCGCCGTCTTTCTCTATTTCCACGGCCTGGTTGAAATAGCCCAGCCCGGCGTTAAGGTACACCTCCGGCACGGAATCGCCGCGGGCGATTAGGGAGTCGCAGATGGCAATGCACTCCCCGTACCTACCCATGTTAAGCAAGGCACCGCTTTTGGAGAAGAGGAACAGGTGGCTTGCGCTGTCGGCCTGCAACGCTTTTTCCGAAACGGCAAGGACTTCTCCCCAATCCTGCCCTGCGGCAAAATGCCTCACAAGCCTGGAGAAGAAAAAGGTGAATGTGGGGTAGTCGGCAAAGCCCTCCCTAAGCGTACCCAAGTAGCGTGCCGTGTCGCCCTCGGCCTTGTAGGTCTCAGCCAAGTATTGCAGCATAGGCTTGCGCATTGAGGTGTCTTTCAGGGCAAGGTAGGTGTGGTGCAGGGTGGCCTTTGTGTCGCCCATCTTGTAGCCGCAGTATGCAGCCCAGTAGCCGGCGCGCGGCAGCAGGGTGTCTTTCTCCGCATAACCATATCCGCTGAAAAGCGGCTGGTAGGCGCAGCCTATGTAGTCGTCGAAAAAGGAATATGCCGACTTGTAATCCTGGCGGCTGACGAAAAACATGCCGCCGTTGAACAGGTTGCGCCTGTGGGTGTCAAGGAACCCGGCGTGTTTCTTGCGGTATTCCACCCTCACCCTGCCTTTGTGGTCGGGTGCGGCTTCCACGGAATCAAGGCCTTCAAGTATGCGGAACATCTTTTGCGTGAGGTTGAAAAACTCCGCAGTGTCGTATTTCTGCTTCAGGTACAGCTTCTCGTTCCCCGCCGACCATTGCTTTTCCACCGCGTCAAACCTCGTGAGCCAAACCCTCTTGTTGCCGCGGTTGGCGGAATCCGCCAGCAGCTCCTCCATCATCTGTTCGGCCTTTTGCAGGTTTGAGCCGCTCTTCACATAAGACCGGGCTTGGGATATGGCTTTCTTCTGGGCGTTTAGGGCCTGGTGGGTGGAGGCTATCAGCAGGAGTATGAAAAAGAATCTTGCCATGGGTGTCTTCTTTACACGTGAAAGCGGCGGACACGGACGGGGCCTTCCCCGGCAGTGTCCGCCGCAGGTGTTACCGGTGGGTTATTTGTTCAGCAGACCTTCCAGCTCCTTTGTCTTCGGGTCGTTGGCGCTGTAATTCACGTAGTAGCACTGGTAGAGGTAATACGCCCAGTTGGCCCTCTCGCGTCCCGGGTCTAATTCCTTGGCCCTTTCAAGGTAAGTCATGCTCTCCTTGTAGAGGGCTTTCTGCGCGGGAATGTCGTTTTCGATCTTGGCGGCCTTGTTGTTTATGCTCGCACCGAGGTTGGTGAGCACCACGGGGTTCGTGCCGTCTATATCGTTGGATTTCTTGAGCGACTCTGCGGCCTCCTCCCATTTCTCGTCCTGCATTTCGGTAAGGCCCTTTATCATCCACGCAGTGGCGTTGCCCGGGTCCTTGGATATCTTGTCTGCAACGAGGGCTGCGAGGTCGTCCTTCATGTTCATGTTGCTGTACATGGTGCAGAGCGTGCCGAAAGCGGCGTCAGACGACGGGTCTTGAGCATAGTATTCCTTCAACTTGCCTATGTAGGCCAAGGAATCCGCCTGGGTCTTGAGGTTGCGCTGGGCCACGGAGAACTTGAGGTTGGTCGCTTCCTTTTTCTGCTCGGGGTCGTTCATGGCTATGTCGCAGTATTTCTCCGCGCGTTCGTAGTCTCCAAGCTCGTTTGCGAACAAGGCTGCATAGTAAGCCACCTGGCCTATGTATGCGGCCTCCGAGCTCTTGTCTACGGCTGCCAGCAGTTCGGCGTTGTCCGTGTCGAGGAACGTGCCCCAATACTTCAATGCGCCCTTGTAGTCCTGTGTCTGCGCTGCGTCCTGGCCGGCATTGACCAGCTGCACTCGTGCGTTTGACACCCTTGCGGCGTTACCCTCGCGGTACTTGGGCTTCACCTTCCCTTTCTCGTTGGGCATTTGGTCGTACTTGTCGCACTCTATCGCGTATACGAGTGCGTTGTAAGCCGCGTTGTAGAAGCCCACGGTGTCGTACGGGGTTGCGGTGCCCTGCCCCAGCTGCGTCGCAGCCACGTTTGCCGTCTCTATGGCCTGCTCCGCGTTGAACTTGTCCATGGCAAGGTCTACGAGGTGGTTGTAGGCCTTCGCCTTTTCGGCCGGGTTGGCAAGCTGCTCCACCGACTGCTTCACCAGGGTCTCGGCCTGGTTGAAGTCTTTCTCCTTCACTATCGCCTTCAGTTGGTCGCTGTCGCCGGCGAACGCAGCAGCTGCGGAAAGGAAGGCTACCGATGCTATCAGTGTCTTTTTCATGGTGTGTGTGTTATTGGTTTTACTTATTGGTTGTCTGTTTCGCCCGTTGCGCCAGCCGCGGTGTCCCCCGCATTCTGGGGCACTTCCCCCGCCGGTGCTTCCGCATTGGGGTTGTTTTCCTCTCCGAAAGCCGATTCCAGCCCGGCCCCCATCACCTTGCAGACGCTCGCTATGGTGTCGTTTTTCTTAGACAGGTTTATCAGCCTCACCCCCTGAGTGGCGCGTCCCATCACCCTGCACTCAGCCACGGAAAGGCGTATGGCCACGCCGCTCTTGTTTATTATCATGAGGTCGTTCTGGTCGGTAACGTTCTTTATGGCCACGAGCTTACCCGTTTTCTCCGTGATATTGAGCGTCTTGACACCCTTCCCTCCACGGTTGGTTTTACGGTAGTCCTCCACTTGCGAGCGTTTTCCATACCCGTTTTCGCTCACCACCATTACGGTTTCCTCCTCGGCGTTGTTCACGACGATCATGCCTACCACCGCATCGTCCCCGTCTTCGTCAAGCCGCATGCCCCTTACACCGGTGCTTATGCGGCCCATTTCCCTTACAGCGTTCTCGTCAAAGCGCACGGCACGGCCGTTCCTGTCGGCAATTATGAGTTCGTTGCGGCCGTTGGTGAGCCTAACGTCCACCACTTCGTCCCCCTCGGCTATGTTTATGGCGTTCACGCCCTTGGAGCGCGGCCTGGAATAGGCTTCAAGGCAGGTTTTCTTCACCGTTCCGTTCTTGGTGCAGAACACTATGTAGTGCGACTTGACAAAGTCCTCGTCGTCCAACCCCCGGCCTTTAAGCCTGAGGAACGCGTTCACGGAGTCGTCCGGCTCTATGTTGAGCAGGTTCTGTATGGCGCGCCCCTTCGATGTCTTCTCCCCCTCGGGTATCTCGTAGCACTTCAACCAGTGGCAACGCCCTTTCTTGGTGAAGAAGAGCATGGTCTGGTGCATCGTGGCCGGGTATATGTACTCGGTGAAGTCGTTGTCGCGGGTGCTGGCCCCCTTGGCCCCCACACCCCCGCGCGTCTGTTCCCTAAACTCGCTCAGGGGCGTGCGCTTGATGTATCCGAGGTGGCTTACGGTGATCACCACGGGGTCGTTGGGATAGAAGTCTTCCGCGTTGAACTCGTGTTCGTCCAGGATCACCTCCGTGCGGCGTGCGTCCCCGAAGCGTTCCTTGACCTCTGCCAGTTCCTCCTTCATCACCTTCTTGCAGAACTCGGGATCGTCCAGTATCTGGTTTAGGTACGCTATGCGGCGTTCCAGTTCTTCGTACTCAGCCCTGAGCTGTTCCATCCTGAGGCCCGTGAGCTGCGAGAGCCGCATGTCCACGATGGCCTTGGATTGTATCTCGTCCAGGTCAAAGCGTTCTTCCAGGGCCCTCTGCGCAAGCGCCGGGGTCTTGCTGGCCCTTATGAGGCGCACCACCTCGTCTATGTTGTCGCAGGCCACCAGCAGCCCCTTGAGTATGTGGGCCCGCTCCTCCGCCTTCCGCTTCTCGAACTTCGTGCGCCTGATGGTTACGTCGTGCCGGTGTTCCACAAAGTGCCTTACGCAGTCTTTCAGCGTGAGCAGCTTCGGGCGGCCTTTCACCAGGGCTATGCAGTTTACGGAGAATGAGCTTTGCAGGGCCGTCATCTTGAAGAGCTTGTTCAGGATTACGTTGGCGTTGGTGTCCCTCTTCACGTCTATCACAATGCGCATGCCCTGCCTGTCCGATTCGTCATTGGCGTTTGAGATGCCGTCTATGCGGCCCTCCTTGACGAGTTCGGCAATGTTCTCTATGAGCTGCGCCTTGTTCACCCCGTAAGGTATCTCCGTCACCACGATCTTGTCGTGCTGGCCGTCGCTCTCTATGTCGGCCTTGGAGCGTATCACGATGCGCCCCTTGCCGGTGGAATAGGCGTCTTTCACCCCCTGCATGCCATATATGTATGCGCCGGTGGGGAAGTCGGGGGCCTTGATGTGCTGCATAAGCCCTTCCACGGTTATCCCCGGGTCGTCTATGTATGCGCAGCAGCCGTCTATCACCTCCCCGAGGTTGTGGGTGGGTATGTTGGTCGCCATGCCCACGGCGATGCCGTTGCCGCCGTTCACAAGCAGGTTAGGTATCCTCGTAGGCATTACGGTGGGTTCCTGCAGCGAGTCGTCAAAGTTGTTGGCCATGTCCACGGTGTCCTTGTCCAAGTCGTCCATCACACGCTCGCCCATCTTCTCCAAGCGGCACTCGGTGTAACGCATCGCCGCAGCCCCGTCCCCGTCCACGGAGCCGAAGTTGCCCTGCCCGTCCACAAGGGTGTAGCGCATGGCCCAGTCTTGCGCCATGCGCACGAGGGCCCCGTACACAGACGAGTCCCCGTGCGGGTGGTACTTACCAAGCACCTCGCCCACCACGCGCGCGCATTTCTTATATGGCTTGTCGCTCGTGTTGCCTATGCCGAGCATTCCGTAGAGTATGCGCCTATGCACGGGCTTGAAGCCGTCGCGAACGTCCGGCAGGGCCCTCGCCACTATCACCGACATAGAGTAGTCTATGTAGGATGACTTCATCTCGTCTTCGATATTGATCCGGATTATCCTGTCCCGGTCCATCGTCTGTGTGTCGTCCATCTTTTATTATTGTGTGTTGCCCCCTCCTTGCAGCACCTCCGGCACGGGTGCGGACGCCCGTGGAGGCCGTTTATTTGCCGCGTGCTGCATTCAGGGTCGTTTTTCGGGGTGCTAAGTTACTACTATTTCGCGTTACCACAACAACGTCGTAGGCGTGTTTTAGCCGCACGGGGCGGCGTGCGGACTCAAACACTGCGGCAAAGGGAAAGGCCGCGCCGCCGGTTAACAAACTTTATTGCAACGCCGCAAATCCATAGGCGGATATTTTGATAACTTTGCGGCTAAGAAAACACTTTATAAGGACACAAAAACCTACAAGATGAAGACAAAGACTATCGCATTGTGCGCATCCGCCTGCATAGCATTGGGCACGGCAAGCTGCGGCTCCAGTGAAAGCGCTTACAAGAAAGCATACGAGAAAGCCAAGGCCGGCCAGCAGGCCAACGCCGGTTACGCCGACGAGGACGAGACTCCCCTGGTAACGCCGGTGGTGGAGAAGCCCTACACGCAGGCCACCACGGTGGACAACATAGACAACGCCTCCGTGCGCCCCGAAAGCGTAACACTCATAGACGGCGCGGGGCTCAAGGCGTACAGCGTGGTGGTAGGCTCGTTCTCCATACAGTCCAACGCACAGGGCCTGCAATCCAAGCTGAGGACGGCCGGCTATGACGCACAGATAGTGAAAAACACCGAGAGGAACCTCTTCCGCGTGGTGGCCTCCACCTTTGACGACAAGGGCTCCGCCGTGCGCTCGCGCGAGCAACTCAGGGCAAGCTACCAAGACGCCTGGCTGCTGTACAGCAAGTAAGCACGGTGGGACGCATCTTAGCGGTGGATTACGGCAGGAAACGCACCGGCCTTGCCGTAACCGACCCCTTGAAAATCATAGCCACGCCCCTCGACACCGTACCCACACACCAGCTGATGGACTTCCTCAAACGCTACGCGGCCGCCGAACAGGTGGAGTGCGTGGTGGTGGGCGAACCCTACCAGACGTCGGGCCTGCCGAGCGAAAACCTGCCGCGCGTAAGGCAGTTCGCAGCAAGGTGGAGGAAGGAAATGCCGGGGATACCCGTAGTGTTCTATGACGAGCGCTTCACCTCAAAGATAGCGCAGCGGGCCATATTGGACGGCGGGGTGCGCAAAGAGGGGCGAAAGGACAAGGCGTTGGTAGACCGCGTAAGCGCAACCATCATACTACAAGACTACATGCAATCCGTCAACAACAGATGATACTCCCCATATACACCTACGGGCAGCCCGTGCTGAGGAAGGTGGCCGAGGACATACCCGCCGACTATCCCGGCTTGGACGGCCTGATAGCCGACATGTTTGACACTCTCGACGCCAGCGAAGGGATAGGCCTGGCCGCCCCGCAGGTGGGAAAGCCCATAAGGCTGTCTGTGATAGACCTCGACGTGGTGTCTGACACATACCCCGAATACAAGGGCTTCCGCCGGGCGTTCATAAACCCGCGCATAGCCGAGGTGGACGAAAGCTCCAAAAAGGAAACCTACGAGGAGGGCTGCCTGTCCATACCGGGCATACACGAAAAGGTGGCAAGGCACACCAGGGTGAGGGTTACCTACACAGACCGCGACGGAACGGCCCACGACGAGTGGGTGGAAGGCTTCCTCGCCAGGGTGATGCAGCACGAGTTCGACCACCTCGACGCAACCCTTTTCACCGACCGCATATCCCACCTTAGGAAGCAGCTCGTGGCCAAGAAGCTAAAAAACATAGCACAGGGGAAGTACAGCTGCCACTACAAGACAAGGCCGGCCGCGCATTGACGCGAGCCGGGACAAAAAGGCCCCTGCACGTTCCGCCGAGGAGCTGGCAGGGGCTTTTTCACAAACACACCGCAAAAGGCACAACGGCAAAAACCCCAACCAAATGGCAAGGATACTGGCGGCGCTGGCTCTGGCGATGGCCGCAACGGCGGCTAAGGCCCAGTTCAACGTGGAAAGGCTCATAGTGAGCGGCCAAATAGCCCTGCACTATGAAGACTACGCCCTGTCCATACAATATTTCAACAGGGCGATAGCCCTGAAACCGCACCTTTACCAGCCGTGGCTCTCGCGCGGTGCGGCCAAGTTCCACCTGGACGACTTCATCGGGGCGGAAGCGGACGCGACGGAAGCCATAAGGCTCAACCCATACATAGACAACACATACGACCTCAGGGCCATCTCCAAGATAAGGCAGGGCAAACACGCCGAGGCCATAGCCGACTACACAGCCGCCATAAGGCTCAACCCCGACTCGCGCGGCTACCGGTTCAACAAGGCCGTGTGCCTCATGAAAACGGGAGACTACCGGGCCGCCCACCGGGAGATAGACACCATCGCAGCCAAGTGGGCCGACTACGCCTACGCATACTCTCTCGACGCCGAGGTGTACCTGCAAGAAAAAGACACCGCCAACGCGGCACGCCGCCTTGACAAGAGCCTGCAAACAGACCCGCAAAACGCGGACGCATGGACGGCCAGGGCCTACATAAGCCTGGCAAGGAAAGAATGGAGGCAAGCCGACACGCTGCTCGGCAAGGCCATACACCTCAGGCCGGCAAACGTGGCCAACTATGTAAACCGCGCCCTGGCAAGGTACAGCTGCAACAACCTGCGCGGGGCCATGGACGACTACGACACGGCCCTGTCCTTAGACCCCGGGAACTTCCTCGCCCACTACAACCGAGGACAACTGCGGATGCAGCTCGGGGACGACAACCGGGCCATAGAAGACTTCGACTACGTCATAAGGATGGAACCGGGCAACCCGCTCGCCATCTTCAACCGCGCCATACTGCTCGACCGCACCGGCAACCTGAGGGCGGCCATCGCAGACTACTCCGAGGTGATAAGGCAGTTCCCCAACTTCTGGACGGGACTGGCACGCAGGGCTTCGTGCTACCGCAGGCTCGGCATGGCGGCAAAGGCCGAAATGGACGAGTTCCGCATACTGAAGGCGCAGCTCGACAAAAGGGCCGGCATGCACACCGCCTGGAGCAAGGGCAAAAGGGAGCAGGTAAGGAAGCGCAGCGAAATAGACATGGACAAATACGACCAACTGGCCGTGGCCGACGAGAACAGCGTGGAACACGAATACGAAAGCGAATTCCGCGGGCGGATACAAGACAGAGCCGCCCACGAAGGCAACATGCCCATGTTCTCCCTCTCCCCGCAACCCTACTCCAACGGCCTGAAATCATACCAAGCCTATGATGCCGACTTGGACAAGTTCAACGCCGCCAACGAAGGCCCGCCGCTGTACGTGAACTGCAACCGGGGCAAACTGCCGGAAGAAGCCTCCGCAGCCATATTCGCCGCCATAGACTCGCTTTCCTCGGAAATATCCAGGGACGGGGTAAAACCGCAGCCGGCCACGCTGCTGAAAAGGGCCGCGGCCTACTGCTCCGTGCAAGACCACCCATCCGCCCTGTCCGACTTAGGCGCCGCCCTCGCGGCCGCCCCGGGCCTGTCGCTGCTTTATTGGCAAAGGGGCGTGGCCAGGGCCATGCAGGCCGGGTACGACAAAGCGGAAGGCAGGGACGTGAAAATAGAGCTTGCCATGGCAGAGGAAGACCTGCGGAAAGCCTTGGAACTGAACCCCGACAACGCCTACCTACACTACAACCTCGGAAACACGGCCGCCGAAAGGGGCGACACGGAAAAGGCCGTGGAGGAATACGGGAAAGCCCTCGCCATAGACCCCAACCTGGCCGAGGCGTACTACAACCGTGGGATAGCGCACATGCGCAAGGGCGAAAAGGAAAAGGCCGCCAGGGACCTGGGCCGCGCCGGCGAACTCGGCCTATACCAGGCATACAGCCTGATAAAAAAGGTAAGGGAAAAGGATTGACAGTCCCCCACACACAAGGAATCGGGCCATGGGCAAAAGCGACATAGAGAGGGACAAGGAGACCGTCAGGCTGATGGTCTCGCTCTACTGCAAGCACAAGCTCGGGCTGGACGCCCCCACACAGCACTACCGCGAGGTGGCCGACTACGCGTGCAGGCGGCTCGACCTATGCCGCTACGGCGTGGACAAACCCGCATGCAAAGACTGCAAGACCCATTGCTACCGCCCCGGCATGGCGGAAGAAGTGAGGGCCATAATGAGATGGGCCGGGCCGAGAATGCCCATATACAGCCCCGCAGCCACGGCAAGGCACCTGTGGCAGACCGTAAGGCATTGCTTCAAGGCAAAAACGAGCTGATTCCACAAGGGTCTTCCCACCACGACACAGACTTGCCGCCCGGCAACGGCAGCCCTATGCACACGCTCCACCGGCGCAATACCAAGCCGTGGTACCGCCAGTACCAAGCCGTGGTACAATCATTACCAAGCCGTGGTACAATCATTACCAAGCCGTGGTACCGCCGTGGGGGAAAGGCGAAATGAAGTCGGCGGAATGTTTTTCCATTTGATCCAAACCGGCCTTCGGAAACAAGCCGTCATCCCCCCCATTCCCTATCCGTCATTCTGAGCGAAGCGGAGAATCCCAACACCCACAGAAACACACCGAGCCGTAGAGACGCGGCTTGCCGCGTCTTACCTTATCCGTGCAGCTCCACGCACACCGCGCGTCATTCAGAGGTGCGAAGCACCGAAGAATCCCGGCCAACAACCAGTCATTCAGAGGGAGCGAAGCACCGAAGAATCACACATAAAGAGATGTTTCGCTAACGCTCAACATGACGGAAAGGACAACGCTCAACATGACAAGTATGTCGGTCATTCTGAGCGAAGCGGAAGATACCAACACCCACAGAAACACACCGAGCCGTAGAGACGCGGCTTGCCGCGTCTTAACCCAAAACCTCTATACAATAAGACGGGGCAAGCCCCGTCTCTACAGCTCTGCGGGGCGTTTGGCCGTAGGCGGCTCAACCCAAACTCGGGCATTGGGATAAACCGGAGATGTGCGGCAGCACCCGAAGACTCCACACACCACCTATCGTCATTCAGAGGTGCGAAGCACCGAAGAATCCCGGCCAACAACCAGTCATTCAG
>R18__coassemble_1395_pt1 | contig 32857 bp, 28 predicted proteins | sample R18__metabat2_low_PE_037 | metagenome-assembled genome bin R18
AGCCAATCCACCTTGAATTTAAGGCCGTTCTCAACACCGATGTTTCCGCAATTGCCCCCCCCCACGAGGAAGCCGTCTTGCAGCCCCTGATCACGCCCGGCGGTCAATGTGGTCTCGCTCTTGTAATACACGTTTGCAATCCCCCCTCCCATTACTTCTTCTATGGCCCTGGCTATTTCGTGCCTACTGCGATGCATCCCCGCACTATGCGATTGTACAACAGCGGTGTTTCCATAACAATCTACAACCAAGCCGGGAAGACGGTCGCCCTCTCCATGCACGAGGCGGAAAGTGTCTCCTGTGTTACCGCCCGCAAGGCCGGACTGCCGCCTTAGAGACAAGGCTTCCCCTATCCTCCCCTTGAAGAATCCGAAATCTATCTCTTCATCTGAAAAAGACAAGACCCTGACGGATATGGTTCCGCGCTGGAAATGCCCCACCGCAACAAAGTCCCCACCGTGCGTGAAAACTTTCACCAAGTCTCCGTCTTCCAAATTTCCCTCGGCAGAGTGCAAAGCCCCGGAGAACACCCACGGATGGAAGCGTTTCAGGGATTCCTCCTTTCCCCTCTTGAGAATTATTTTCCCATACATTGTGTTTTGTTCTTTTGGATTGTTACGGCAATCTCAGCCTATCAGCCTATATTCCCCATTGTCATTCAGCATAGCCAGCTCCCTATACATCTGCAAACAAGCCCAGGCATCCGTTGCCGCATAAAGTTTTTGCTTGTCGCTCAGCACATCGGCGTTCCAGTTGGATAACTGCTGCCTCTTGCTTATTTTCATCCCCATCAGGTTGGCGTACATCTTTTGCAGGCTCTTGTCGGCAATGCCTATGCTACCGGCCACATCTTGCAGGTCTATGAACATACCGGGGGAAAAAGAGCACCTCCTTTTGAGAGACAGGATATCGTCCCTAAGGGAAAGGCCAACCATGGGGACTGATGTGTTTTCCAACAGCCTTAGCACCGGCGGCACCATTCCGATCCTGCCTATCCTGAAAAGGAAACAAACATCGTCAAGCGATGCTTGCAATAGGGCGACCTTGTTGTTCTCACCTTTCCTGAACGAGGGCTTAGTCTCGGTGTCAACCCCTATCATGTCGCCAGCAAGCAAGCAGTCCGCGGCTTTTTCCGCTTCACCCTCGCTCTGCACCACGACAATTCTCCCCGGGAAAGCGGCCGTGGGCAGACTTGGCAAAAGTTCCTTGGGATAGGTGGAGTATATCTCTTTCATAGTAAGCTGTTTTCGGCAAAGGCCTTTGCAAACGGTGGGTCAAAGCCCCTCACGGTAGAAATCAAGCATCTCCCTTATGGAACTTTCCCCGGCGATACTGTTTATTGCAGGTCTGCCGATATCTTCCATAAGTGTGAAGACGGTGTTGCCACCCACGTTTTTCTTGTCGTGTCCCATTATGGCGATGAGTTCAGCGTAATCATCACACGAGAAATCCATTTTGCCGTAATGCTCCTTTACGAAATCCGCAGTATGTCTCATCTTTTCAGAGGGGAAGCCTAACTTTACGCAACTCATGTACAGTTCGCAGACAATGCCGTAGGCCACCGCATATCCGTGAGGAACAGGGCAACCTCGCCTTATTGCCAAAGACTCAAAGGCGTGCCCGGCAGTATGGCCAAGATTGAGGGCCTTCCTCAATCCGTTCTCCATGGGGTCGGTTTCCACAATTCCGCTCTTAACCGCCACGGACTTCGCCACAAGTCCACGCAAGCTCCCCAAGTCAATGTTTCCGAGGTTGAACGACAATATATCCGCCCAATGTGCATGGCTGTCAAGCATGGCATGCTTGAGCATCTCGGCGTAACCTGACAATATTTCCTCACGGCCGAGCGTTTCAAGGAATGCCGTGTCCACAATCACAGACTTAGCGCTTCTGAACACGCCTATCTCGTTTTTCAACCCGTGGTAATTGCACCCCGTCTTACCGCCTGCGGCTGCGTCTACCATGGCAAGCAATGTGGTCGGCACGTTTACGAAAGTCATGCCGCGCTTGAAAGTGGCTGCGGCGAATCCACCCATGTCGCAAACCATTCCTCCGCCCAAATTGACAAGGCAAGATTTCCTGGTCGCCCCTTTATCCGACAGGCTGTCCCATATTTCGGACACGGCGGCTATCGTCTTGTTGTCATCACCGGCCTTGACGATTATCATCTCAGCCTTGCCCAAGGCCCTGAACCCCTTCATCCTGGGCCAGCAAAGCCTGTGGGTGTTTTCGTCCGTAAGCACGAAGACACGGTCGTATTTCGTTTCCGCCAGCGACAGGGTGAAATCCCTCTCCAACGAGTCTGTGAATATAATGCTGTTGTCCATCTTGGTTGTTGCAAAGTTAGAACAAATCAAAAGAGCGGCAAGGCTTCCGCCACCACGTAATTGCTCCCAGCCACCAACACCGTGCCATCCTTGGTTGAAGCGGAGACTGCGGCTTTCACAGCCTTTTCAACCATAGTGTATGCTTCCCCGGCAAGCCCTTTGGCCATTGCCATGTCTTTAAGGGTCTCGGCAGGTATGGCCCTTTTCGTGTCGGCCTGGGTGAAATAGTACTTCGCGCCTTTTGGAAGCATTTCCAATACAGACCCGACGTCCTTGTCGTCCACCATTCCGAACACAATGGAAAGCTCACCTCTTATTCCTGCCAATTGTTTCCTTACATAGGCCCACGCAGCGGGATTGTGGCCGGTGTCGCATACCACAGTAGGACTGTCAGCCACTTTTTGCCAACGGCCCATAAGCCCCGTTCGTCCTGACACGTCTGAAATGCCCAAGGGTATGCTTTCCTTGTGTTTGAGCAGTCCCGTCTGTAACATTATATTTGCCGCGCAAAGGGCGGTGTTTGTGTTTAAGGCTTGGTATGAACCACACAGGTCGCCTACGATGCGCCCATAATTCCTCGTTTCATAGGCCATACCACAAGTGGTGCTTTCTGCACACAACACTTCCCGGCGGTCTTCCGCAAATATTATTGGGGCGTGCGCCTCTTCAGCTGTTTTACAGAAAACATTTCTTGTCTCGGCCGTCGTCTCTCCTATTATGACCGGTGTATGCGGCTTAATAATGCCGGCCTTTTCACGTGCAATCTCCACAATGCTGTTGCCGAGCAAGTCTGTGTGGTCCAGGCTTATATTGGTTATAACTGACAGCTCGGGTAGTATTATGTTTGTGCAATCAAGCCTACCGCCGAGCCCAACTTCCACCACGGCCACATCAACACCTTCCTCTTCAAAAAACTTGAAAGCCATAGCTGTGGCCAACTCAAAAAAAGATGGATGGAGGGGTTCAAAAAAAGCCTTGTGCCTATCCACGAAATCAATGACTTTTCCCTCATCCACCGGTTTTCCGCCTATCCTTATCCTCTCCCGGAAATCAAGCAGGTGGGGGGACGTGTACAGGCCCGTTTTCAGTCCGTCGGCTTGCAGTATGGAGGCGAGTGTGTGGGAGACGGACCCTTTCCCGTTGGTGCCGGCCACGTGTACTGTCTTGTAGCTCTTGTGAGGATGGTTGAAATGGTTGTCAAGCGCAACCGTGTTGTCCAACCCCTCCTTATAGGCGTGCGCCCCCCAATTGTGAAAAACCCGGGCGCGGCCGTACAAGTATTGTAGTGTTTCCTGATACGTCATCTGTCATGAAAAATAGCTTCGGAACTTCTCAAATATTGATTTCTTTATTCCGCTGTCTGGCTTGAAATTGTCGCTGCCTGCAAACTCGGAAATGGCCTCTTTCTCGCGCTTTGTCAATTCCTTTGGCACATATACGCTTATGTTCACCACCAAATCTCCGGTGCCGTCTCCATATCCGCGCAATGCCGGCAGCCCCTTACCACGAAGCCGGAGTGTCTTGCCCGGCTGGGTTCCGGGGTCTATCTTTATTTTCACCCTGGTCTTTTCTATTGTGGGAATTTCCACCTCTCCACCCAAAGCGGCAGTGGGGAAGTCAAGGAGCAGGTTGTACACCACGTCGTTCCCATCCCTTACCAGTGTGTCGTCCGGTATCTCTTCCACAAACACATGTATGCTGCCGGGCGTGCCACCCCTCGGAGCTGCGTTGCCTTTCCCTGGAACGTCCAGCACCATTCCGTTGGCTATGCCGGCCGGTATGGTTATTTCCACGACTTCCTCCCCTTTGACTATGCCGTTTCCGCCACACTCCTTACACTTGTGTGTGACAACCACCCCTTCACCGCCGCAAGTGGGGCATTCCGTCTGTGTGGACATCTGCCCGAAAGGCGAACGTATAGTCCTCATAACTACGCCGCGCCCTCCGCAAGTGTGGCATGTCTGGGGTGTGGTACCAGGTTCGGCCCCGTTACCTGAACAATGCCGGCAAGGCACGTCTTTCCTAACCTTGAATTTCTTGGTAACCCCGTTGGCAATGTCTTGCAGGGTGAGTTTCACCTTGAGCCTAAGGTCGGAACCTTGGTACTGCACACCTCCGCCGCCGCCGAACCCCCCAAAGCCGAAACCGTCTCCGAAGATACTGCCGAAGTGCCGTAGGATTTCGTCCATAGAACTGAACCCGGCACCGCCGCCGAAGCCGCCTCCGGGAGCGTTGAAGCCGTATTGGTCGTACATCTTGCGCTTTTCGGCATCGTGCAGCACCTCATAGGCTTCGGCCGCCTCCTTGAATTTCTCCTCTGCGTCCTTGTCCCCGTGGTTTTTGTCAGGGTGGTATTTTATGGCCACCTTGCGGTAAGCCTTCTTTATTTCGTCTTCGGAAGCGCTGCGGTCCACTCCGAGCACCTCGTAGTAGTCTCTTTTCTCCATACCTTACTGCCCCACAGCCACCTTTGCATGGCGTATAACCTTGTCGTTAAGGGTGTAGCCGGCTTGTACGCAATCTATTATCTTCCCTTTCTTGTCGTCTCCCATACCGGGAACCATGGCCACCGCTTCGTGGTAGTCCACGTCAAAGTCTTTGCCATCCGTGTCCATCTTGCTGACACCGAGGCTTTGCAAAGCCTTTTCCAGCTTCTTGAATATCAGGGAAAGGCCTTCCCTTATGGCTTCCGCATCCGGTGCGCTTTCCTGGGTTGCCGCCGCACGTTCCAAGTCGTCCAAAACGGGCAGTATCGCAGCCACGGCCTTTTCGCTGCCGTTGATTATGAGTTCCGCCTTTTCCTTGAGAGTGCGTTTCTTATAGTTGTCAAATTCGGCAAGCGTCCTTAGGTGTTTGTCTTTGAGCTGTTCTATCTCAGCCCTAAGGGATTCCTCTGCGGACATTTCCACCACATCGGTTGTTTCCACGGTTTCTCCCGTTTCCGTACCACACGCTTCCCCGGTTTCTACCGCGTCTTGCTCTTTCACGCTCTCCCCGGCTATCTCCTTGTCCTTTTCTTCCTGGCTCATTTTCACCTTGTTTTTTCTCACATGACCACCACGTGCAAATTTCTTGCCATTCTTCATTCCGCGTACATTTTTTCTTTCAGCTCCTTTATCTGGGTGTCATAGATGTAGTCATCGTATTCCATGAGCTTGTCTATTGTCCCATTGGGAGTGAGTTCTATGATACGGCTCGACACGGTCTGTATGAATTCATGGTCGTGGCTGGCAAACAGCACATTGCCCTTGAAGCCCACAAGGTTGTTGTTGAATGCTTGTATGCTTTCCAAGTCAAGGTGGTTGGTGGGGGTGTCAAGGATAAGGCAGTTGGCGTTGCGCAGCTGCATCCTCGCTATCATGCACCTCATTTTCTCACCCCCGGACAGCACGCTCACCTTTTTAAGCACTTCCTCCCCGGAGAAAAGCATTCTGCCGAGGTAGCCCTTCATCACCACCTCGTTGCCCGTGCCGTACTGGCTCAGCCAGTCTACAAGGTTCATCTCGCTGTTGAAGAAATCGGTGTTGTCCAGCGGCAGATAGGCGGTCGTTATCGTTACCCCCCACTTGTAAGTGCCGGCGTCGGCCTCCCTGTTGCCGTTTATTATCTCGAAGAGGGCTGTCATAGCCTTTGGGTTGTGGCTGAGGAAAACCACTTTCTCCCCTTTCTCTATGTTGAACGAAACGTTGTCGAAAAGCACTGTCCCGTCCGCATCCGTGGCCTTGAGCCCCTCCACTTCAAGTATTTGGTTGCCGGGTTCACGCTCCATTTGGAATATTATGCCCGGATACTTGCGGCTTGACGGCTTTATCTCCTCCACATTGAGCTTCGCGAGCATTTTCTTACGGCTGGTGGTTTGTTTGCTCTTCGCCACGTTTGCGGAGAAACGGCGTATGAATTCCTCCAGCTCCTTGCGCTTTTCGTCCGCCTTCTGTTTTTGGTTCTGCGCCTGCCTCAGTGCGAGCTGCGAACTTTCGTACCAGAAAGAATAGTTTCCGGAAAAGACGGACACCTTGCCGAAATCTATGTCCACCGTCTGCGTGCTGACGGAGTCTAAGAAGTGCCTGTCGTGGCTCACCACAAGCACGGTCTGTTCCACGTTCCCGAGGTATTCCTCAAGCCACTGCACGGTGTCCAGGTCAAGGTCGTTGGTGGGCTCGTCCAAGAGGAGGTTGTCCGGGTGGCCGAAAAGGGCCTTGGCCAGCATCACCCTCACCTTCTGGTTGTTGGACAGCTCGGACATCTGCTTGCCGTGCAGGTTTTCCTTCACGCCGAGGTTCGCGAGCATCTGGGCGGCGTCGCTTTCGGCTTCCCACCCGTTCATTTCCACAAACTTCTCTTCCAACTCGGCGGCCCGGTTGCCGTCTTCTATGCTCATTTCCGGTTTTGCATAGAGGGCCTCCCTTTCTTTCATGTTCTGCCACAACGGCTGGTGTCCCATAAGCACTGTGTCAAGCACGTTGTAGCTGTCATATTTGAAGTGGTCCTGCTCCAATATGGAAAGGCGCTCGCCAGGGCCGAGTTCCACCGTGCCCTTGTTCGGCTCCAACTCGCCGCTTATAGCTTTCAGCAGGGTTGACTTGCCGGCGCCGTTGGCCCCGATCACCCCGTATATGTTGCCGGGTGTGAATTTTATGTTTACGTCTTTGTACAAAACCCTCTTGCCAAACTGCACGGCAAGGTTGGAAACTGTTATCATAGAATGGCTGTGTTCTTTGTTGTGTGTGAATAATCGGAGTGCAAAGGTACTAAATTGCGGCGTAAAAGGGGCGGCCCATGCCGCACGGCTCCATTGGTCCGCAGGGCATGGGCCGCCATGGCTCGGCGCAACCTGTCAGTGGCGCGTAACCTCTTCTATGCCGTCTATGGCCTTGAGCTTCTCCATCAGGTCTTCCACCTCGCCGGTGTCGTGCACCCCGATGCCCATCTCTCCCTCGAAAATGCCGTCTTCCGCGCTTATCTCTATCTTCCGGAAGTTGATGTGCAGCTGCACCGACACCAAGTCGGCCACCTTGAGGAGCATCCCCTGGTTGTCTATGCCCTTGATTCTCACTGCCGCGTTGAAAAACAGCTTCTTGTGCATGTCCCACTTCGCATCCAGTATCCTGTTGCCAAAGCTGGCTTTCAGCTTTGAAGCTATCTCGCAACTGCGCTTGTGCAACTCCACATGCCCGTCGCCGTCCATATACCCGAGTATGTCCTCGCCGGGTATGGGGTTGCAACAGTCTTTCCTTATGTACATGTCTATGGAGTCCTCGTTTATGATGCAGGGAACTTTCTTGTTGAAACCCTCCCCCACAAGCAGCAAGTCCCTTTTCACCGTCTCGGTGTATCCCTTGCTGTCTTTCTTGCCCAGGAACGGCTTTTTCACCATGCCTTTCACCCTGCCGAAGAATCCCTTTCCCCGCCCTTCTTTCGGCTTGGCTTCCGGCAGGCCTTCATCCAGCACTTTCTCATCCGCGTCGCCCAGCACCACCGTGCCGCGGCCTATCGCCATGTACAGCTCTCCGGGTGTCTTGAAATTATGCGCCACGGCCAGGGCCGACAGCGTACCGGTGGAGGGCTTGGCATCCCTCTCCGCCAACCACGCTTCAAGCATCCTTTGGCCTTCGGCCTCGTTTTCCCTCTTCTTTTTCCTGAGCGTCCTCGCTATGCTGTCCCTGGCCTTGGACGTCTTCACGTTGCCGAGCCACCTTTCGTCAACCATGGACGACTGGCCGTAAAGCACTTCCACCATGTCGCCGCTTTCCAACTTGTGCGTGGCCGGCACGAGGTGTCCGCTGTTCAACTTGCCGCCGATGCAGTTGGTGCCGAACATGGTGTGTATGTGGAACGCCACGTCGAGCACGGAGCTCCCCACCGGCAGAACTATCCTGTCTCCCTTGGGCGTGAAGATGAACATCTCCTCGGAGTACATGGTGCATTTCAGGTTGTCAAGCGTCTCCGTGGGTGTCTGGTTGGGGTCGTCAAGCACGGCCCTGACGTTCTCTATCCACGAAGCTGTGCCGGCCAGCAGCCCGTTGGAGTCGCGCCCCGCCTCCTCCTGCTGCTTGTATTTCCAGTGTGCGGCCACGCCCCTTTCCGCCACCTCGTCCATTTTCTCCGTCCTTATCTGTACCTCTATCCACTGCCCCTGCTTGCTCATGAACGTGCCGTGGAGGGCGCGGTAGCCGTTGCCCTTTGGGGTGTGCAGCCAGTTCCTCATGCGCTTGTCGTCGCTGTCGTACAAGCTGTTTATAAGGCTGTATATGGCAAAGCACTCCCTTGCCCCGCCGTCTTCGCCCTCCTCCTTGGGGGTGAATATTATCCGCACCGCAAGGATGTCGTACACATCGTCGTAGTTTATGTTCTTGCGCTGCATCTTGCTCCATATGGAGTACGGGCTTTTCACCCTCGCCTTCACCCGGTAGGCGTACCCGTATTCGTCCAGCTTGCGGAGTATCGGCCCGGTGAACCGTTCGAAAAGCTCGTCCCTGCCTTTCTTGCTGTACGCCACGAGGTTGCTTATCCTCTCGTAGGTGTCGGGGTGTTCGTACTTGAAACTGAGGTTTTCCAGTTCGCTCTTTATCTTTCCGAACCCGAGCGTGCTCGCTATCGGGGCGTACAGCATGGATGTCTCGCCGGCTATCTTGTATTGCTTGGCGGGCGGCTGGGCCTGCAGCGTCCTCATGTTGTGCAGGCGGTCGCAGATCTTGATGAGCACCACCCTCAGGTCTTCGTTCATCGTAAGGAGGAGCCGCCTGAGGTTTTCCACCTGGCCGGACTCTTCCTTGCCGAACTTGCCGCCGCTGATTTTAGTCAGCCCGTCCACGATGTTGGCTATCTTTTCGCCGAAGACGTTGGAGATGTCTTCCACGGTGTATTCCGTGTCTTCCACCACATCGTGTAGCAGCGCCGAGCAGATGCTCGTGGAGCCCAGCCCCATCTCCTCCGCAGCTATCTGGGCCACGGCCAAGGGGTGCATTATGTATGGTTCGCCCGATTTGCGTGTAACCCCGGCGTGCGCCCTCCGTGCAAAGTTGAAAGCGGTGGTTATTATTTCCGTCTTCTTCCTGTGCGCGGATGCCATATAGGTGGAGAGCAGGTGGTCGAAAGCCTCATCCACCATACGGTCGTACGGCCCGTTTTCCTTCTGTACGGCCGTGCCGCCCACTGCTTCCGCGGGTTTCAAGCCCGCCTTTCCATTTTCCGTCCCTTCCATTTCGGTGGTGTCTTTTGTTAGACCTGGCTGCTTACCTAACCCTTATCTTCTTGCCGGCCCTTATGTTTGAGCCCTTTATGCCGTTCAGCTTTTTCAGTTTGCTCACGGTGGTGCCGTTGCGGGCGGCTATCTCAGACAGTGTGTCCCCCTTCCTCACGCTTACGCTCTTGGCCTTTGTCCGCTTGCTCCGCTTGTTTTTCGCCGCAACGTACTTCCTTGAAGCCTTGGATTTCTTGGAAACCGTCTTCCCCACGCCCTGCACGGGCTTCTGTTCCCTCACGTCCACTATGTCACGTTTCGCCAGCAGCGCCGCCGCATTGTAGGCGCAGATGGTGTCCTCGTTCTCTATGAACGCGCTTACGTAGTCCATAGGCAGCCTTACTGCGGACGGCTTTGCGAACCCGTTCACCACTCCCTGCCTGTATTGGGGGTTGAGAGCCTTCAACTGCTCCAGCGGGGCTTGTAGCACCGCGGCTATCTGCTCTATGTGCATGTCCCTGTCCACAACCACGGTGTCCGTCTTGGCCGGCAAGTCTGTCAGCAGGGGGCAGATGTTGTGGTCGCAATAATAGTTCATTATGTAGTTGGCCGCGATGAAAGCCGGCACGTAGCCCCTCGTCTCCTTCGGCAGCCACGGGTATATCTCCCAATAGTCCCTTTCACCGCCGGCCCTCGTTATGGCCTTGCGCACATTCTCCGGGCCGCAGTTGTACGCGGCTATCACAAGGTTCCAGTCGCCGAATATCTTGAAGAGGTCTGACAGGTACGCGGCTGCCGCGTGCGACGACTTCACCGGGTCCCTGCGTTCGTCCACCAGGGAGTTTATCTCCAAGCCGTACTGCTTGCCGGTGGCCACCATGAACTGCCACAGCCCGGTTGCGCCCACCCTGGACACGGCGTTGGGGTTGAGCGCCGACTCTATCACCGGCAGGTATTTCAGCTCCAGGGGCAGCTTCCTTGCCTCCAATGCCTGCTCGAATATGGGCATGTAGAAATTTTGCGCCCCGAGCATGTAGCCCACCATCTGCTTGTAACCGGCATACTTGTCTATGAACTGCCTCACCACGCCGTTGTACGGCATTTCCATTATTGTGGGCAGCCGCTTCAGCCTGGCTATGTACTCCCCGTCCGTGTAAGAGGGGTTGGTGGACGGCATGTTGCAGTCGGGGTCTATTTTAAGGTAGGTGTGCGAGCTGTACAGCTTCAGCAGGCTGTCGATGTCGTGCTCCATGCTTTCGGGCATGTCTATCCCGGCCTTGTAGTCGTCTGTGAAGTCCACCTGTTCCTCTTCGTCCACGTCCGTTTCCACGGAGAGGCCTATCCCTTCATCCTCCGTTTGGGCGTGTGAGTAGGCTGCCGGCATGGCACACAAGACCACGGCAAAGAGTATGTTTTTCAAGTTGGTCATTTACTTTCCGCTTTTAGTTGTTTTCCAATGTTTGTCAGAATGTTATGCTGCATTGCAGTCCCATGCCCGACAATCTTGACCGCTCTCCTGCCAAACCTCCGTAAGGCATGGCTGTGGGCGATACACGCATGCTCAAGTCCGGCGAGATGTCAAACTCCGACAGCGAAGCGTCCACATAGGCGTCTATTATGGACAGCGCATACACCCCGGCCGTGACGAAGATGCACAAGTCGCGCCAGCGCCTGTAACGGTCCTTGCGGTTCTTGAAAACGGTTTTGTACCGCTCTTCCGTCTCGGGCGTAACCTGGGCGCCGAGGTGCAGGAACTGGTTGTAGCTCTCCGTGGCCGGGTCGTCGTCCATTATGTCGAGGTAGGCCTGCGAATAGTCCTTGTACATCATGTTGTTCCACCTTATGGCATAGGCGCACCCCACGAAGCCACCATATATTATGGGCAGCTTCCAGTACTTGCGGTTGTACACCTGCCCAGCACCGGGTATGAAAGCCAGCAGCGTGGCCTTGCGCGGGTTGGGCCGCCAAGCGTCCCAGTCGCGCTTTGCCGCCTTCTCCGCCACCGCTGCCGTGTCAGTCTCGGCAAGGCCGCCGCCCTGCGCCGCCGCGCATGCCGGCGCGGCCATGCACACCGCCGCAACGAGCGTTTTCAACCACCCCGCCACGGCCGTCAGCTTATCTGCCCCAGCAATGCTGCGAGCCTTTCCATCTCGCCCACGCTGCCGAAGGCTATCGTTATGCTGCCCTTTCCCTTGGCCGAGCAGGCTATCCGCACGGGCGAGCGCAGCGCCTTTTCCATACCGGCCCTGATGGCTTCGTATTCGTCGGGCAGCTTGGCTGTCTGCCTGCCCTTTGGCTTGGGAGCGTCTTCGGCCGGCTGCGCCTGCTTTATCTGCCTTGCAAGTTCCTCCACCCTCCTTACGGAGTAGCCGTTTTTCTGTGTCTCGTTGAACAGCCTTATCTGCATCGACGGGCTTTCCACAGACAGCAGCGCCCTGGCGTGCCCCATGTCTATCTCTTTCTTTTGCAGGGCCACCTGCACCTGCGCCGGGAGTTTCAGCAGGCGGAGGTAGTTGGTTATGGCGGCGCGGCTCTTGCCCACCCTCTCGCTCACCTTTTCCTGCGTCATGCCGCTCTCCTCCATGAGGTGTTCGTAGGCCAGGGCTATCTCTATGGCGTTGAGGTCTTCCCTTTGGATGTTCTCCACCAGGGCCATTTCCATCACGTTTTCGTCCTTTATCGTGCGGATGTAGGCCGGTATGGCTTCCAAGCCGGCCATCTGCGAGGCCCTCCACCTGCGCTCGCCTGCTATTATCTGGTACTTGTCGCCGGCGGTCTGCCTGAGCGTTATGGGCTGTATTATGCCTATCTCCCTTATGCTGGCGGCCAGTTCCTGCAAGGACTCCCCGTCGAACTCGCGGCGCGGCTGGTCCGGGTTGGCCTCTATCTGCGACAGCGGCACCTCGCTAATGGTGGATGTGCCGCTGGTGCGCACCCCTTCGGTGGATATGAGGGCGTCCAGCCCCCTCCCCAGTGCGTTGAATTTCTTGTGTACTGCCATGTGGTATCTGTGTGGCCGGTGCGCCCCCGGGGCTAACGGCTTATTATCTCCTTGGCCAGGGCCAGGTGGTTTTTCGCCCCCGTGGAGTCTGCGTCGTACAGTATCACCGGCAGGCCGTGGCTCGGGCTTTCGCTCAGTTTCACGTTGCGCTGTATCACGGTCTTGAACACGAGCTCCTGGAAATGCCTTTTCACCTCGTCGTAGATCTGGTTGGCAAGCCTCAGTCGGCTGTCGTACATCGTGAGCAGGAAGCCCTCTATCTCCAAGGCCGGGTTCAGCTTGCTCTTTATTATCTTTATGGTGTTGAGGAGCTTGCTTATGCCCTCCAGGGCGAAGTATTCGCACTGCACGGGTATTATGACGGAGTCCGCCGCGGTAAGGGCGTTCACCGTTATGAGCCCGAGCGAGGGCGAGCAGTCTATCAGTATGTAGTCGTACTCGGCCTTGAGCGGGGCGAGCAGCTTTCCCAGCACCCTTTCGCGCCCCTCTATGTTGAGCATCTCTATCTCGGCGCCCACGAGGTCTATGTGGCTCGGTATTATGTCCAGCCCGGGTATGTCGGTGGTGTAGATGGCCTCCCTCGCGTCCACGTTGTCGGCTATGCACTCGTACAGAGAGCAGTCCACCGCCTGTATGTCCACCCCGAGGCCGCTGGATGCGTTGGCCTGCGGGTCGGCGTCCACCACCAGCACGCTCTTTTCAAGCGTGGCGAGCGACGCCGCCAGGTTTATCGTGGTCGTGGTCTTGCCAACACCGCCTTTCTGGTTGGCCATGGCTATTGTCTTTCCCATGCTTTTAAGGATTTCTCAAAAGGCAAAGTTATCCATTTTCCCACAAAAGGCGGACGGGCCGCATTGGCTATTTTACGGAGGGCGGGCCGGGCGGAAAGGCCGGGAAAAGCGCCGGGGGGCTTGCGCCGGACTGGCGAATGGCCTAACTTTGCGGCGGAGGAATGGAAACAGGCCGCTCCGGATGTATAACCAAAAACCAAAACAGTTATGAAAAAGCGAATTGTATCGGCTTGCCTGGCCATAGTGTCCGCGCTGTCCCTGACGGGCTGCATAAAGGACTTGTTAGACGTGAACTTCGACACTTCGGCAAGCATTGCCTTGCCGGTGGAGATAGACGGGGACGGGTCGGGGAGTAAAGAAGTGCTGTTCTCCATAGAGTCGGACGCGCAAGTGAAGAAATACAGCAAGTACATAGAGAGCGTAACCGTGAAGAGCTTCACCGTCTCACTGCCGTCTTACAGCGGGAGCGCCGCCGTTTACGACCTCAGGCTGTCCGTGGACGGGATGACCGTGGTGGACCTCAAGGATGTGGATCTGGCGGCCATGAACGCCCGTGGGGAAACCATAAGCGTGGAAGACCCGCAAATATTGACGGCCATAGGCAACAACCTGCTTGACAACAAGACCATAAAGGTGGCCGGCGAGGCCGCCACGAAGAGCGGCAAGGTAACCGCCGCATTCAACGTGAGGTGCGACATGAGCATGGGCATTACAGCCAATCCTCTCTGAGCAGCCGCTGAAAAAGGGCGTGTGCCGCCGGTAAAGGCCATGCAAAGGGGAAGCGCCACGCGGGCGTTTCCCCTTTTTCCATACCATTCGCCGCTTTTCCATACCATTCGCCGCCGGGCATTGCAGACAAGCAGGCAGCAGCCCCACGCCGATACCAACGCCGTGGTACAAGTAGTACCAAGCCGTGGTATTTCCGGTACCGCGCCGTGGTAAAAGTAATACCGCGCCGTGGTATTCCGCCCCGGCTGCGGGACAATGTGTTCCCCCCCCCATCAGTATCGGCGAAAACGGCCCTCATGCAAGCAAGGCCGGCTGCGATTGCGGCGGTTGCGGCAGCGTACGCATAGGCCGAATGGCCGGTTTTGCCCGGGTGGGAATGCGCCTTTTGTCTTACCTTTGCGCCCGATTATGGCGCCGAAAATTTTCCGCAACTTAAACAGAAAGGCTTCACCGCCCGTCCCTGGCGTGTTGGCAGCGCTGGTTTCCCCGCTGTTGTTGCAAGGCTATTGGGCCGGCGTGTTCGTCTTGTCCAAGCCGTTTTTCATGCTTTACAACCGGGACTTGTTCGAAAGCCACGGCATCGGAGGGGTCGTGGAGGCCACTTTGCACGGCTTCCCGTTGGACTGGTCGGTGGCGGGGTATATGGCCGCGCCGTCTGTCCTGCTGTGCCTTTTCTCTCTGTGGGGCTGCGGACGGGCGGCATGGGCGGCATACCGTTGGGTTATGGGGGCTGCGGCCTTGGCTGCGGCTGCGGCCTTGGTGGCCAACGCCGCGCTTTACCCGCACTGGGGATTCCCCCTCGACTCCACTCCGCTGTTCTATTTCGGCAGTTCGCCGGCGGATGCCCTGGCGAGCATACCGGCTTGGCAGTCGGCGCTGTTCGCCGCAGCGGCCATGGCCTTGGCGTTCCTTTCCTGGAAAGGGGCCGTGGCCTTGCAATCCATGTGGCTCAGGCCCGCCCTGTGCAAGGGTGTGAGGCACAAGGCGGCCGCCACCGTTGCGGCCATGCTGTCCGCAGCCATGCTGTTCTACGGAATAAGGGGCGGCACCGGGGTTTCGTCAATGAACACGGGCAGGGCTTATTTCAGTCAGGACCAGCGGCTTAACCACGCTGCGGTGAACCCGGTCCTAAGCCTTGTGGAATCGCTGTCGCACGAGAGCGACTTCTCGTCCCAATACAGGTTTTTCAAAGGCGGTGCGGCCAAGTCGTTGGCGGCGCAATTGGCCCCCACCGGTTCCGCCCCGTCAGTAAGGCTGTTGAAGCCCGGGGAAACCAAGCCGGACGTGTACATCGTGATATTGGAAAGCTTTTCCGCCCACCTTATGTCCTCGCTCGGCGGCAACGGTGTGGCGGCGGAACTTGACAGGGCTGCGGAGCAAGGGGTGCTGTTCTCCAATTTCTACGCAAACAGCTTCCGCACGGACCGCGGCCTCGTATCCATAATGAGCGGATACCCGGCGCAGCCCACCACCAGCATAATGAAATACCCGCGCAAGTCGGCCACGCTGCCGTCCATAGCCAAGAGCCTGGCAAAGGCGGGGTACTCGGCCGATTATTATTACGGGGGGGATGCCGACTTCACCAATATGCGCTCGTACCTCAAGTCGCAGGGGTTTTCAACCGTGGTGAGCGAGGACGACTTCCCCGGCGGAATGCGGGCCGGCAAGTGGGGAGTGCCCGACGGGCCTGTGTTCGACCGGCTCGCGGCGGACGTTGGAAAGGCGGGCGGGAAAGGCGGGCCGCACCTCAGGGTGCTGCAAACGTCAAGTTCGCACGAACCTTTCGACGTGCCTTTCTCCAAACTTGCAGACAAGCCCCTGAACGCTTTCGCCTACGCCGACAGCTGCCTTGGCGCTTTCCTCGGAAAGTTGAAAGGCTGCGGGGCTTGGGAAAACTCACTCGTAGTGCTCGTGGCAGACCACCAAGGGGGCTACCCGGATTACAAGGACAACCACTCGCTGCAACGTTTCCACATACCTCTGGTTTTCACCGGCGGGGCGGTGGCCGGGCCGGCAAGGGTGGCCGCATACGGTTCGCAGCAGGACATCGCCGCCACGCTGCTGGGGCAGCTGGGTCTTCCCCATTCCGAGTTCACATTCAGCAAGGACATGCTTTGCGGCGGCGATCCCCACTTCGCCTTTTTCACCTTCCCAGACGCTTTCGGCATAGCCTTTGAAGACGGCCACGCCATATACGGCAACAAGGACGGGCGAATGGTAGTGGCCGGTGGGGAAGACCCCGGTGGAAAGGCGGAAATGGGCAAGGCCTACCTGCAAAGGCTGTATGACGACTTGGCCGCGAGGTAACTGGGTGCGAAGTAAGATATGATACAGCAACTGACAGACATAGACACCGGGGTGTTCCTCTTCTTCAACGGAATGCACTCCCCCTTTTGGGACGGCTTCATGTTCGCATACAGCGGCAAGTGGATATGGCTGCCGCTGTACGCCGCCCTGCTGGCGGTGCTGCTGCGCAACTATGACAAGCGCTCCGTTATGGCGTTCGCCGCCGCCGTGGCGCTGATGGTGTTTTTCACAGACTTCTTCACATCCAGCGTGGTCAGGCCGCACGTGATGCGGCTGAGGCCGAGCAACCCGGACAATCCAATATCCGGGCTTGTCCACGTGGTGCAAAACTACCGGGGCGGCAGCTTCGGCTTCCCGTCCGCCCACTCTTCCAACGTATGGGGGTTGGCGGTTTTCTCCGCACTGGTGTTCCGTAAACCGGCCGTGTGTGGGTTCATGGCCTTGTGGGCCGCAGTAACCTGCTATTCGCGCCTTTACCTTGGCGTGCACTATCCCGGCGACCTGCTCTCGGGAATGCTCGTGGGAATCACCGGCGCTGGAGGTGCCTATTGGGTTTTCAAGCTCGCCGGCGGAAAGCCTGCCGGGCGGTTGGAATGGGAATGGCTGCCGGCCGCTGTTGGGTCCGCCACGATAGCGTACATAGCTGCCGTTTCCGCAACGGACATCCTCGGGGTTTTCTGATTCTTTTCAAGCCAGGCGGCAAAAAAGGCTTAGGGGAATACCTAAGCCGTAGTCAACAGAGGAAGGTGTTTACCACCTCCACCACCCTCTCCACCTCGCAGTCGGCAAGTGCCGGGTGCAGCGGCAGGCTTAGTTCCGTGGCCGCAAGGCGTTCCGCCACGGGGTAGACGCGCCCGTTCCACTCCTTATAGGCCGCCTGCTTGTGCGGCGGCACGGGGTAATGCACAAGCGTCCCTACCCCGTGGGCGGCGAGATGCCTTTGCAACATGTCTCGGCTGTCGCAAAACACCGGGTATATGTGGTGCACCCTCTGCCCCGTTCCCTGCTGCGGCGGCAAGGTGTAGACGAACGGGTGGGATATTTCCCTGTCGTAATATTCCGCTATTTCCCTGCGGCGGCGGTTGTCCGCGTCAAGGTGCCTGAGCTTGGCGGACAGCACTGCGGCCTGGATTTCGTCCATCCTGCTGTTGACACCCTTGTGGGAGAACACGTATTTCCGCTCCGACCCGTAATTGCCGAGAGTCCTGACCATGGCTGCCAATTCCCCATCCCCGGTGGTTACAGCCCCGGCGTCTCCAAGAGCCCCGAGGTTCTTGCCTGGATAGAAGCTGTGTGCGGCTGCGTCGCCAAGGCTGCCGGTTCGGACTAACCCCCTATCGGTATCCACAAGGCAGCCGTGTGCCTGGGCGTTGTCCTCTATTAAGAGCACGCCGTTTTCCTTGCAGCAATTCCAAAGCCCCGCGTCGTAAGCCGGTATGCCGTAGAGGTGCACAGCGAGGAGCGCCGCCACTTTCCCTCCCGCCGACTCCGCCTCTATGGCCGCGACCGCCTTGGCGGAATCCATTTGGCAAGTGGCCGGGTCGGGTTCCACCAAAACGGGTTCAAGGCCGTTTTCAGTAATGGAAAGTATGGAAGCTATGTAAGTGTTTGCCGGCACTACCACCTTGGAGCCTGGCCTTATGCGCCCGAGTTCCATGTATGCGCGGAATATGAGAGTGAGGGCGTCGAGCCCGTTGCCGCAGGCCACGCAGTGGGGCGAACCGAGATACCCGGCCCACTCCCTTTCAAAGGCTTCCGTGGCCGCGCCTTTCAGGTACCAGCCGCTGCGCACCACCGAGTCCGCAGCCTGGGCAATCTCTCCCATGTGCATGGCGTTGACCCTCCCAAGGTCGAGGTATGGTATGCCGGCCTGTTTCATACGTCCCATTCGTAAGTGTCGTAGGCCACGGCCCTCGCGCCGAAGCCCTCCTTGAACAAGGCAAGGCTACGGTTCAGTGTCCGCCCGCCGTCTTCCGTGGAAGTGCCGAAATCTATGTAGGCGACCCTCGCCGGCGCGGTGCCCATGACATGGTGGTATATGGCTTTGAGAGCGCCGGAATCGTTTCCCTCGCGGTTTGACGCCACGTATTGCACGTGCAGCACACGGCCGGTGTCGTATATTGTGGTGCCGGCCACTATTTCACCGCCGATGAAAGCCCCGTACTGCCTTATCCTGCCGGGGTTGCTGCGTTGCAGCTCCGTAATCTCCCCTACCGTATGCACCGGCCTGACCCCGTATTTACCGTGAAGGTTGGCTTCGAGCAGCGGCCAAAACTCGCCCAGCGGAGTGCCTTCCCTCACTTCCACAACCCCGGCAGCCCTTTTGAGACCGCGCAGGTGGTTCCCGCGCCAGCCCAAAACTTGCGGGAGCAGCGCCGCCGAGCTCACGCTCCTTGCCGACAGCCTTGCCCCGCAAACGTGGAACATGGCGTATAGGTCTTCTTCCGCCGGCACGGAGTGGTATATGTGCGGCACTGGCTTGTAGACAACCTTTCCAAATCCTTGCCCGGCAAGGTACGCACCGAGGGCGGCGAACATGTCGCAAACCATGCCAGCGGTGGCTTCCGTTCCCAAGAGCAGCCCTCCGTAGGTGAGTCCCGAGTGTGAATTGAGGACTCCGCCCACCGCGTGGGCGGGCAGCAGGGCAGCGGCCTTTCCCTTGTGGCGGAAGACTATGGAATGGTCTGCAAAGCGTGCGGAATGGTAGTCCATGTAACTGCGGCGGTGCAGGAACGTGGCGTTCTTGCTACGCTCCACGAACGCGTCCCACTCCGTGCGGGCCGCCGCAGAGTACCTTTCCACGGAGATCATACCGCCCCGACGTATGACAGGAACTCCCCGTAGTCGCGTATGTAGTCGGCTTCGTCGAAAGGTTCCGAAGCCAGGACCATGCACACGGCCCCCGAGGAGAAGTCGTCCAATGTGCGCCACACACCCGTTGGCACGAGCAATCCCTGGTACGGGTGGTTGAGCAGGAAGCTCTGCTTTTCGGTCCCGTCGTCAAGCGTTACGGTGAAAGAGCCGCTCTGCGCCACGATGAACTCCATGCACTCCTTGTGGGCGTGCCCACCGCGGCGCCCTCCGCCCGGCACATCGTACACCCAGTAGGCCCTGGCAATGCGGAACGGCAGGTCTCCCGGGGCTTCCACCACGGTGAGGTTGCCGCGGGTGTCGGCAATCTTCTTGAGTTCCGTTATGCGGATGTCCCCTATGCCGCTACCTCCCGCCATACATCTGCTCGTAATATTTCTGGTAGTCGCCGCTGGTAACCTCGCCCACCCAGGCCTGGTTTTCCAAGTACCACCTTATGGTCTTCACTATCCCGTCTGCGAACTTTGTCTCCGGGTACCAGCCCAGGTCCCTCGTTATCTTGGCCGGGTCTATGGCGTACCTCTGGTCGTGTCCCAGGCGGTCGGCCACGAAGGTTATCAGGCTTTCGTCCATCCAGCTAATGTCGGTGTCCGCCCCTGCGTTCCCGCCGTCCTTGCGCAGCACTTTCCGAAGCTCCTTGTTTTCTTCCATCATGGCGCGCACGGTGCTTATGGTGAGCTTTACGATGTCTATGTTTTTCATCTCGTTGTGGCCGCCGATGTTGTAGACGTCCCCGCTCTTGCCCTGGCGCACCACCATGTCTATGCCCTTGCAGTGGTCGTCCACGTAGAGCCAGTCGCGCACGTTCTCCCCCTTGCCGTACACGGGCAGCTTCTTGCCCTCCAGTATGTTGTTTATTATGAGCGGTATCAGTTTCTCGGGAAACTGGTAGGGGCCGTAGTTGTTGGAACACCTTGTTATGGAAGCCGGCAGGTGGTAGGTGTCCCTATACGCCCCCACGATGAGGTCCGCCGATGCCTTTGACGAAGAATAAGGGCTGTGTGTGCACAGCGGGGTCTCTTCTGTGAAGAAGCCCTCCTCTCCCAGCGAGCCGTAGACCTCGTCTGTGGACACCTGGTGGAACCTCTTCCCCTCTTTCCACACCGGGTACCCGGCCGAGTCCTTGCCCGTAACCCACGCCCTGCGGCAGGCCTCCATCAGCGCCTGCGTGCCGAGGATGTTCACGGAGAGGAACAGCTGCGGGTCTTCTATGCTGCGGTCCACGTGGCTCTCCGCCGCGAAGTTCACCACGAAGTCTATGTCGTGTTCGGCGAAAATCTTGTCGAGCAGGGCCCCGTCGCGTATGTCCCCCTTTACGAACACGCACCGGGAGCCGTCTATGTCTCCCTTTATCGTGCCGAGGTTGCCGGCGTAGGTGAGCGCGTCTATCACCACCACCTTTGTCCCGGCGTCTCCCCGATACTTGTTGTTAAGCAGGTATTTCACATAGTTGGCGCCTATGAACCCGGCACCGCCGGTTACCAAGTAAGTTTTCATATGAGATTGTTTTTTAGTCTGTGTCATGCCAATGTTACCACCTCGCAGTCTGAGAAAGCCCCCTTGTCCACCGTAAGCCGCACTATTGTCCGATCCCGGTGCCATCCTTGCAGCCCGGCCGCCCCGGGGTTGATGTGCAACAGCCCGAGGGCCTTGTCGTACTGCACCTTCAATATGTGCGAGTGTCCACACACGAAGAGCGCCGGCGGCGAGGCGTACAGGGCGCCGCGTATGCTCCGGTCGTAATTGCCGGGGTATCCGCCGATGTGCTTTATGAGTATGTCCGCACCCTCGCATACGAACCTCAGCTTTTCCGGGTACATCCTGCGCAGGTCCCCGCCGTCGCAGTTGCCGCAGACGGCCCGTAGCGGCCTTATGGCGGCCAGCCTCGCGGCCACCTCCGCTGAGCCTATGTCCCCGGCGTGCCATATCTCGTCGCATTCGCCGAAGTAGCGTTCATACTTGTCGTCCCAGTGGGAATGCGTGTCGCTTATTATGCCAATCCGTTTCACAGCCGCAGTGTTTCGGGGCAAAATTAATGATATTGGCGGAATATGCGGCCACCCGGAAGCTGCGCCAGCCTGCAACCCCGCGCATTTCACATTCCCTCCAAGCCGGATACGGCAGCCCGGAAGCAGCCTCCGCTTGTGAATATTTGCCGGGCAGCACTCCCCGCCGGCGGAAACGGTGGGCTTTCAGTCTTGCCACCCGGCATTTTTGGGTGGCGGCAAGGGCAAGCATGGGGGAACGCTGCCGAAATCCCGGCAAAATACCAAGCCGTGGTACCGCGAATACCAACCCGTGGTACAACAAGTACCAAGCCGTGGTACCGCCGGCGGCGTCCTTGGAAAGGGAACGCTCCGCACCCTCCCGGGTGTCCAACACTGGACGCGTATGCGCCCGAAAACGGCCAATACCGTGTGAAAACCCACTCCCAAAAGTTAAACTAACGGAAAAGGAACGGCCCGGCCGGCTCACCATAGGGCGTTATTGCTACATTTGCAGCGCAAACCAACCCATATAAGATATGAGAAAGACAAGCTACATCCTCGCCCCGATAGCCGCCGCGGCCATCGTGGTGGGCTGCGCCCCCAAGAAAGACTTGGTGGCCTGCCAGGAGCAGAACAAGGCCCTTACGTCGTCTTACCAGGACAGCAAGGAGCAGCTGGCGGCCTCGCAAGCCCGCGTGGCCAGCCTCGAAGAGCAGCTGGAGCAGCAGAAGAAAAGCTACGCAGCCCTGCAGCGTTCCCTGGACAAGAGCCTTTCCAACGCCAACTCCAACAACGTGAACATATCAAAGCTGGTGGACCAGATAAACGAATCAAACCAGTACATAAGGCACCTCGTGGAGGTGAAGACCAAGAGCGACTCGCTCAACATGGTGCTCACCAACAACCTCACCCGCTCGCTCAGCAGGGAGGAACTCAAAGAGGTGGACGTGCAGGTGCTCAAGGGAGTGGTATACATATCGCTGGCCGACAACATGCTCTACCGCACCGGCAGCTACGAGGTGAACGACCGCGCGCAGGAGACCCTCAGCAAGATAGCCAAGATAATAATGGACTACAAGGACTACGACGTGCTCATAGAGGGCAACACGGACGACGTGCCCATATCGCGCGAGAACATCCGCAACAACTGGGACCTCTCCTGCCTTAGGGCTTCGAGCGTGGTGCAGTACCTGCAAAGCCACTACGGGGTGGACCCCAAGAGGCTGACAGCCGGCGGGCGCGGCGAATACAACCCCGTGGCCGACAACGGCACGGAGACAGGCCGCCAGCGCAACCGCCGCACGCAGATCATAATAACCCCCAAGCTGGACCAGTTCATGGACCTCATAGACAAGGCCCCAGAGGAGTGAGCGGCTGCACGCGGAAAACAGATACAGATATAGCTTTTTTTTTAACTTCATATTTTTGTGTTATGGCCGGGCCGCGAGGTCCGGCCATATTGGTGGGAAAGGAGACTTAGGACAATGGCCAAGACGGAAATGCAAAAGATGAGGAGCCAAGAGGAGTACAGCTTCCGCGACCCGGAGGTGGCCGCGAGCTTAGAACACGCAAGGAGGCTCTGCGCCAAGCTCGCCTCGACGGACATGTGCGACAGCGGCTACCGGGCCGCCATAGAGGAGCTGATACCCGGCATACCGCTGGACTCATGCGTGTGCCCGCCGTTCAAGTGCGACCACGGCCACGGCATAAGGATGGGAGCAAACTCTTTCATAAACTCCAACTGCACCATACTCGACAGCGCCACCGTGGACATAGGCGACAACGTGAAGATAGGCCCCTGCTGCCAGCTGTACACCCCGGTGCACCCTATGGGGCACCTTAGCCGCAGGAAACCCGTGGAGAAAGCCCTGCCCATATCCATAGGCGACGACACGTGGCTGTGCGGCGGAGTGGTGGTCTGCCCCGGGGTGAGCATAGGCAGGAGGTGCATAATAGCGGCCGGGGCCGTGGTGACAAAGGACATCCCGGACGACTCAATGGCCGCCGGGGTGCCGGCCGAAGTGAAGAAAAGGCTGCCCAGGGAAGGCTCAGCCGAATAGCGGCGGCGGCCGCAAAGCGGCATTTTGACTAACTTTGCCCGGGGCCGAAACCCAAACACTGCTGTTTATTCTACTATGGACGACAAGGAATTATACGAGGAAGGCGGCGCGCTGCCTGGAAATACGGAAGAAGACACCGCCGGGGAGGGACACTCCGACTACAAGCCGGCGGGGCGGTTCGACGCAGCCGCCGTGCACCACCTCAGCGGGATGTACAAGACTTGGTTCCTGGACTACGCCTCGTACGTCATCCTGGAAAGGGCCGTGCCCAACATAGACGACGGGTTCAAGCCCGTGCAGCGCCGCATACTCCACTCCATGAGGAGGATGGACGACGGCAGGTACAACAAGGTGGCCAACATCGTGGGCCACACCATGCAGTTCCACCCCCATGGGGACGCCTCCATAGGCGACGCGCTCGTGCAAATGGGGCAAAAAGACCTGCTCGTGGACACTCAGGGCAACTGGGGCAACATCCTCACCGGCGACCGCGCCGCCGCGCCGAGGTACATAGAGGCCAGGCTTTCAAAGTTCGCCATAGAGACCGTCTTCAACCCCAAGACCACCCAGTGGCAGCTGAGCTACGACGGCCGGAACAAGGAGCCGGTGGCCTTCCCCGCCAAGTTCCCCCTGCTCCTGGCGCAGGGCGCAGAGGGCATAGCCGTGGGCCTGAGTTCCAAGATACTGCCCCACAACGTGGGCGAACTGTGCTCCGCCGCCATAGCCTACCTCAAAGGGGAGGACTTCCGGCTGTACCCCGACTTCCCCACCGGCGGGGCGATAGACGTGGGCAAGTACAACGACGGGCAGCGCGGCGGCTCGGTGAGGGTGCGCGCCAAGATAGAAAAGGTGGACAGCAAGACCCTGGCCATAAGGGAGATCCCCTACGGCAAGAACACCGGCACGCTGATAGACTCCATACTGAAAGCCGTGGAGAAAGGCAAGATAAAGGCCAAGAAGGTGGACGACAACACATCGGCCAGCGTGGAGATACTGGTACACCTCGCCCCGGGGGTGTCGTCAGACAAGACCATGGACGCCCTCTACGCGTTCAGCGACTGCGAGGTGAGCATATCGCCAAACTGCTGCGTGATACGCGACAACAAGCCGGTGTTCCTCTCCGTGGGCGACGTGCTGCGGCACAGCGCCGACCGCACCGTGCAACTGCTGCGCACGGAGATAGAGATACACCGCGGCGAACTGGCCGAGGCCCTCTTCTTCGCATCCTTGGAGAGGATTTTCATAGAGCAGAGGATATACAAGGACAAGGCCTTTGAAAACGCAGACAGCACCGAAGCCGCCATAAGGCATATCGCCGCGCGGCTGGAGCCTTTCACGGAAAGCTTCGCAAGGCCGGTGGAAAGGGAAGACATCGAGAGGCTCTTGGAAATAAAGATGCAGCGGATATTGAAGTTCAACAAGGACAAGGCGGACGACTTCATAGCCAAGACCAGGGCCGGCATAGAAAAGGCCGACCATGACCTGGCGCACATCGTGGACGTGGCCGTGGACTGGTTCGCACACATATCCGAACGGTACGCCGCCGACCACCCGCGCCGCACGGAGATAAAGAGCTTCGACACGATAGTGGCCGCAAAGGTGGTGGAAGCCAACGAGAAACTGTACATCAACAGGGCCGAGGGCTTCATCGGCACCGGGCTAAAGAAAGACGAGTTCGTCTGCAACTGCTCAGACATAGACGACATAATCGTGTTCTACCGCGACGGCAAGTACAAGGTGGTGAAGGTGGGCGAAAAGCTCTTCGTGGGCAAGAACGTCATACACGTGCAGGTGTTCAAGAAAGGCGACCACCGCACCACTTACAACGCCGTGTACCGGGACGGCAAGCGCGGGGCCTACTACATGAAGAGGTTCAACGTAACGGGCGTAACGCGCGACAAGGAATACGACCTGACCGCCGGCGAACCCATGTCGAAGGTGTGCTACTTCACGGCCAACCCCAACGGGGAAGCCGAGGTGATAAAGGCTGTGCTGGAACCGCAGCTCAAGCTCAAGAAGATATTCATAGAGCGCGACTTCGCCCAGATAGCCATAAAGGGGCGGGCGGCGAAGGGCAACCTGCTGACCAAGTGGCCCGTGCACCGCATAGGCTTGAAGAGCCACGGCAGGAGCACCCTGGGGGGAAGGAAGGTGTGGTTCGACCAGGATGTGAAGCGGCTCAACTACGATGCACGCGGCACCTACCTCGGGGAGTTCACAGACCCGGACCAGGTACTCGTCATCCTGGCCACCGGCGAATACTACGCCACAAGCTTCGACGCGGCCAACCACTATCCCGACAATGTGGACCGGGTGGAGAAATTGGACAAGGACAAGGTGTGGACGGCCGTGCTGGCGGACCACGACAACGGCGGTTTCACATACGTCAAACGCTTCCTCATGGAACCCACCAAGAAGCCGCAGAGCTTCATCGGGGAGAACTCGGCCAACCGCCTGATAGCATTCACAGACACGCCGGCGCCGAGACTGCTCGTAACCTTCGGCGGGGCCGACGCTTTCAGGGAGCAACAGGAAATAGACGCATCGCAATTCGTGTCGGTAAAGGGCTTCAAGGCCAAGGGCAAGCGCATCTCCACGTGGGAAATTGGCAGCGTGGAAATACTTGAACCCCTATGCGCTACGGACGAAACGGAGGAAGGAGCGGAAAGCCCCGACAACGGCTCGGAGGGAAGCGTGGAGGAGGAAGAAGACCTTGACATTGACAAGGGGAAAACACAGCAGCAGGTGATAGACGAAATCACCGGGCAGCTGAACTTGTTCGGGGAAGACCGGTGAAAACCAGGGCGTACGCCACGGCCGCAGTCTGCACGGCCGCCGCTTTCGCACTCGCTGCGGAGCCGGAGGATTCGTTCCGGGCCGTGAAAACAGTGGAAAGGCACCGTGGAGTGTCGGTGGGGCGGCTGTCAATGGGAGACACATACCTGTCGCCGGAGACATACCGAGGCATGGAAATGGGCTTCATTGCGGAAAACGTCTCGGAAAAGCCGGCGTCGCGCTATGCCCTTCACATCCTGCACCGGGTTTCGGCGGCGTCGGCTGCCAACCGCTCAGGCTCGGGAAAGGAGCTGTATGCGGCATACCGCCTGCAAACGGCTTTCATGCGCAAGCACCCGGCCATCGCCGGGAAACTGCAAATAAAAGCCGGCGTAGCGGGCATGGCAGAAATTGGAGGGGTGTACAATGTCCGCAACTCAAACAACCCAGCCCAGGCATCCATAGGCATAGGCGTAGAGGCCGCTGCGGCGGCAAGATACCGATTCCGCTTAGGCCGCCGTCCGTTAGCAGCGGAATACCGCGCAACCGCGCAACTCGCCGGTCTTTCTTTCTCTCCTAACTACGGACAGTCTTACTACGAGATATTCGCCCTCGGCCAATACGACCGCAACATCGTAGCCACCACAATATTCTCCGCATCCACACTGCGCCACTCCGCTTCCTTGGACATACCCCTGCGCGGCTTCTCCGTAAGGGTGGGATACACTGGCGAATACGTATATTCAAGGGTAAATTCAATAAAGTCTTTCCGCCACACATCGTCAATATCGCTGGGGATCGTAAGGAAAGTAAGCATATCCGCACACTCCGAATGAAACACATAGCATACGCGGCGGCCTTGGCGGCGGTCTGCTCTTGCACGCCAACAGACGAGTTCGCCGACTCTCCCACAGGCAACTTCGAAGCCCTTTGGAAAACCATAGACGAACACTACTGCTTCCTGCCGCACAAGGCCGAGCTGTACGGGTTGGACTGGGACGAGGTGCACCGCCGTTACTCCTCCATGGTGCACGAAGGAATGACCCGGGCGCAGCTTTTCGAGGTGCTGGCCGCCATGCTTTCCGAACTGAAAGACGGCCACGTAAACCTTTACTCGGCCTTTGACATAGGCCGGGAATGGTCGTGGAAGGAAGACTGGCCGCGCAACTACGACGAGAGCATGGAAAGGGAACTGCTCGGCACGTCCTACCGCATAATGTCGGGCATGAAATGCCGAGTGTTGGAAGACAACATAGCCTATGTGCGCTGCCCGTCGTTCTCTTCGGAAATGTCTGAAGGGGGGCTTGACGAGATGATGATAGCCTTCGCCCCATGCAACGCAATGGTGATAGACATACGTGAGAACGGGGGAGGGTTGGTGTCGGCGGCAATGCAATTGGTGTCTCGTTTCACAAACGAACCGCTGCACGTGGGTTACATAAGGCACAAGACAGGCAAGGGGCGCTCCGACTTTTCCGAAATGGAAGAGCAGTGGCTCAGGCCAGGTGCCGGGGCAAGGTGGCAGAAGCCCGTGGCGGTGCTCACCAACCGGGGGGTGTTCAGCTCCGCCAACGAGTTTGCAAAGTATATGGCGTGCTGCCCGGGCGCGGTGCTCGTGGGAGACAAGACCGGCGGTGGAGGGGGCCTGCCCTTTTCTTCCGAACTGCCGTGCGGGTGGTCCGTGCGGTTCTCCGCCTGCCCGATGTATGACAACAAGGGAAACCTGACGGAAGACGGCATAGAGCCTGACGTGGTGGCGGAGCTTGGCAACGGCTGGCGCGAAACGGGCCGCGACGGGATATTGGAAAAGGCGCGTGAAGTGCTGCGCTCCATGGCAGGGAAACGCTTTTGAGAGCCCCATATACCAAACACCCCCGCAAAGCCAAGGCTGCTTTGCGGGGGTGTTCCCATGTGGCGTGTGAGGCCGCGCCTTTCCACACCATGTCGTCAATACCGTCAGTCAGCGGCTTCCTGGGTAAGGTCTTCCCCCCAGTGCTGCGAAGCGAGCCGCTGCTCCCTTGCCTTTACCTCCGGGGCCTTCTTGGCGTACACTATCATACGTAGCGACTGTCCGTAGAAAACATAGCTCCACACCCAGTTGAATAGCACAATCACACGGTTCCTCACCCCGAGTATGGAGCGCAGGTGCACCACGAGCCACATTATCCAAGCCCAGAAGCCGTGCATCTTCACATTCTTGAACTGCGCCACAGCCCTGTTCCTGCCAATAGTGGCCATGGAGCCGAGGTTGCGGTAGCTGAACGATTTCATAGCCTTGCCCTTTGCCTCCCTTTTCAGGTTCTTGGCCAAGAGCCGGCCCTGCTGTATTGCGGGCTGGGCCAGCTGCGGATGCCCTGCCGGCCAGTCCTTGTCCCCCTCCATAATGCACTGGTCGCCTATGGCGAAGACATCATCCATACCTATGACACGGTTGCTTGCGTCCACCCTTATCCGCCCCCCCCGGCCAATGGAGCCGGACGGCATGTTGGCAATGGGCTGCGCCGTAACGCCGCTCACCCATATGAAGGTGCGCGTGGCTATCTCGCTGCCGTCCTTAAGCACCACGTGGTGGTCCCGGTAGTCGGTTACGAGCTTGTTGAGCAGTACGTTCACACCCATTGAGCGCAGGTAGCGCTCGGCGTGCTTCGATGCGTCGTCGCCCATTGCCGAGAGCAGCCTGCCCGACCCCTCTATCAGGTATATCTGCATCAGGCTGCTGTCCATGTCGGGGTAGTCCTTGGGCAGCACATAGCGCTTCATCTCTGCGAGGGCCCCGGCCACTTCCACACCCGTGGCGCCGCCGCCCACCACCACAATGTTGAGCAGCTCCTGCCTTTCGCGGTCGCTGGCGCAGGTCAGGGCCCTCTCGAAATTCTCCAAAAGGGCGTTTCGCAGCCCCATGGCCTCGCTGAGGGTCTTCATTGGTATGGCTTCCCCCTCCACATGCTCGTTGCCGAAGAAGTTGGTGGTGGCCCCGGCGGCCAGCACCAGGTAGTCGTAAGGCAGCTTACCTATGGAGGTCTGCAAAATCTTCTGCTCCGGGTGCACCGACCTCACCTCCGCCATGCGGAAGTAGAAATCACGCCTCCTCTGGAATATCTTGCGGAAAGGGAACGATATCGAGCTCGGCTCTATCCCGGCCGAAGCCACCTGGTATATCAGCGGCGGGAACTGGTGGTAGTTGTTCTTGTCCACCAGCACCACCTGGTACTGCGACCCGGCCAGGTTCTTGGCCACCTCCATGCCGCCGAAGCCGCCGCCCACTATCACCACCCTTTTCTTTTCACTCTGCGGTATGTTTACGCTCATTTACTATGGTTTTTGTCCTTTTCCAAATACGTTTCACTGCACTGCCGGGTACTTGCGGAACCATCCGTCCCACCTCAGCCTAAGCACCCCGAAGAAAGCCTCGCCGAAGATTCCCGAGCTCATCTTGCTCTCGCCCTCGCGCCTGTTCACGAAGACCACCGGCACCTCTTCTATGCCGCAGCCCATCTTCCAGGCCGTGTATTTCATCTCTATCTGGAAGCCGTATCCCTTGAACCTCACGCGGTCCAAGTCCATGGAGCGCAGCACCGATGCCCTGTAGCACACGAAGCCGGCCGTGGTGTCGCACACCGGTATGCCCGTGACAAGCCTTACGTAGCGCGATGCGAAGTAGCTCATTAGCACCCTGCCCATGGGCCAGTTCACCACGTTCACCCCCGTGGCATAGCGCGACCCCACTGCCACGCCGGCTCCGCCCTCGCTGCACGCCCGGTACAGCCTGGGCAAGTCGGCCGGGTCGTGGCTGAAGTCGGCATCCATTTCGAATATGTACCCGTAGTTGCGGCCTAAGGCCCACTTGAAACCCGCAATGTAGGCCGTGCCAAGGCCCTGCTTGCCGGCCCTCTCTATTATGAAGAGCCTGCCGGTGAATTCCCCGTTCATCAGCTTTCTCACTATGGCGGCCGTGCCGTCGGGGCTGCCGTCGTCTATCACGAGGATGTCGAAGGCCTTTTCCAGGGAGGTTACTGCCCTTATTATCTTCTCTATGTTCTCTTTCTCGTTGTACGTGGGTATAATCACCACGCTGTCGCTCTGCGGCCTGCCTGCCATGGTTTCAGTTGTTTTTGTAGTAGATCCGTTTCACCCGGCTGCTCACCCCGGTGAGTATTTCGTAAGGTATGGTGCCTATCGCCTCTGCCAGCTGCGCCACGGGCAGCCCAGGGCCGAATATCTCCACGCTGTCGCCCTCGGCGCAGTCTATGCCGGTGACGTCGGCCATGGCCACGTCCATGCATATGTTGCCCACATATGGGGCTTTTTCCCCGGCCACGAGGCAGTACCCCCTGCGGTTGCCCAGGCCCCGGTCCAGCCCGTCGGCGTACCCTATGGGTATGGCGGCTATGCGGCTGTCTCGCTCCAGCACGGTCTTGCGGCCGTAGCCCACGCTCTCCCCGGCCTTTGCGTCCCTTATCTGCAATATGGTGGTCTTGAGGGCGCCCACGTTGTTTATGGTGCCGTTGTCCATCGGGTCCACCCCGTAGAGGCCTATCCCTATGCGGCACATGTCCATGTGGTACTCGGGGAAGCGCTCCGTGGCCGCGCTGTTGCAGATGTGTCGCAGTATCTTGTGGCCGAAAGCCGCCTGCAACCTGTCCGCCGCCGCGCTGAACAGCGCGTACTGCCGCCTTGTGAACTCGTCCATCCCGGGGGTGTCCGCCCCCACGAAGTGGGAGAACACCGAGCGCGGCATCACCTCTCCCTGCGCCTTTAGGGCTGCAACCAGGGCTTCGGTGTCCTTTTCGGGGTCGAAGCCCAGGCGGTGCATGCCCGTGTCCATCTTTATGTGCACTGGCCAGCCGGCTATGCCCTCCCGCCTTGCCGCCTCCACGAGCGCGGAGAGCATGCGGAAGGAGTACACCTCCGGCTCCAAGTCGTTGTCGAACATGGTCTTGAAGGCCGACATCTCCGGGTTCATCACCATTATGCCGGCCGTAACCCCGGCCCTGCGCAGCGCAGCGCCCTCGTCGGCCACGGCCACGGCGAGGTAGTCCACCCGGTGGTCTTGCAGGGTCTTGGCCACTTCCTCCGCCCCGGCCCCATACGCGTCCGCCTTTATCATGCAGGCCGTCTTGGTGCCCGGGGCCATGAATGAGCGGTAGTGGTTGAGGTTCTTCACGATGGCCCCCAGGTCCACCTCCAGCGTGGTTTCGTGCACCTTCCGCGCCAGACGGTCGCTTATCCTGTCGAAACCGAACGGCCTGGCACCCTTCACCAACACCACCCCTCCTATTGATGCGAACTCCGGCGAGGCCATGAATTCGTCTGCCGAGCCGTAGAAGCTGCACTCAGGCTCGGCGGTGCCGCCGAGGGCCGCGCTTATCTCCGGGCCTATGCCTATTATGCGGCCCACCCCACGCGCCCTGGCCAGACGAAGCACCTCGCCGTAGAGGGATGCGGAGTCCTGCCCGCTCTCCAATATGTCGCTTATCACGAGGGTGCGGCTGCTACCGGCGGGGTCAGCCCGGCGCGCCATGAAGTCGAGGGCTATGCCGAGCGAGTGTATGTCGGAGTTGTACGAGTCGTTTATTATTGTGGCGCCGTTCACCCCTTCCTTCACCTCCAAGCGCATGGCCACCGGCCCCAGGGCCCGCATGCGCCTGTCCAATTCATCCCCGCCCAGCCCCATGTGCAAGGCAACGGCGGCGCAGGCCATGGAGGTGCCTATGGAAGCATCGTCTGCGAAAGGTATGGTGTAAGCCCCGGCTGCGCCGGCGTGCGAATAAGCCACCATGGCTCCGGCGGCGGTCTTCTCCACCTTTTCTATATATAGGTGCGCCCCCTTGTCCTTGGCCGACCAGCATATGCGCCGCGCACCGCCGGCGGACGCAGCCGCGCAGCGCTCCGCCACCGGGTCGTCCGCATCGTAGGCCACGGCTTCCGCCCCCCGGAACAGCTCCATCTTCTCCATGCACTTCTCATAGTCGCTGCCGAAGTTCTCGCCGTGCGCCGGCCCTATGTTGGTAAGCACCGCTATTGTCGGCTGTATGATGTCCCTGAGCGGGGCCATCTCCCCTGGCTTGCTTATCCCGGCCTCGAAGATTCCCACCCCGGCCTCACCGTCCATAAGCCACACGGAGAGCGGCACGCCCGTCTGCGAGTTGTAGCTGCGCGGCGAGCGCGCCACGGCCATGTCGGGAGCCAACAATGCGGCCAGCCACTCCTTGGCCATGGTCTTGCCGTTGCTGCCCGTTATGCCCACCACCGGCACGCCGAAGCGTTCGCGGTGCCTTTCGGCCAGCCGTTGCAGACCCTTCAGCGTGTCGGGCACCCTTAGGAACGCGGCCCCGGGATAGCTGTCGGGGTAACCTGGCGGGGTCTCCTCCACCATGAAGCTCCTCACCCCGCGCCCGTAGAGGGCGGGTATGTAGGCGTGGCCGTCCCCGGCCTTTGTCCTTATTGCGAAAAAGAGGGTTTCCTCGGGGAAGCACAGCGACCTGCTGTCGGTGAGCAGGAAGCTCACCGGGTTGGCTCCGCAGCCGTAACACTGCGCCCCCGTGAGCGCAGCCACCTGGTCTATGGTGTAAGTCATTGCTTATTCTGTTAGCGGCCCTTAGGGTCTTTACGAGCGGCAAAGTTACTCAAAAAAAGCCGTGGATAGCGGCCCGCAGCCCTTGTGCCGGCAAGGCTGCACCAATGGGGGGCAAAAAAAAGACGCCGCCGGCTTTTGCCGTCAGCGTCCGCAATTTGGGGAAATTGTCTTGGGGAGTGGTGTCACCAGGAATCGAACCGGGGACACAAGGATTTTCAGTCCTTTGCTCTACCAACTGAGCTATGACACCA
>R18__coassemble_1411_pt1 | contig 31674 bp, 41 predicted proteins | sample R18__metabat2_low_PE_037 | metagenome-assembled genome bin R18
CCCCCACCCGTATTCCCGGGGCCCCCCACGCCCCCCAAGGACCCCGCCCCCCGCACCAAACCCGCCGGAGTGGCAAGACGAGGCTTGCCGCGTCTTGCCACGAACAATACGGTACAATAAGACGGGGCAAGCCCCGTCTCTACAGCTCCGCGTGGTTACGATTGGCCCAAATACCAAGCCGTGGTACACCGTGTACCAAGCCGTGGTACTATTATTACCAAGCCGTGGTACACGATGTACCACGGCTTGGTAATGGCATGGCGCCTCGGCCAAATTACAAACAAAAAAGGCCGGCGGCGCACCTTACGATGCTCCGCCGGCCCGTTAAGGGGTGTCCCCCGGTGGCTTATTCAGCCTTAGCCCCCTGTTCCTCGGCAGTCTCCGTTGCGGGAGTTTCCACAACGGGCGTCTCGGCGGCCTTGGCTGCACCGCGGCTGCGGCGAGTCCTCTTGGCGGTCTTGACGGTCTTGGCCATGTTGTCGTTGAAGTCCACCAGCTCGATGAACGCTATGGGGGCTGCATCGCCCTTGCGTATGCCGAGCTTTATTATGCGGGTGTATCCGCCGGGGCGGTCGCCCACCTTCTCGGCCACCGGGCCGAAGAGTTCCTTTATGGCGTACTTGTTCTGCAAGTGGCTGAACACCACGCGGCGCGAGTTGAGGGAGTCGTCCTTGCTGCGCGTTATGAGCGGCTCCACGTATTTCTTGAGGGCCTTCGCCTTGGCCAGAGTCGTAGTGATTCTTTTGTGCATTATCAGCGAGATTGCCATGTTGGCGAGCATGGCGTGCCGATGGGATGCAGTACGGCTCAGGTGGTTGAATTTCTTATTGTGTCTCATTTATTCTTTGTCTAATTTGTACCTTGTGATGTCGGTGCCGAAAGACAGATTCATACTCTCGAGCAAATCATCCAGCTCCGAGAGCGATTTCTTGCCGAAGTTGCGGAACTTCAGGAGGTCGCTCTTGTGGTACTGCACCAGGTCCCCGAGGGTCTCCACCTCGGCGGCTTTCAGGCAGTTGAGCGCCCTCACGCTGAGGCCGAGGTCTACGAGCTTCGACTTGAGCACCTGGCGCATGCGCAGTGCGTCCTCGTCAAACTCTTCTTCGCTGTCGGCATCGGGGTTTTCCATCGTGATGTTCTCGTCCGAGAACAGCGCGAAATGGTAGATGAGTATCTTGGAGGCCTCCTTGAGCACGTCTTTCGGGGTGATGGACCCGTCGGTGGTTACTTCGAGGATGAGCTTCTCGTAGTCGGTCTTCTGCTCGACGCGGTAGGGCTGCACCTCGTAGCGCACGTTTCGGATCGGCGTGTAGATGGAGTCTATCGGTAGGACGTTGGGGCCCGTGCAGTATTCGCGGTTCTCCTCGTAGGATACGAAGCCGCGGCCCTTGTTTATGGTAAGGTCGATCTGCATCGTGGCCTTGGGGTCCAAATGGCAAATCACCATTTCTGGATTCAAAACGTCAAAGCCGGTGAGGTAGTTGGACAAGTCCCCGGCCTTGAACTCGGTGGCGCCGCCGACGGTAACACTGATTTTCTCACTGTCGAACTCGTCCACGACGTGCCTGAACCTCACTTGCTTGAGGTTGAGTATAATGTTGGCCACATCCTCCTTCACGCCAGGCACGGTGCCGAACTCGTGCTCCACGCCGCCTATGCGGACGGTGTTGATGGCGTAGCCCTCCAAGGAGGAGAGCAGGATACGGCGCAGGGCGTTGCCGATGGTTACGCCGAAGCCCTGCTCCAGCGGCCGGAACTCGAACTTGCCGAACCGGTCGCCGTTTTCCAGCATTATGACTTTATCAGGCTTTTGAAATGCTAATATCGCCATTAATTCACTGTTTATTTTGAGTACAACTCAACGATTAACTGCTCCTTGATGTTCTCGGGGATGTCCGCCCTGTCGGGCCTGTGCAGGAACTTGCCGCTCTTGGTGGCGCTGTCCCACTCTATCCACGGGTACTTGGAGTGGTTGAAACCGGCGAGCGCGGCCTCTATCACCTCCAGCGACTTGGACTTCTCGCGCACCCCGACCACCTGCCCGGGCTTCACGGTGTAGGAGGGTATGCCCACCACTGCGCCGTCCACCACGATGTGGCGGTGGCCTACGAGCTGGCGCGCTGCTGCCCTGGTGGGGGCTATGCCCAGGCGGAACACCACGTTGTCAAGGCGGCTCTCAAGGCTCTGGAGCAGCACCTCGCCGGTGATGCCGTCGGCCTTGGCGGCCTTCTCGAAGAGGTTGCGGAACTGGCGTTCCAGCACGCCGTAGGTGTACTTGGCCTTTTGCTTCTCTGCCAACATGACAGCGTACTCCGACTGCTTGCGGCGGCGGTTGTTGCCATGCTGTCCAGGGGGGAAGTTGCGCCTGGACAAAACTTTGTCAGCGCCGAATATGGGTTCTCCAAAGCGGCGTGCAATTTTCGATTTCGGTCCTATGTATCTTGCCATTGCTGTGTTGTGTGCTTAGTTATACCTTGCGCCTCTTGGGGGGGCGGCAGCCGTTGTGCGGAAGCGGGGTTACGTCCATTATCTCGGTAACCTCTATGCCGGCGCCGTGCACCGCCCTGATGGCGGACTCGCGGCCGTTGCCTGGGCCCTTGACGTAGGCCTTCACCTTGCGCAGGCCGAGGTCGAAAGCCACCTTGGCGCAGTCTTCGCCGGCCATCTGGGCGGCGTACGGGGTGTTCTTCTTGGAACCGCGGAAGCCCATCTTGCCGGCGGACGACCAGGATATGACCTGGCCTTCGCCGTTGGCCAAGGACACTATTATGTTGTTGAACGAGCTGTGGACGTGCAACTGGCCCACCGCGCTCACTTTGACGTTTCTCTTCTTGGATGTTGCTGTTTTCTTTGCCATTTCTTCAAATGTTTATTGAGCCTTTCAAAAGAGCCCCGGGGAAAGCCCCCTAAGGCGGTCCGCCGTCAGGCAGCCTTTACTTTGTGGCCTTCTTCTTGTTAGCAACAGTCTTCTTCTTGCCCTTGCGCGTGCGGGCGTTGTTCTTGGTGCTCTGTCCTCGTACGGGCAGACCGTTGCGATGCCTAATGCCGCGGTAGCAGCCTATGTCCATGAGGCGCTTGATGTTCATCTGCACCTCTGCGCGGAGGTCTCCCTCCACCTTGAATCCAGCTCCGATCACTTCGCGGATTTTGGCGGCTTGGTCGTCTGTCCATTCGCTCACCTTAAGGTCGCGGCTCACGCCGGCCTTATCCAATATCTTTGCTGAACTACTTCGACCTATCCCGTATATGTAGGTCAATGCGATTTCGCCACGCTTGTTCTGGGGCAAATCTACTCCAACAATTCTTATTGCCATTGTCTAAAAAAGGGGTTTGTGTTTGTCTGTTTGCAACATCGGCGGCGCAGCACCACCCGGTGCCGCGCAGGCCGCTATCCCTGGCGTTGCTTGAACTTGGGATTCTTCTTGTTAATGACAAAGAGGCGGCCCTTGCGACGCACTATCTGGCAGTCGGGGGTGCGCTTCTTTATCGATGTCCTTGTCTTCATAGTTTATTGTTTGTATCGGTAGGCTATCCTTCCCTTGGTAAGGTCGTACGGGCTCATCTCTACTTTTACCTTGTCGCCCGGCAGTATCTTTATGTAATGCAACCTCATCTTGCCCGAAATGTGGGCTATAATCTGCACGCCATTCTCAAGTTCCACCCTGAACATCGCGTTGGAAAGGGACTCGATAATGGTGCCGTCCAACTCTATTGCTGACTGCTTTGCCATCTAATGTTGTTATTTGCGCGGCGAAGTTACAAAAAAAGTGGGACAGAAGTGGATTCTGCCCCACCTTATTTGAAAAATCGTTAACATCACTCCGCCGTCAATAAGCAGCCACCGTGGCACCGCGGGTGTGGCCGGAGGTCAGCAGCCCGTCGTAGTGGCGCATCAGCAGGTGGCTCTCTATCTGCTGCAAAGAGTCTTTCACCACGCCCACGAGGATGAGCAGCGAGGTTCCGCCGAAGAACTGGGCGAAGGCCTGCTGCACGTCGAGCAGTCCGGCCAGGGCCGGCATTATGGCGATGAAGGCGATGAACAGGGACCCGGGCAGGGTTATGCGGGACATTATTCCGTCTATGTAGTCGGCGGTGTCCTTGCCGGGCTTAACACCGGGTATGAATCCGTTGTTCCTCTTCATGTCTTCCGCCATCTGCTGCGGGTTGAGGGTGATTGCCGTGTAGAAGTATGTGAACGCGATTATGAGCACCACGTATACCGTGTTGTACAGCAGGCTCTGCGTGTCCATCAGGGAGCGGACCACCCAGCTTGAGTTTTCAGACTGGTACTGAACTATGGCCAGCGGTATGAACATCAGCGCCTGGGCGAAGATGATGGGCATCACGTTGGCTGCGAAAATCTTGAGGGGCATGTACTGCCTCGCACCGCCGTACTGCTTGCCGCCCACAATCCGCTTTGCATACTGCACGGGAATCTTGCGGACACCCTGCACGAGCAGTATGGCTGCGCACACCACCGCGTACAATATCAGCAGCTCCACTACGAACATCACCAAGCCGCCGCCGCTTATCGCCGTGAAGCGGGATGACAGCTCCTGGGCGAAGGCCTGCGGAAGGCGGGCGATGATACCTATCATGATTATGAGCGAAACGCCGTTGCCTATCCCCTTGTCTGTAATGCGCTCGCCCAGCCAGAGTATGAACATGCTCCCGGCTGCGAGTATTATGGACGAGGTGAATATGAACGTTGTCCAGGACACGTCCGAAGCCAGGGCGGCACTCGCCTGGGCCTTGAGGTTGAGCAAGTAAGAGGGAGCCTGCAACATGAGGATGCCTATGGTTAGCACCCTCGTGTACCAGTTTATCTTCTTGCGCCCGCTCTCGCCCTCGCGCTGCATCTTTTGGAAATACGGCGCTACCACGGCGAGCAGCTGCATAACGATGGAGGCCGAGATATACGGCATAATCCCCAATGCGAATATGGACGCATTGGAGAAAGCCCCCCCCGAAAACATGTCCAGGAGGGACATCAAGCCGCCCTCGGTCTGCGACTGCAACTGTGAGAGCTGCCCCGGATTAATCCCGGGCAGCACCACAAAAGAGCCGAAGCGGTAAATCGCTGCGAAAAGTATGGTGATGAGCAGCCTTTGCCTAAGCTCCTCTATCCTCCAGCAATTCTTCAGCGTCTCTACGAACTTTTTCATCTACTACACTATTGTGACGTTTCCGCCTGCGGCCTTGATGGCCTCCTCGGCCGTCTTGGAGAACGCGTTGGCTTCCACATCCAGCTTGGCTTTCAATTCGCCCTTGCCAAGTATCTTGACAAGCTTGCGGCCGGAGAATATCCCGTTTTCACGGAGTTCGTCAAGGCCTATCTTCGTCAAGCCCTTGGTCTCCGCGAGCAATTGCAGCTTGGAGATGTTGACGGGGTGGTATTCCTTGCGGTTTATATTCTTGAAACCAGCCTTGGGGACACGCCTCTGCAAAGGCATCTGGCCGCCCTCGAAACCGATCTTCTTCTTGTAACCGGACCTGGCCTTGGCGCCCTTGTGGCCGCGCGTGGAAGTGCCACCGAGCCCGGAGCCGGTGCCGCGGCCCAAACGGCGCTTGGAATGCGTGGAACCAGCCGCCGGCTTCAAACTACTCAAATCCATTGTTGTCGTGTTTAGTTTGGTTCTTACTCTACTATGCTAACGAGATGGTGCACCTTGCGTATCATACCGAGGGTGGAGGGGTTGTCCTCCACTTCCACCACCTGGGAGATCTTACGCAGGCCGAGCGCCTGCAAAGTCCTCTTCTGGTCTATGGGCGTGCCTATCTTGCTCTTTATCTGCTTTACCTTGATTGTTGCCATGGCTGTCCTTGTTAACCGTTGAACACTTTCTGCATGCTTATGCCACGGTCGTGGGCCACGGTGTAGGCGTCCCTTATGTCGGAAAGCGCTCCGATAGTGGCCTTGACCAGGTTGTGGGGGTTGGAAGACCCCTTGGACTTGGCGATCAGGTCTGTGATGCCGGCGCTCTCCAGCACGGCGCGCATGGCACCTCCCGCTTTCAAGCCGGTACCGGCTGCGGCGGGCTTAAGGAGTACCTTGGCACCCCCGAAAGCATACTCTATCTCGTGGGGTATGGTACCCTTGTGTACGGAAACCTTCACGAGGTTCTTCTTTGCGGACTCGGTGCCCTTGGCTATGGCTGCAGACACTTCCCCGGCCTTGCCGAGGCCCCATCCGATGACCCCTTTCCCGTCGCCTACTACAACGATGGCTGCGAATGTGAACGTGCGCCCACCCTTTGTAACCTTGGTTACGCGGTTGATGGCCACCAATCGGTCTTTCAACTCGACGTCGCTGTTTATTCTCACTCTGTTCATTGTCATAGTCGTTTAGAAGTTAAGGCCACCCTTGCGGGCTGCGTCTGCAAGTTCTTTCACCCTGCCGTGGTAAAGGTATCCGTTGCGATCGAACACTACCGCAACCACGCCGGCTGCGAGTGCTTTCTCGGCCACCATTGCCCCCACCTTTGCTGCCTGCTCCTTCTTGGGCATCTTCTCCAGCCCGAGGGAGGAGGCCGAAGCCAGCGTGGAGTGTGTCTCGTCGTTTATCACCTGGGCGTAGATCTGCTTGTTGCTGCGGAAAACGCTCAAGCGAGGACGGGCCTGTGTGCCGTTCACTTTCTTGCGAATCCTGAACTTTATCTTGATTCGCCTCTGCTCTTTCTTTGTTGTCATTGTCTACTCCTTTAAAGGTTACTTGGCCGCGGCTGTCTTACCAGACTTCCTGCGGATCACCTCTCCCTGGAAGAGTATACCCTTGCCCTTGTAAGGCTCAGGCATACGGAAAGAGCGGATTTTGGCGCATATCTGTCCTAGAAGCTGCTTGTCGCAAGACTCTAACGTTATCTGCGGGTTTTGGTTCCTTTCGGACTTGGTCTCCACCTTGACCTCACCGGGCAACTGTATGAATATGGGGTGTGTGTATCCCAGGGAGAACTCTATCAGGTTGCCCTGGTTGGAGACGCGGTAGCCCACGCCCACGAGTTCCATCACTTTCTTGTAGCCCTGGCTTACGCCCACCACCATGTTGTTGATGAGAGAGCGGTACAGGCCGTGGAAAGCCTGCTTCTGCTTGTAGTTGACGGGGCTGTCCTCGTCTATGGAGAGGGTTACGCTACCGTCTTCCACGGCAACCTTTATGGAGGGGTCTACCTTCTGGGAGAGTTCCCCCTTGGGGCCTTTTACCGTTACCACGTCGCCCACCTGGGAGACTGCGACACCTGCGGGAATGCTTATGGGCAATTTTCCTATCCTTGACATCTTATCTTCCTCCTGTGGTTTAGTAAACGTAGCAAAGCACTTCTCCGCCCACCTTGAGTTCGGCGGCCTCCTTGTTGGTCATAACGCCCTTAGACGTGGAGAGTATGGCTATGCCAAGTCCGTTGATAACCCTCGGCATGTCCTTGTAGCCGGTGTACTTACGCAAACCGGGGGTGGAAACGCGCTTGAGGCTCTTTATCGCGTTGGTTTTGGTAACCGGGTCGTACTTCAAGGCAACCTTGATGGAACCCTGGGGGCCGTCTTCCACGAACTTGTAGTTCAGGATGTAGCCCTTCTCGAAGAGGATCTTGGTGATTTCCTTCTTCAAGTTAGATGCCGGGACTTCCACCACCCTGTGGTGCGCCATTATGGCGTTGCGAAGCCTGGTCAAATAATCTGCTATTGGATCTGTCATCTTGTTTTTAATTAATCGGGACTGCCCCGACAATATTAATTATCTCGTTAGCAATGCCACCAAACTTACCAGCTGGCTTTCGTAACCCCCGGTATCAAGCCGGCGGAAGCCATCTCCCGGAACTGTATTCGGGAAATGCCGAACTGGCGTATGTAGCCCTTGGGACGCCCCGTTATCATGCACCTGTTGTGCAGGCGTATGGGGTTGGCGTTCTTGGGTATGGCCTGGAGCTTCCTGGCTGCCTCGTAAGCCTCGGCAATGTCGCCGGAAGTGGCTATGATTTTCTTCAAGGCCGCCCTCTTCTCAGCATAACGGGCCACGAGCTTCGCACGCTTAACCTCGCGTGCCTTCATTGATTCTTTTGCCATATTGTTGTTTAGTCTTTCTTGGCATCCTTGAACGGCAGCCCGAACGCTTTCAGCAGGGCGTAGCCCTCTTCGTCGGTGTTGGCCGAGGTTACGAACGTTATATTCATACCGTGCAGGCGGTCGATGGCATCGAGGTTTATCTCAGGGAAGATAATCTGCTCCTCAATGCCAAGGGTGTAATTGCCATGGCCGTCCAGCTTGCTCTCTATGCCCTTGAAGTCGCGGATACGCGGCAGAGCCACCCTCACCAGCTTCTCAAGGAATTCGTACATGCGCTCGCGGCGCAGCGTTACCATGACACCGATGGGCATCTTCTTACGCAGCTTGAAGTTGGCGATGTCTTTCCTGGAAATCGTGGCCACGGCCTTCTGGCCGGTTATGGCGGTGATCTCGTTTATGGCGACATCGATGATCTTCTTGTCTTGCACGGCATCCCCAAGCCCCTGGTTTATGACAATCTTCTTCAGCACCGGGATTTGCATCGGGGTGCTGTACCCGAACTGTTTCATAAGTGCCGGGGCGATGCTTTCCTTATATGTTTTCTTAAGGCTCGCTGTATTCATCACTTTATCTCCTCCCCAGACTTCTTTGAAACACGGACTTTCTTGCCGTCTTCGTTAAACTTACGCCCAATCCTCGTGGCCTTGCCCGTCTTGGGGTCTGCCAAGTTCAGATTTGAGATGTGTATTGGGGCCTCTTTCTTCACGATGCCACCCTGGGGCTGCTTTGCAGAAGGCTTCGTGCTCCTGGAAACGACATTGACTCCCTCCACGACAGCCCTGTCCTTGTCCAGCAACATCTGCAACACCTTGCCGGTCTTGCCTTTGTCCTCGCCTGCCAACACCACTACGGTGTCCCCTTTCTTGATGTATGTCTTAGCCATCTTTCTTCCTTTTTTAGAGCACTTCGGGTGCGAGCGAAACCACCTTCATGTTCACAGCGCGGATCTCCCTGGCCACGGGGCCGAAAATACGGCTGGCACGCAGTTCGCCGGCGTTGTTCAGCAACACGCAGGCGTTGTCGTCAAAGCGGATGTACGACCCGTCAGGGCGACGTATCTCCTTCTTCGTGCGCACTACGAGAGCCTTGGAAACCGCACCTTTCTTCAAATCGCTCGACGGTATGACGTTCTTCACCGCCACCACGATTATGTCCCCGACGCTGGCATAGCGCCTGCCGGTGCCTCCAAGCACCCGGATGCAGAGAGCCTCGCGAGCGCCGCTGTTGTCGCAGACGGTGAGTCTTGTTTCTGTCTGTATCATGGTTACTTAGCTTTTTCTATTATTTGCACCAGCCTCCACCTCTTCGTCTTGCTGAGGGGTCGTGTTTCCATGATGAGCACGGTGTCTCCCATGTTGGCCTCGTTCTTCTCGTCGTGGACGTGGTACTTCTTCGTCTTTTGGACAAACTTGCCGTATATGGGGTGCTTCTCCTTGAACTTGGAGGCGATCACGATGGTCTTCTCCATCTTGTTGCTCACCACCACCCCTTGCCTGGTCTTCCTTAGATTTCTTGTTTCCATTTGAACCTTACTTTATGTCAAGCTCTCTTTGGCGGAGTACGGTCTTAATGCGGGCGATGTCGTGGCGCACGGCCTTTATCTGCATAGGGTTCTCAAGCGGCGAAACGGCGTGGTTCAGCCTGAGCTGCTGCAGTTGGGCCTGGGCGTTTTCCAGCTTCTCCTCCAACTCCTTGGTATCGAGTTCTCTTACTTCTTTAATCTTCATGGCTTAAGCGTTTTTGTCAAAATCGCGCCTTACAATAAACTTGGTCTTCACGGGCAGCTTTTGCGCAGCCAGTCGCAAAGCCTCCTTCGCGATGTCGAAGCTTACGCCTTCCACCTCGAAGAGCACCCTTCCGGGAGTAACGGGTGCCACCCAGCCTGCCGGGTCACCCTTACCCTTACCCATACGCACGTCTGCCGGCTTGCGCGTGAAGGGCTTGTCGGGGAATATGCGTATCCAAACCTGCCCCTCGCGCTGCATGTAGCGGTTCACCGCCACACGGGCCGCCTCAATCTGGCGGCTGTCTATCCATTTGGCCTCCAGCGTCTTTATTCCGAACGAGCCAAAGGCCAGCTGTGTACCCCTGTGGGCGTTGCCCTTGTTGCCGCGTCCGTCCTGAGGCCTCCTATATTTTACTCTTTTGGGCTGTAACATAGTAGCGTTGTCTTTTAGCGGTTATTGTTTCTACGGCGTCCGCCCCTTCCCCGGCGGTCGTCCTGCATGTGGGGGCGGCGTCCCGGGCGTTCCTGCTGGAAGTTGGGGGTAAGGTCAACGTCCCCGTACACCTCCCCGCGGCATATCCACACCTTTATGCCGAGCACTCCCACCTTGGTTATGGCCTCGGCCTTGCAGTAGTCTATGTCGGCGCGGAACGTGTGCAGGGGTGTGCGACCCTCCTTGTACATCTCGCTACGGGCTATCTCAGCTCCGTTCAAGCGGCCGGAGATCTGCACCTTTATGCCCTCTGCGCCGTTGCGCATGGTGTTCTGGATGGCCATCTTTATGGCCCTGCGGTACGAGATCTTGCCTTCAACCTGGCGTGCGAGGTTGGTGGCCACTATGGTTGCGTCCAAGTCAGGGCGCTTCACCTCGTGGATGTTTATCTGTATGTCTTTCTTATACAGCTTCTTGAGCTCTTCCTTCAACTTGTCCACATCCTGGCCGCCCTTGCCTATCACGATGCCCGGGCGTGCCGTGCAGATGGTGATGGTTACGAGCTTCAGTGTGCGTTCTATGACAATCTTGGAAACGCTGGCCTTGGCCAGGCGTTCGTTGAGGTACTTGCGTATCTTGCTGTCTTCGACAATGTTCTCGCCGAAGCTCTTTCCGCCAAACCAGTTGGAGTCCCAGCCGCGTATTATGCCGAGCCTGTTGCTTATCGGATTAACTTTCTGTCCCATTCTGCCTTAGTTCTGTTGGTCTTTGGTCATAGCGTCCACATAGAGCGTGATATGGTTGCTACGCTTGCGGATACGGTAGCCACGCCCCTGCGGAGCCGGGCGCATCCTCTTGAGGGTAACGCCCTGGTCCACGAACACACGGCTTATGTAAAGCTCGCCGTCTTCGGCCTTGCGGTCATTCTTAACTTCCCAGTTGGCTATTGCCGAACGCAGCACTTTCTCCACATCGGCAGCGGCTTTCTTGTTGGAGAACCTCAGCACGCCGAGCGCGCGGTTCACCTCCATACCCCTCACCATGTCTACCACGTAGCGCATCTTGCGCGGCGAGGAGGGCACGCCTTTGAGCTTTGCGAAGTAGAGGCTCTTGCGAGCTTCCTTCATCTTCTCAGCAGCTATATGTTTTCTTGCTCCCATTATTGTCCTTTATTGTGTTGTTTGCTTAATATCGGACTACTTCTTGTTGCCGGCGTGGCCGCCGAACCTGCGTGTCAGGGAGAACTCTCCGAGCTTGTGCCCCACCATGTTCTCTGTTATGTAGACCGGTATGAACTTGTTTCCGTTGTGGACTGCGACTGTATGCCCTACGAAGTCCGGCGATATCATCGAAGCCCTGGCCCATGTCTTCACTACGGTCTTCTTTCCGCTCTCGTTCATCGCAAGGATCTTCTTCTCGAGCTTCACGTTGATGTAGGGGCCTTTCTTTAATGAACGACTCATAATTTGTTCCTCTTTACTTTACTTCTTTTTGGCTCTCTCGATGATATACTTGTTCGAATGCTTCTTGGGCGAGCGTGTCTTCAAGCCCTTTGCATACAAGCCCGTGCGTGAACGCGGGTGTCCGCCGGACTGGCGTCCCTCGCCACCGCCCATCGGGTGGTCGTGCGGGTTCATCACCACGCCTCGGTTGTGCGGGCGGCGGCCCATCCAGCGCGAGCGGCCGGCCTTTCCGGAACGCTCCAAGGCGTGGTCCGAGTTGCCGACGCTTCCCACTGTGGCCTTGCATGCGCTCAGTATCTGGCGGGTCTCGCCCGAGGGCAGCTTTATCACACAATAGCTGCCCTCACGGGAAGTCAACTGTGCGAAGTTGCCGGCCGAACGCGCCATGATCCCACCCTGGCCGGGGCGGAGCTCGATGTTGTGCACCACCGTACCCACGGGGATGTTCGCCAAGGGAAGGCAGTTGCCGACTTCAGGCGCGGCATCGGCGCCGGACATCAGCGTCATCCCCACCTGCAACCCGTTAGGTGCGATGATGTAGCGCTTCTCTCCGTCGGCGTAGAACAACAATGCTATGCGGGCCGAGCGGTTGGGGTCGTACTCTATAGTCTTGACCACCGCCGGTACGCCATCCTTCTCCCGTTTGAAGTCGATTACACGGAACTTCCTCTTGTGGCCGCCGCCGCGGTAGCGGACGGTCATCTTACCGGTGTTGTTTCGCCCACCGGTAGAACGCTTACCGTAAACGAGAGACTTCTCTGGCACGGATGCAGTAATCTCCTCGAACGTGCCAATAATCTTGTGTCTTTGACCCGGTGTTACGGGCCTTAGCTTACGTACTGCCATTTAATTATATGTTGCTGTAGAAATCGATGCTGTCGCCCTCTTTCAAGGTAACGATGGCTTTCTTGAAGTCGCTGCGCTTGCCCTTGATCAGGCCGGCCTTGGTGTACCTGGTCTTGTTCTTACCGAGGAACACCATCGTGTTCACAGCTATCACGGTAACCCCGTAGAGGGCTTCCACTTCCTTCTTTATGTCTTTCTTGCCAGCCTCGGGGCGGACAATGAAGCCATACTTGGCCTCCGCCTTTTTCACCCGCTCCTGGCCTTTCACCTTGTACTTCTTCTCCTCGGATGTACGCTCCGTTATGCGCGTCATCTTCTCGGTAACCACCGGTTTGATTATGAATGCCATGTGCTCTACTCCTTATTTTTTGTCAAGAATGCCCTCTATGGCTTTCAGCGAATTTTCCGTGAAGACCAGCACGTCCGCGTTCAACACCTTGTAGGCGTTGAGCATGGAAGCCAGCATCACGTTGGCGCGCTGCAAGTTGCGTGCCGACAGATACACGTTCTTGTTCACCTCAGGCATGAGTACCAAAGTCTTCTTGCCCTCCACGTTGAGGTTCTTTGTCAACTCCACGAACGCCTTTGTCCTCGGCGCCTCGAAAGAGAAGTCTTCCAAAACGATGATTGCGTTGTCCTTGGCCTTGTAAGACAGTGCGGACTTGCGTGCCAGCACCTTCGTCTTAAGGTTGAGCTTCTGGCGGTAGTCGCGGGGACGCGGGCCGAACACCCTTCCGCCGCCCCTCAGCAGGGGAGACTTTATGTCGCCGCGGCGTGCTCCGCCGCCGCCTTTCTGGCGGCCCAGCTTGCGTGTGGAGCCCGTTATCTCACTGCGTTCCTTGGCCTTTGCCGTACCCTGGCGCTGGTTGGCCAAATACTGCTTCACATCCAGGTAGAGGACGTGGTCGTTGGGTTCAATCCCGAAGATGGACTCATTCAGGGTTACCGTCCTTCCGGTCTCCTGCCCCTTTATGTTTAAAACCTTGATTTCCATTACTTCTCGATTAATACGGTTGAACCATTGAACCCTGCCACGCTACCCTTCACAAGGATAAGGTTGTGTTCGGGTATGACCTTGAGCACTTTGAGGTTTTGGGTGGTAACCCTGTCCGTTCCCATGTGGCCTCCCATTCGCATTCCCTTGAACACCTTGGCGGGATACGAGCAGGCTCCTATGGAACCCGGCTTACGGGCGCGGTCGTCCTGGCCGTGCGTCCTCTGGCCGACACCTCCGAAACCATGGCGCTTAACGACCCCCTGGAAGCCCTTACCCTTGGACGTCCCTACGACGTCCACGAACTCGGTGTCCTTGAACAGCTCCACAGTCAACGTGTCCCCGAGGTTGTATTCCTCGTCGAACTTGAACTCGGCCAAGTGCCTCTTGGGCGTTGTGCCGGCCTTCTTGAACACTCCCAACAGCGGCTTCGTGGTGTTTTTCTCCTTAGCTTCACCATAGGCCAACTGCACGGCTTTGTAACCATCGGTCTCCTCTGTCTTCACCTGGGTTACAACGCAAGGACCGGCTTCGATAACAGTGCACGGCACATTCTTGCCGTCGGCACTGAAAACGGATGTCATTCCGATTTTTCTTCCTATTAATCCTGGCATTTCAGTTGATTGTTATTTGGTATTTACTTCCTACACCTTTATATCCACGTCCACCCCGCTCGGCAGGTCTGTCTTCATCAAGGCCTCTACGGTCTTGGGAGACGGGCTGTAGATGTCTATCAGCCTCTTGTAGTCGCACAGCTGGAACTGCTCGCGCGATTTCTTGTTGACGAATGTGCTGCGGTTCACCGTGAAGATGCGCTTGTGCGTGGGCAGGGGTATGGGCCCGGACACTATCGCACCGGTGGCCTTGGCCGCCTTCACGATTTTCTCTGCAGACTTGTCCACGAGCTTGTGGTCGTAGGATTTCAGTTTGATCCTGATTTTCTGGCTTTGACTCATTGTCTATTTTTTGTTTTGCGGCCTTAGGGGCCGCCGGGTAAGAGTCATACGCTACCCGGCGGCTTCCAGAAGCCTTTGTTTTTGTTTAAACGAGGTCTGTCCTGCCCTTCATCTCTTCCAAGACACCCTTGGCGAGCGTGCTGGAGAGGGGTGCGTGGTGGTCGTACTCCATGGAGCTTGTGGCTCGGCCGGAGGTTATCGTCCTCAGGGCCGTAACATAGCCGAACATCTCGGAAAGCGGCACCTGGGCCTTTACGATACGGGCACCGCTGCGTGCCTCGTCCATGCCCTCCACTTGTCCGCGGCGCTTGTTGAGGTCTCCAATCACGTCGCCCATGTTTTCCTCGGGCGTAACGACCTCCACCTTCATTATGGGCTCCATCAGCACGGGGCCCGCCTTGGGGCATGCGTTGCGGAAAGCGTTGTGGGCGGCCAATTCGAAGGAGAGCTGGTCGGAGTCCACGGGGTGGAAAGAACCGTCCGTAAGGACTACCTTCATGCCCGTCATGGGGAATCCGCCGAGCACGCCCGCCTTCAGGCAGTCTTGGAATCCCTTCTGTACGGCGGGGATGAACTCCTTGGGGATGTTTCCGCCCTTCACCTCGTTGATGAACTGCAGATCCCCCTCGTTGTAGTCCTCGTCCTTGGGGCCTACGGTGCATATGATGTCGGCAAACTTACCACGTCCGCCGCTCTGCTTCTTGTACACCTCGCGGAGTTCCACGGGCTTGGTTATGGCTTCCTTGTAGTTCACCTGAGGCTTGCCCTGGTTGCACTCCACCTTGAACTCGCGCTTCAAGCGGTCTATGATGATGTCGAGGTGGAGCTCGCCCATGCCGGAGATGATGGTCTGTCCGCTCTGCTCGTCAGTGCGCACGGTGAACGTGGGGTCTTCCTCGGCGAGCTTGGCAAGGCCGTTGTCGAGCTTTGCTATGTCGGCCTGGCTCTTGGGCTCCACGGCTATGGATATCACGGTGTCGGGGAAAGTCATGGACTCCAGCACTATGGGGTGCCCCTCCTCGCAGAGTGTGTCTCCCGTGCGTATGTCCTTGAAGCCCACGCCGGCCCCTATGTCCCCGGCCTCGATGGCTTCCATGGGTATCTCCTTGTTGGAGTTCATCTGGAACAGGCGGCTTATGCGCTCCTTCTTGCCGGAACGGGGGTTGTAGACGTAGCTGCCAGCTGTAACCTTGCCGGAGTACACGCGGAAGAACACGAGACGGCCCATGAACGGGTCCGTGGCTATCTTGAAAGCCAGGGCCGATGTGGGTTCGCTCTCGGAGGGCTTGCGGCTCTCTTCCTCCTCGGTGTCGGGGTTGAAGCCCTTTATGTCCTCGGTGTCTATCGGCGAGGGCAGGAAGGCGCACACGTAGTCCAGCAGGGGCTGCACGCCCTTGTTCTTGTATGAAGAGCCGAGGATCATGGGCGTGATTTCCATGGATATGGTGCCCTTGCGTATGGCGGCGATGAGTTCCTCCTCGGAGATTTCCGCACCCTCGAGGTACTTTTCCATCAGCGCATCGTCGAAGTTGGCGGCGCATTCCACCATCTTCTCCCTCCATTCGTTGGCCTCGTCCACCAAGTCGGCCGGTATGTCCTCCACGTCATACTCCGCACCCATGGTCTCGTCGTGCCAGAGTATGGCCTTCATCTTGATGAGGTCTACCACTCCCTTGAAGTTCTCCTCCGCCCCGATGGGTATCTGCACCGGGCAGGGGTTGGCCCCGAGGATGTCCTTCATCTGCTGCACGGTCTCGAAGAAGTCGGCGCCCGAGCGGTCCATCTTGTTCACGTATCCTATGCGCGGCACGTTGTACTTGTCGGCCTGGCGCCACACCGTCTCCGACTGCGGCTGCACGCCGTCTGCCGCGGAGTAGGTGGCCACTGCGCCGTCCAGCACGCGCAGCGAACGCTCCACCTCGGCGGTGAAGTCCACGTGGCCCGGGGTGTCGATGAGGTTTATCTTGTAGGTGTTCTTGCCCCAAGTCCAGTTGCAGGTGGTGGCGGCGGATGTGATGGTTATTCCCCTCTCCTGCTCCTGGGCCATCCAGTCCATAGTGGCGGCGCCGTCGTGCACCTCTCCTATCTTGTGGGTCTTTCCCGTGTAGAAGAGTATGCGCTCGGAAGTGGTCGTCTTCCCGGCGTCGATGTGGGCCATTATGCCGATGTTGCGGGTAAGTTGTAAGTCGCGGTTTGCCATTTTGCTGTTGTACCTTATGTGTGTTTAGAAGCGGAAGTGTGCGAACGCCCTGTTGGCCTCGGCCATGCGGTGCATATCCTCCTTGCGCTTGAAGGCGCCGCCCTGGTTGTTGTATGCGTCCATTATCTCTGCGGCCAGCTTGTCGGCCATGGACTTGCCGCCGCGCTTGCGTGCGTACTGTATCATGTTCTTCATGGAGACGCTCTCCTTGCGGTCGGGGCGGATTTCAGTGGGCACCTGGAAAGTGGCGCCGCCTATCCTGCGGCTCTTCACCTCCACGTGGGGCGTGATGTTGTCGAGCGCCTGCTTCCAAATCTCCAAAGCGGTCTTTTCCTCCTTGGCCATCTTGTCCTTCACAGTGTCCATGGCCTGGTAGAATATGGCGTAAGACTTGCTCTTCTTCCCGTCGTACATCAGGTGGTTAACAAACTTGGAGACCTTCTGGTCGCCGTAGACGGGATCCGGCAGGATCACACGCTTCTTCGGTTTTGCTTTTCTCATTTTAGCTTGATAGTTAATTCTGCTTGGGGCTGTCAATAGCGTTCTTCAACTCCCCCTCCGGGGTGTTTACTCAACCTCTGATTACAATCGCCAGCAAAATGATTTCCTGTCTTGTGTAATACCGGTGGTGCGGGTGGCCTATGTTTGCGGGGCGGCCTTTTCCCGCCCCGCAAACCGGCGGATGTCGTTACTTCTTGGCTTTGGGCCTCTTCGCCCCGTACTTGGAGCGGCGCTGGGTGCGGTTGGCCACGCCGGCTGTGTCGAGCGTGCCGCGCACTATGTGGTAGCGCACGCCGGGGAGGTCTTTCACCCTGCCGCCGCGCACCAGCACGATGCTGTGCTCCTGCAGGTTGTGGCCCTCTCCGGGGATGTAGGAGTTCACCTCCTTCTGGTTCGTAAGACGCACACGGGCAACCTTTCGCATTGCCGAGTTAGGCTTCTTGGGGGTCGTGGTGTAGACACGGACGCAAACGCCGCGGCGCTGGGGACACGAATCCAAAGCGGGCGACTTGCTCTTGTCTGCCAAGACCTTCCTGCCTTTGCGTACCAATTGTGAAATTGTAGGCATTGTTGTTGTTATTTATATTTATTGTGTATTTCCATACCTGTATCACGGCAAGGCACAATATGCCGTTCGGGTTGCAAAGGTACACACTTTTTATAAGAGGGACAAACACGGAGGCGGCACAGCACCGACAAACAGCAATATTTTAACCAAATATAACATACGAACGATTTTTTAACTCTACAATCATTACATATCGTGTGGATAAGAGCCTTGTGTGGTTTCCAAGCCACTGCCCCTGATTTCCCGCAAACCCAAACCGGGCCTCGGTATCCACCTGTGCTGTACGGCATTGGGGAACCCTGCCCGATCCGGGACAAAGGGCGGGATATTCCTCCGCGCCCTGCATTGTGGGAAAATGAGGATACAAAAACTGCGAAACTCCGCGGAATACCAAGCCGTGGTACCATCAATACCAAGCCGTGGTACGATTAGTACCAAGCCGTGGTATTGGCTGTACCAAGCCGTGGTACCGCCAAAGGTGCGGCAGCAGTACGTAAAGGCCGCAGGTAGGATTGCCCCGGCTTTTTATCAGATTTCAATGGCAAAGGATGTGTGGGTCAGACGAAAGAGCCACCCCTTGGAGACTTGCTGCAAGGATGCGGACACACTCCCTCCCCACAAAAAAAGGGAAATGCAAAGGTTCGTGGCCGGCCTATCCCAACTCCTCAAAATCGGCTTCAAGTTCCGGCAGCGGATGGTTCGGGCTTTGCTTCGCGCCGAGCTCCACTATTTCCCGGGCCTTTTGCACCAAACTCTGCCTGCCGGAAATTTTCTTGTCGGCCAAGTCGTAAGCCTTTTGCAGGCTGTCTATCCCGGCGCCCACCTTTTGGAATTTTTGGTAGAAGTCCCCCACCCTCTTCACGAGTTCGTCGGCCAGGGCGAAAACCTTAGCCTGGTTTTGGGCCTGTGCATACTGCCGCCATGCTGTTTGCACAATCCTTATCACCGCCATCAGGTTTTGCTGGCCCGTGAGCAGCACCTTGTTGCTGAACGCGTCGGCCCAAATGCGGGTGTCCCTCCTCATCGCCAGGGCCAAGGCGTCGTCAAAGGGTACGAACATGACGACAAACTCGGCGGCCGTCTTGTCCGGGCTTATGTATTGCGTGTAGTCCTTCTTTGCCAGGCTGGCCGCCTGCGCCCTTATGTTCCTCGCCAAATCGTCGGCGTATTTCAGTTTCAGGCTTTCGTCTTCGGTGTTCACGTATTGGTAGTAGGCGTCAATGGACACCTTTGAGTCTATGATCAGCTCCTCGCCCTTGGGATAATGCACTATGACGTCCGGTATTTTCTTCCTGCCCTCGCTGTCCAGCAGCGGCGCGCTTCCGTCCTTCTGCCTTATGGTCTGCTGTATGTCGTAGTCCACCCCCTGGGTCATGCCTTGGCTGTCCAGTATGTCGGTTAGCAACCTTTCCCCCCAGTGGCCCTGCTGCTTCGCCCCCCCCCTTATCACGGTGGCCAGGCGGTCTGCGGCCTTGCTAATCTTCTCCGTCCTCTGGCCCATGTCGGCCAACTGCTGCGTGAGGGTGGCGGTGTTTTTGGCGGACTCCGTGGTGGTGCTCTCTATTGCCGAGCGGAGCTGCCCTATGCTAATGCCGAGCGGCTTGGTTATGCTGTCTATGTTTTCCACGTTGGATTCCTTGAGCTGCTTCGCCGTTTTTTCAAGCGTTTGTGCGGCTATGTTGGCAAACTGCTCCCTCATGGTCTCCACCTGCTGTTCAAATTGGCTGCGCCTTAGTTCGGTCTCATCCTTGTGCCTCGCCGTCTCCAGCTCTATCTTCGCTTCAAGTGCCTGCGCGTAGGCCCTTTTCCCGGAGAGTTCCTCCGACAGGGCTGCGAGTTTTGCTTCCGCAACGTCAAGCCTTTCGGCAAGCTTCGCCTTTTCCGCCTGCTCAAATTCCACTTGTTGGCGTGCCAGCACCACTTCTGTGCCGGCCTTCGCCCTAAGGTGCATGGCTGCCAAGGCGAAGGCCACGGCAGCCACGGCTATTACCGATAAAATGATTTCCATAGTTTGTCCACTTCTTATTTCCCGAACCTGCCTTCCCTTATGGCTTCCATCACATCCGCCGGGGGCAGCCCTTTCCTTAGCTGGCCTGCCATAAAGTCCATATACGGCTCCACGTGGGAGAAAAACGCTTGGTAGGCGCTGCATAGGTAGTTCAGTCCGTGTTCCCCGTCCGCAGTCTTACAAAAGCGGTCTTTCGGGCAGCCGCCATTGCAAATATCAAGCCATCCGCACCCGAGGCATTGGCCCGGCAGCCCTTTCCTCTTTGCCTCGCCAAACTCCCGCTGCCTTGCGGAAGACATCATTTCTGTGATAGTCCCGGCCCTTATGTTGCCCAGCTTGTATTCTGGGAACACGAAGTGGTCGCAACAGTACAGGTCCCCATTGTGTTCCATCGCGGCAGCGTGTCCGCAATACCGAGCCATGGTGCAAACCCCGGGCTGCTCCCCCACCCACAAGGCGAGAGTGGAGTCGAAGAGCTGGACGAACACCTCGCCCACGTCCCCGGCCACCCATTCGTCAAATATGGTGCATAGGAAAGAGCCGTACTGCTGCGGAGTTACCGAAAACGGGGCCATGTCCGCCACGCTGTCCACTGGGGAGGCCAAATGGCGGCCGTCCCCATGCTTGGCTATGCGCTCCACGATGGGGGCGAACTGTATGTATCGGCAGCCTATTTCCTTGAAGAAACGGTAGAAAGCCGATGGATGGTCTGCATTGAACTCGTTCACCACCGCCATGGCGTTCCATTCCACCCCGTGCTTTTGCAAAAGCCTCACAGCGTTCATCACCTTTTGGAAAGACCCTTTCCCGGCGTGGTTGCGCCTGTATTCGTCATGGAACTCCGCCGGGCCGTCTATGGACAAGCCCACGAGCCATCCGTTTTCGGCGAGGAAGCCGCACCACCGCCCGTCAAGCATGGTGCCGTTGGTTTGCAGGCAGTTCGCTATCCTGCGGCCGCCAGCGTACCTGCGCTGCAAAGCCACGGCCTTCTTGTAAAAATCCAGCGGCCTTACGAGCGGCTCCCCACCGTGCCAAGTGAAGACCACCTCGCTCTGCGTCTGCGCCTCTATGTATTGCTTGACAAACTCTTCAAGGACGCTGTCCGCCATCACCGGTTTGCCCCCCTCGTACAGGTGTGCCTTCTCCGTGTAATAGCAGTAGTCGCAAGCCAGGTTGCACAGCGGCCCGGCCGGCTTTGCCATCACGTACAGCGGCTTCCCGAAAGGTTGTGCCGTAGCGCCCACTACCCCGCCCCTCCTATCCTTGAAAGTTTTTCCACGGCAGCCCCCACAGTGGCTATCCCGGCAACGTGCATCTGCCGCCTGCCGTTGGACTCCGACAGGCCGCACTCGCGCGGATTGGAACAAGCGTAGCCTATCACCTTGCCAAAGGCTTCGCTCTTGTAATAGGCGCTGTCCTGCCGTGAAACGAACTGGATAGCCATGGCGCCGTTTTTCAGTATTATCTTTTCAGCCCCGAGTTCCTTTCCCATACGCCTGAGCTTGGGCACCGCCATAAGGTCCCTCCCTTGTTTTGGCATGGGGCCGAACCGGTCTTGCATCCTCTTGGCGAAAGCTTCCACGGCAGCATCGTCTTCCAAGCCGTCCAATTCCCGGTACAGCAACATGCGCTCGCTGCTCAGCGGCACATAGTCTTCGGGGAAATACATTTCCATGTCGCTCTCGATGGTGCATTCGTCCACGAACTCCCCTCCCCCCGGTATGGCTGCTCCCTCCCCGTACATGTCTGCGAACTCCTCGTTTTTAAGTTCCGCCACCGCCTGCGACAATATCTTCTGGTAAGTTTCGTAGCCCAGGTCTTCCATAAAGCCGCTCTGTTCTGCCCCGAGCAGGTTTCCCGCCCCACGTATGTCAAGGTCCTGCATGGCTATGGCGAAGCCGCTCCCCAGGTCGGAAAAGTTCTCCAAGGCCTCCAACCTGCGCCTCGCCTCCGTGGGCAGCGCGGCCTTAGGCGGCGCTACGAGGTAACAGAAAGCCTTGCGGTTGCCACGCCCAACACGCCCCCTCATCTGGTGCAAGTCTGACAAGCCGAAGCGGTGCGCATTGTTTATTATTATGGTGTTGGCGTTTGGTATGTCCACCCCGTTCTCCACAATAGTGGTAGACAGGAGCACGTCATATTCGTAATCCATGAACCCTGCCACAACTTCCTCCATTTCCCCGGGCTTCATCTGTCCGTGGCCTATGGCTATGCGGCAGTCTGGTATCCTCCTTACGAGCATGTCCCTTATCTCCCCAAGGCTGCTTATCCTGTTGCTTACGATGAACACCTGGCCGTTTCGGCTCATTTCGAAATTGACGGCTTCGGCCATGTCGTCTGCGGAAAACTCCACCACCTCGGTACTGATAGGATGTCTGTTCGGCGGGGGAGTCCTCATAACGCTCATATCCCTGGCACCCATCAGCGAAAATTGCAGTGTGCGTGGTATCGGCGTGGCCGACATTGTCAGCGTGTCTATGTTGGTCTTGGCCTTTCGCAGCCTCTCCTTCACCGCCACCCCGAACTTCTGCTCCTCGTCTATTATCAGCATGCCGAGATCGTGCCACACCACCCCCTTGCCTATCAGCTTGTGGGTCCCAACCATGATGTCCACCTTGCCGGCCGCCAAGTCGCTCAGCAGAGCCTTGGTCTGCGTGGCTGTCCTGGCCCTTGAAAGGTATTCCACCCTCACCGGCATGTTTTTCAGGCGGCTCTTGAAAGTCTTATAATGTTGGAAAGCCAACACCGTGGTCGGCACCAGCACAGCTGTCTGCTTTCCGTCGCAGGCCGCCTTGAAAGCCGCCCTCACCGCCAGTTCCGTCTTTCCGAAGCCCACGTCTCCGCACACGAGCCTGTCCATAGGGGCTGTTGCCTCCATGTCGGCCTTTATATCCTGTGTGGCCTTGAGCTGGTCCGGGGTGTCCTCATAGAGGAAGCTCGCCTCCAGCTCCTGTTGCATATAGGTGTCGGCACTGAAAGCGAAGCCCTTTTCGTGCCTTCGCTTGGCATATAGGCGTATCAAGTCGCGGGCTATGTCCTTAATTCTCTTCTTGGCCCTCTCTTTCAAGCGGTCCCACGCCCCCGTGCCGAGCGTGCTAAGCCGCGGCGGTTCCCCGGTGTCCCCGCTCCGGTACTTGCTCACCTTGTGCAGGGCGTGTATGGAGATGTCCACCTTGTCCCCACGCTGGTAGATTATGCGTATAACCTCCTGGTAGCCGCTGGGGCTCGGCACCCTCACCAAGCCGCCGAACTTCCCCACGCCCAGGTCCACATGCACCACAAAGTCGCCGGGTTCCATCTGCTGTATCTCTTTCAGCGTGAGGGCCATCTTGCCTGCCCTTGCCTTGTCCGAGCGCAGGTTGTACTTGTGGAAGCGGTCGAACACCTGGTGGTCCGTGAATATGCACATCCGGTTGTCGTGGTCCAGATACCCTCCGTGCAGCGCGCCGTCCACCGGCTCAAACGGCGCATTGTGGCAGCCATCCTCCCCGCACACTATTTCAAGGAGGCGCTGCTGCTGTTTACGGCTGTCGGATAGGATGTATATGTTGTAAGCCTTGCTGCGGTAGTCGCTTATGGTGGATTTCAACAAGTCGAAATTCTTGTGGAAGAGCGGCTGTTGCTCCGTGTGGTATTCCACTGTGTCAGACGGCACGCCCGACGGGGTGTGCCCGAACTCAACCACCTGGCGCAGCCTTGCCATACGCAAGAACTCCGCTCCGGTGGCAATTTGGGCGCCCTTGCGCATCTGTTCCAAGGCGGCTTCCTGCTCCACCTCGGTGGAAGTTTCCAGCATGGCTGTTACTGCCTGGGATGAAAAGCCCTTGTCGTAAACCTGCTGCACGGCCTGCGCAACGAACGACAAGTCCCTCGCCGCCAGCACCGAACCGCCGGGCAGGAATTCCAACAACAGAGACTTGGCCCCCCCCCCACTCGGCAGTTCCGGCACGATTTCCACCCTCTCCCTCATTTCCACGGACAACTGGTCGCGAACCTCGAATGTGCGTATAGAGTCTACTTCGTCCCCGAAAAAGTCTATCCTGAAAGGCAGTTCGCATGAATAGGAATAGACATCCACAATGCCGCCCCTCACCGCAAACTGCCCCGGTTCGTAAACATATTCCCTTTCCTCAAAGCCCCACTCAAGCATGGTTTCCCTCAACTCCGCCAAATTGTAGGACTTTCCCTTTTCCACTGCGAGCGACATCCTATCCACAGCCACGGGCGAGGGTACGAACTCGGATATGGCCTCGGGATAGGACACTATGCAAGCGGACTGCCCTGAACCCAACCGAGCCATGGCTTGGGTGCGCAGTATGCCGTTGGCCGCGTCCTTATGGCCGTATTTTATGGCCCTTCTGTAAGAAGATGGGAAATATAGCACGGCCTCCTCGCCCAGCGATTGTTTCAGGTCGTGGTAGAAATAGCCCGCGTCTTCCGCATCGTCCAATATGAAGAGGAATGTGCGCCCGTCCTTTCCATAGGCCGATGAGAACAATGCTGCCGACGCCGATGCTGCAAGCCCTTTGAGCCAGATGTGGTTTCCTCCGCCGGCGAGTGCGGAGAGGAAAGCCTTGCAGCCGGCTGCCCCGGACAATCGGGATTGCAGCGTGCCTATGTCCATCACTCCCCGCGGTTTTCCTTACGCGCCCTTTTCTTGCGTGCGGCGGACAGGGCTATGCCCACCGATACTGCGGCGAACAGCAGTATGTACGAACCGTAGGCCACCCATTCGGTAACCTCCACAGACCTTGGCTGGAACGAAAGCACCACCTTGTGGCTGCCAGGCCCCACTTTTAGTGCCCTAAGCACATAGTTGACCCGCCCCACCTCCGTGGGCTTTCCGTCCACCGTGGCCGTCCATTCCGGGTAGTATATTTCCGAGAACACAAGCACACCTCCGGTCTTAGACTCCACTTTGTAGCCTATCTTGTTGGGTTCGTAGGCCGTCAGCTTGGCATATGCGGAGGCATCCTGCTCTTGAGAATTCCCCAACACTGCCGCAAATCTCTTGTCGGCCACGGCAATCTCCCTCAGGTTTAGCTTAGAGAGCGCGGCTATTTCCTCGTTGGCGTTGCCCACGTACTCCACCTTGTCCACAAACCACGCGTTGCCCATGGCATACGGGTTTTGCAGCGGCACAGTCTGTCCGTTTTGCAAAGGCAACACCATGTATTTGGCATTAAGCATGTTGAGCACCGGCCACACGGAATCACCAGGCACCAACGACATGTCACCCCCGGCCTTTGCTATTGCCTGCCCGGCCTTTGCCATCTCCGGCGAGATATGCGCGTCAATAAGTTCCTGATAGCGGCGGAGTTTTGCTGCGTGGTAGCCGCCTATGCTCTTGTGGTGGTAGGAGGTCTCGTTTTCGTTGAACGTGTTTGAAGCCATGTTCAGCACCCGGTAGTTTGGGTCTTTGTCGCGCAGTATCTGTTCATCGGCGGGAGTCTTGGCTATGGGAGCCTCCCTCACGCTCTTCTCCACAAACATGCCGTCGTTCAAGTAGCGCTTGTTCACCCCCCACATATCCACAATGCACAGCACGAGCATACCCGCCACCACAGCGGAACGCCACGCCTTGCTGTACCTATACAGCAGTATAAGGGCGGTGCCTATCAGCACCACCAAGGCCGAACGCCTACAATCGGCGGTGAACATGGCCTCGCGCATCTCCCTCAGGTTAGACATTAGCTGCGGGGCCACGTCAGACGGCAAGCCTTTCAAAGCCCCCATCTCGGCAGAGGAGATGAAGTCGGAAAAGAAAAGCGTGGGTGCAACCGAGAACAACAAGGCGGCCCCGGCGGTAAAGGCTGCGCCTATGTACACGTACTTCATATTGGCGGCCAAGGCGCTGCGGTCTTCCAACAACTTTTTCAAGGCGAGCAGCGCAAGCAGGGGTATGGTGAACTCTGCCACCACGAGGATGGATGCCACAGTGCGGAACTTTGCGTACATCGGCACGTAGTCTATGAAAAAGTCTGTCAGCGGCATGAAGTTTTTCCCCCACGACAGAGCCACAGACAAGATTGTGGCGGCAAGCAACCCCCATTTCATCGGCCCCTTTACCACGAAAAGCCCCACTACGAAAAGCATCAGCACGAAAGCCCCCACGTACACCGGGCCGCTCGTGCCAGGCTGTTCTCCCCAGTACTGGCCTATCTGCCCGTAGATGTCGGCGAAGCGCATATCCGCCTTTTCCATTGCCGTGGCATTCTCGCTGAGCGGCACGGAAGCGCCGCCCTTTGCGTTGGGTATCAGCAGCGTCCATGTCTCGCCTATGCCGTAGCTCCACTGGGTGATATAGTCACGGTCCAACCCACTGCCCGTCTGGTTGGCAGCGTCGGCCTTCACAAGCTCGCTCTTGCTGCGCATCGACTCCTGGCTGTACTGCCACGTATGGTAAAGGTTGCTTATGTTCATACCCACGCCTATCGCAGCCCCGAGGGCGCAGACTGCGGTGGCCTTTGCGAAACGCGCCATGGCGCGCGTCCTTACAGCCTCCACGAGGAAGGCAACCACCACGGCCAATACCACTATCAGGTAGTAGTAGGTCATCTGCACGTGGTTGGCCACCACCTCAAAGGCGGTGAACACCGACGTCAGCACGAGCCCCCAAAGGAATTTCCCCCGGTAGGCCAACACCACCCCAGCTATCATCGGCGGCAGGTAGGCCAACGCCATAACCTTCCAGATGTGCCCGGCAGCTATTATTATGAAGAAATACGAAGAGAAAGCCCACACCACGGCACCGAGCGCGGCCATCATTTGGCGGAAATCGAAAGCGCGCAGCAGGATGTAAAAGCCCAAAAGGTAGGCGAACACGTACCACACATAGTCGGGCAGCCACAAGTGGTAGGCCGACACTGCGGCATCCAGCGGCCTCGTGCTGTCGTAAGACGGGGCTGTCTGGTAAGTGGGCATACCGCTGAAAGTGGAGTTTGTCCAGCGTGTCCTCTCGCCCGTCCTCTGGTAATACTCTGAAGCCTCCCTACCGGCACCGCGGCCGGCGGAGGAGTCGTGCCTGTACAATATTTTCCCGTTGAACACCGCCGGGGCGAAGTAGGCGAACGAAACCGCCACAAAGGCCGCCACCACCACGGCGTCAAGCCAAAACCTGCTTAAGAAATTTCTCATTTGGGCTGCATTTTTCCAACTGCAAAGGTAATGCAAAATAAAGGCGTGGGAAACAGCCCCTTTCAAAAAGCAAGCCGGCACCCACCTCCCACATACCCTTTAACGCTATCTTTGCAGACCAGACAAACTAATCACACATGAAACAGATTCTTTTCGCGGCAGCCATAGCCGCATATTCGGCGGCGGCTGCTGCCCAGGGAGACAGCGTAACAATCCAAGGTACGGCCCCGGCCGGGACAACAGCCGTATATTGGTTCGCCGACGACAAGGGGCGCAACGTCGACAGCGTGGCTGTGGAAAACGGCAACTTCTCACTCAAATTGGAAAAAGGCGCAGCCTCTTTCGCCACTTTCGTAATAGGCCGAGGCAACACCTTCGCGGTGGCTGTGGATGGCGCTCCCACAAAGGTGGACCTGGCCGGCAAGAAGGTGGAAGGCTCCGCCCTCAACGGCAAGTTCGCCGATATACAAGGCAGGCTCTCCGCCTACACCACGCAGCAAATGGAGATATACGCCGGGGTGCAAGCCGTGGCGCAGGACAGCAGCCAAGCGGCAAAGGCGGCTGTGGAAAAGGCCATGGCCAGGATTGACTCCTTAGAGAAGGCTGAAATGGCGGAGCTTATGGCTTTCTGCAAATCCAACAACGACAACATCCTCCCGGCCTACTACCTCGGGCTGTATTACTACATGTTCGGCTATGACGACCTCAAAGAACTGCTCTCTCCCTCCTCCGCAGCATACGCCCTGCCTATGGCGGAGGCGGTGAAAAAGCACATGGCGGCATTGGCAAAAAGGCAGCCCGGGGCGGACTTCACCGACTTGGAGATGGCAGACATGCAGGGCAACCCCGTGAAGCTCAGCCAGTGGGTGGGCAAAGGCGGCTACGTGCTGGTGGACTTCTGGGCCAGCTGGTGCGGGCCATGCCGCGCCGAAATGCCAAACGTTGTGGCCAACTACGAAAAATACAAAGGCAAGGGTTTCAACGTGGTGGGGGTGTCGTTTGACAACAACGCCGAGGCATGGAAGAAATCCGTGGCCGACCTGGGCATGGAATGGCCGCAGATGTCCGACCTCAAAGGCTGGGCATGCGCCGCGCACGAAGCCTACGGGGTGAACTCCATACCATCCAGCGTACTCGTGGGGCCTGACGGAAAGATTGTTGCGGCAGACCTGCGTGCGGAGGCACTGGGCAGCAAGCTCAAGGAAATATACGGCTTCTGAATGAAAATCCTCTTCGTCTGCCTCGGCAACATATGCCGCTCGCCGGCCGCAGAGGAAATAATGCGGAGGACGGCGGCCGTCAACGGGGCCGAATGGATAGAGACGGACTCGGCGGGCATCGGGAACTGGCACCAAGGGCAGCTTCCCGATGCCCGCATGCGCAAGTGCGGGGCGGCACTGGGCTACTTGTTCGGCAGCAGGGCAAGGCAGGTGAGACAGGAAGACCTCGACAAATTTGACTTGGTGGTGGCCATGGACGGCGGCAACGCAAAAGCCCTAAGGGCAATGGCGCGCACAAACGGGCAACGGGACAAGATAGCCGAGATGGCCGCATTCGCCACACGGCACAAGGGAATAAGGGAGATACCGGACCCCTACTACGGCGGGGAAGATGGCTTCCGGCACGTAATATCCCTATTGGAAGACGCCTGCGAAGGACTGCTAAGGCACATAGTCTCAACAAAGGGCCATGAAGATACTCCTGGTAGAGGATGACACGGAACTGCGCGGGCTGATATCCGCCTGGCTGGCAAAGGAGGGCTACGTGGTGGAAACGGCGCAGAACGCCGCAGAAGCCCACATGAAACTCTTCGTCTACGAATACGACTGCGTGCTGCTCGACATAATGCTGCCCGACGGAGACGGCATGGCCCTGCTGCGTGAAATGGACGCAAAGGGCGTGAAACGCAACGTGGTGATAATCTCAGCCAAAGACTCAATAGAAGACAAGGTGGAGGGCCTGGAAACCGGGGCGGACGACTACCTGGCAAAGCCTTTCCACCTGGCCGAACTCAGCGCCAGGGTGAAAAGCGTGCTAAGGCGTGCACGGGGCGGCGGAAACCACGTGCAAGCCGGCAACGTAAGGCTGTCGCCCGGAGAGTTCACCGTGGAAGTGGGAGGGAAACCGATGGAGATCGGGCGGAAGGAATACGACATACTGCTCTACTTCATGAACCGCCCGGGAAGGCTCGTAGACAAGCAGACCCTGGCCGAAGGGGTGTGGGGGGACCACATAGACCAGGCGGACAACTTCGACTTCATATACACCCACATGAAAAACCTCAGGAAACGGCTTGCCGCAGCCGGGGCCACGATAGGGATCAAGACCGTGTACGGATTCGGCTACAAGCTCGTGGAGGAAGGCGCGTGAAACTCGTAAACCACTTCTCCGTAAGGCTGGCGCTGCTCATAGCCCCGGTAATGGCGCTATGGGCGGCGTTCTTCTATGTGGAAATGGTAAACGAGGTGAACGACGAAGCCGACGACGCACTCGAAGACTACGCCGAGACTGTCATAATGAAGTCGCTCGCCGGGGAAGACGTACCAACCACCTCCGCCGGCACCAACCACCAATACTTCCAAAGGGAGGTGTCTGAACAATACGCACGGCGGCACGGCCACGTGAGGTACGAAGACCGCACCGTGTACGTAAAGGAGAAGAGGGAATACGAACCGGCAAGGGTCATAACATACATATATCGGGACGCACGCGGCAGGCTCATGGAAATAGAGGTGTCAGCCCCGAACATAGACAAGGGGGACCTCAAAAAGGCCATACTGTTCTGGACTGCCGCGCTCTACGCTCTGCTACTGGCCGCCATCATGGCCATAGCCCTGCTCACCATATACCGCAGCGTGGAGCCACTAAGGCAACTGCTGCAATGGATAGGACGCTACAGCATAGGGGAAAGCGGCACGCGGCCGGAAATAAAAGCGGGCATAACGGAATTCAACAGGATAGCCGACGCATTGGCCGAAAGCGCAAGGCGCAACGGGGAACTCTACCGCCAGCAAAAGCAGTTCATAGCCAACGCCTCGCACGAGATGCAGACTCCCCTGGCCGTGTTCCAAAACAGGTTGGAGACTCTGCTTGACGGCGGGGGGCTCACCGAGTGGCAGACGGGGGAGATCATAAAAACCATATCCGGGGTGAAAGCCCTCTCCAAACTGAACCGGTCGCTGCTGCTGCTCACAAAAATAGACAGCGGACAATGCGGACAGACGGAAAAGGTGGACCTGGCGGCGGAAGCGGCTGCGCTGCTGCCCGACTTCCAAGCGGTGTACGGGGCGAAAGGGATTACTGCGGAAGACGACCTCGCCACTCCTTTCCACACTGAAGCCAACCCGGCACTGGCCGCCACACTCGTTTCAAACCTTTTAAAGAACGCCTTCGTGCACACACCAGGGGGCGGCAGGGTACGGGTCGTTTCTGACAACAACCGCCTATCCGTGGCCAACACCGCAGAGGGGGAGATAGACGCTTCCAAGATTTTCCAGCGTTTCTACCACAACCCCGCCAAGGAAGCGTCCACCGGTCTGGGGCTGCCGATAGCCAAGGCCATTTGCCGGCAATACTCCCTGCAACTATCTTACAGGCCCGCCGGCGGCATGCACCTCTTTGAAATAACCAAGGGGTAAAGGCCAAAATCCGCGGAGGGGAGAATTTTTATGCCCCAAAAGGCCGGTTTTTCAGATTGTCTTCAGAATCACGCACGACCTTTGCCCACGAAAACATCACAAACCAACAAAAAACAGAAGACATGAAAAACGCAATGAGATTCCTCGCAGTGGCACTGGCTATAGTGTTTCACACCTCCGCAATGGCCGACAACGACAAACCCGTAACCGTAAACCAACTGCCCGCGGCGGCGCAGCAGGTCATAAAGAAGCACTTCGCAAAAAAGGGAGTGGCACTGGCCAAGATGGAAAGCGGACTGTTCGAAAAGAGCTACGATGTGATATTCACCAACGGCGACAAGGTGGAGTTCGACCGCAACGGGAAATGGACGGAATTGGACTGCTCTCGCTCTGCGGTGCCGTCGGCATTGGTGCCCGGGGCCATAAGGAACCATGTGGCCAGGACATACCCGGGCGTGAAAATCCTGAAAATAGAAAAGGAGGACAAGGGCGGCTACGAGGTGAAGCTGTCAAACCGCGTGGAACTGACTTTCAACGGCAAACTGCAACTCATAGACATTGACAACTGACGGACAGTGGCACATAGACGAATGGGTGCGGCCAGGGGATTTCCCCCGGCCGCTTTTCGTATCGGCACTGGAACCAACATGCGTCAGTCAGGGACAAGGAGTGCCGAAGAAATCACATATTCCAACATGCGTCATTCAGAGGGAGCGGTAGCGACCGAAGAATCACAAATTCCACCATGCGTCATTCAGAGGGAGCCAGAGCGACCGAAGAATCACATATTCCAACATGCGTCATTCAGAGGGAGCGGGAGCGACCGAAGAATCCACCACAAACGGAGGGATGTTTCGCTACGCTCAACATGACCGATATGGGCGAAACGGCGGGATGTTTCGCTACGCTCAACATGACGTTGCGTTATGCCGGTGTTTAGGCCACCCATAGAGCTGTAGAGACGGGGCTTGCCCCGTCTTCACAACCAAACCACCATGTTATAAGACGTGGCAAGCCCCGTCTCTACTGCGCTGTTAGTGGTCCAACTATCGGTGCGGCTGGGGCTTGCCACGTCTTGGTTGTCGGATCATAGGCGTCCCGCCTGCATACCATAAGCAACCCGGCAATGCATGAGCGTTTGGGGTG
>R18__coassemble_1417_pt1 | contig 31365 bp, 22 predicted proteins | sample R18__metabat2_low_PE_037 | metagenome-assembled genome bin R18
TTTTTATTCCAAATCCATGTTGGGCGTTAAGGACATGTGGCCCCCACTCCGTCACGTTGGGCTTCACGCAACATCCCGCCCCTCCGTCATGTTGAGCGTTAGCTAAACATCCCGTGTTTTGAGATTCTTCGCTTCGCTCAGAATGACGCCCGGTGGGATTCTTCGGCCGCTGCGCTCCCTCTGAATGACGCGTTGTGTGATTCTCAGGTTGCATCGGTGTTTAAACCAAACTCACCCCCTCTCCAAACGAGCCGTAGGTACGGGGCTTTCCCCGTCTTACAAGGATGTATCCCGCAATGGAGTTTGATTTGCAAGATGGTACCCCGGCTCTACTGCACCGACAATACACAAAGGCCTATTGTTGTTTTTAACAAATACAAAAATCGCCATCTGACTTAAAAGCGCGGTTTTGACCGCCTTACCCTGCAAAAAGTCATTCTAACCACAATAAAAGTCACTTTTGCCACAATGCTTTTTAGCAATGTTGTCATATTTTTGCACGGTATTCTTATCGGATACGCCCCCGATTGGCAGAATAGACAAAGAACACGATATGGAGAAATGTTGTGAGAATAGGGAGAAAGCCGTGGCACACCTTGGTGTGGCGGGCTTGGCAGGCCCTCACGGGAGAGATGTGTGCAGCCGACATACGGCTCTTTCACAAGCCGGGTTTGCCACCAATACCAAAGTTTTAACATTTACCCCCCCGTTTTATAAGGTTAACCGCTTAGGGGATGGAACGAAAGCCTTGCCAAGGGATGGCGGAGGGGCTTTCACACCTTATTTAAAGAGAGCACTCGCGGCCGTCTGTGCGGCCTTTGCCTTCACTGCGGCGCAAGCCCAGGACATAGAGACTATAGCCAAGAGCAACCCCTTGGTCATAACGGGGTCGCTCGGCACCAACAACACCTACCGCAGCACATCGGGCGGAATGGGCTACGGATCGCCTTTGGGCAACTCGCTATTCGCCAACCTCAATTTCAGTGTGTATGGGTTCAGCATGCCGCTGTCTTTCTACTACACCAACAACAGCACCTCTTTCAGCTATCCGCAGCTGTCGTTCAACCTCACGCCGAGCTACCGCAACTGGAAGCTGTACATAGGGCGGAGCAGCATGGGCTTCAACCCCTACATGATGGACATGTCTTTCAACGGGGTGGGGCTGGAATACGACTCGCAGAAGTTCCGCGTGGGAGGTTTCTACGGCACGCTGCGCGGGGCTGTGAACGACGGGCCGGGTGTGGACTTCCCGCGCCGCCCGCAGTACAAGCGCGTGGGCTGGGGCTTCAAGGTGGGCGTGGGCGGCCAAAGCAGCTACTTCAACCTATTCCTGATGCGCGCCTACGACCGTGAAAGTTCGCTGAGCGAGGCCAACCGAGCCAACCTAACGCCGCAAGAGAACCTGCTCGTGGGCCTTTCAGGCGGCGTGGGCATCAGTTCGTGGCTGTCGTTCTCGTCAAACATCGCCGCCACTATATACTCGCAAGACACAGAGGCCGCCGTGGTGGAAGACCCTGCGGTGGACAAGTTCAAGAGCGTCTTCAAGGCCCGCTACTCCACCCTGCTGCGCTTCGCAGGCGATGCCAACCTCAACCTAACATTCCCGGGCTTTTCCACCTCGCTGTCTTACCGCATGGTGCAGCCCGACTACGCATCGCTTGCGTCCACCTACATGCCAAACAACTACCACTCCTTGGGGGTGAACATGGCCACGTTCCTATTCCGGACAATATCGCTCTCGGCGCAGTTCTCCGGCCAGCAGGACAACCTCACCGCCAAGCAGATGTACACCACCAAGGCGCTTACCTACTCGGTGAACGCTTCCACGCGGCTCGGCAGCAAGATGACCATCAGCGCCGGCTACAACGGCTACACCCAGACGCAGGGAGACGGCACGGTGAAGGTGGTGGACAGCGCAAGGGTGAACCGCCGCATGTCGAGCTTCACCCTCACGCCGTCTTACGCCACGGACGGCGACAACTTCGGCCACACCGCCGCGCTGTCGCTCAACGCTTCGTTCAACAAAGACCTCAACCCCATTGTGGCCGGCAAGAGCGATGTCAACACCCTGGCCGCCGGGCTTTCCTACTCGCTCGACGTGAAGGCGTGGGAGACTTCTTTCAACGCCTCGCTCAACCACCAGCAGTCAAAGGGCTACGGCACCAAGTTCGATAGCCAGGTGCTGTCCGTCGGCGCCGGCCGCTCTTTCCTCAAAGAGAAGAACCTGAACGTATCCGCCGGCATATCGGCCAATAGGAGTTCGGCCGCCGGGCTGTCTTCCAACATAACCATCGGCGCGGACGCTTCCGCCAGCTATGTCCTGAAAAAGGTGCATTCGTTCTCGTGCTCACTGGCTTACAGCAAGTACTCGGACGTGAACATCACCGCCGACGGGGCCAACCTGCAATATTCAGACTTCACCATGGGCCTGAACTATGTATACACTTTCAGCCTGCTTGAGATAAAGGGCAAGGCTGAGCGCGAAGAGGCGAATAAAGCCAAGGGCAAATAACTGAAAATATAAAAGAAAGGCACGAGATATGAAACCCAAGAGACTATTGACAGCGCTGGCGGCGCTCGCCATTGTGGCCGCCGCGGCCCTTGCGCAGGGGGTAACCGTAACGGTGAACCCGGTGCAGAGGGTGCTCCCGCCGCAAGTGGGGCTTTACGTAAGCAACCCCGGGCGGTTTTTCAACGTAACACTGATGAACAGCTCGCCAACGCGGCAGACCGTCTACTTAGCCATGGTGCTGGAGCAGGTCAACCCCGTGGGCATAAGGGTGGTTACACCGCCCGAATTCCAGCCGCCAAAGGCCATCACCGTGGAGCCAAACTCCACGAAGATGCTCAACGCGGTGGAGCTAAAAGACCAGTTCGCCCACATACCGATAGGGCAGATACAAGCACCAGACGGGCTGTTTGACAATGTCGCCTCCGGGTCGTTCGGACTGCTGCCCGAAGGCCAGTACAAGGTGAACTTGGTGGCCTACCGCTACGGAGCGGGCGGAGGGGCCCAGGCCGTGAGCAGCGCAATGGGCGGCACGGCCATGTTCACCGTGTGCTACAAGGCGCAGCCGCCGCGCTTCCTCACGCCAATGGCCGGTGTGCCGGCGGCGTTCGGCAACACAGCGGCGCTGTCAAAGACCATGCAGGGGAGTAAGAAGACCGCCGTATCCAATAAGTTGCTAAAGGCGGACTCCCGGGAACAAAAGTTGAAACTGAGGAAAGCCACGGACAACTATGGGATAAGCGGCACGCCGCCGCTCAACAGCAGCGTGGCCATAGTGGACCGGCTCAACCCGCAGTTCACCTGGACGGAGCCGGTGGTAACGTGCGGCTCCAATCTGGCGAGGTACACCTACAGCCTGAGGATAGTGCAGCTGCTGCCGGGCCAGAACGCCGACGACGCCATGCACCGCAACCCCGTGGTGTACCAGGCAGACCGGTTGAAGGCGGCCATGTGCATCGTGCCAAAGCAGGTTATTGACAAGATGGACCCCACGGCGCAGTATGTGGCGCAGGTTACGGCCACGCCCGCCAACAGTGCCATTGCATACGTGCAGATAGAGAACGAGGGCAAGAGCAACATGCTGCTTATAGGCATGGACGGCCAAGCACCGGGGCCCGACTTGGCGGAAAACACCCCAGCCGAAGAGGACAATGGGGACAATGGGGACAAGGAAGACGAGGACGGGGAAAAGGAAGACGAAGGAGACAAGAAAGACGAAGGAGACAAGAAAGACAAGGAAGACCCCGGCGTACTATACTCTTTCAAGCAGCCCAAGATAACCAGCCCGAGCTTTGGCAAGGGCAGACACTCCTACGATGCCGAGCGCAACATATACGTGGCTTGGGATGCCGCCACCTATTCCGGCGGAAGCGGCGAAGAGGCCGAGAAGCAGGAGTTCTCTTACAGCGTGTCCCTCTACAAGGCCGACAAGAACAAGAAGCTTGAAGACATAATCAAAGGCTCGGCCATAGCCACCAACGAGGTGAAACCGGGCGCGGCACTGAGTTCCAACTTCCAATGGGTGGACATATCCGCCAAGGTGAAAGTGGGCGACAGCCTCTTGGTGTGTGTGCTTCCCACCTGCACCACAAGCCCCAAGGACGTGAAATTCGAAGGCGACACCGCCTCCGTTGGCTTCAAGATAACGGAGGGCGCGGCCAAGGACTTCGCCAACTGCGGCGGAACGCCCGTGGAAAACAAAACACCTACGGAAAAGAAAGCCGCCGACCTCAAAGGCCAGACCGTGGACATCGGGCAGTATAAGCTGCTAATAGACGAGGTTAGCGGCGATGCCGACAAGGGCTTCAAGGGCAAGGGCCGCATAGAGTGGAAGCCGGCGGGCGCCACGGTGATGGTCTGCGTGCAGTTTGATGATTTGAAGATAAACACGGACGACCGCGTGTTCTACGGCATTGCCAAGTCGTACGCCGAACCGGACGGCCCGTCAAACAGCGAAATAGTGGACATGCTGCTGGAAGACCTCGGCGTGGACGACTTCGTGGACAGCTGGGGTATGCCGTCGTACGCCGACAAGGCCATGGACAAGGCCATGGGCATGGGCAAGGACGAACTCAAAAAGCTGGCCGACAAATACGACCTGTCGCAGTATTACAAGTACGTGGCCAAGGGCAAGGACATATACAGCAGTCTGAAGAACGGGCGAGTGGAGCGGGCCTACATGCCGCTCATACTGCCCAAGGAATACAACCCCTCGCCCGTCAACGTGCAGATAATAAGCATGAAGTTCGGCCCCACGGCGGCCACCATGAACATCATGGGCGAGACCACGCTGCCCGACAACGGCAACATAACCAAGCAAGACCTCCTTGTCTTCGGCTCGCCGTCGATGTGTATGGAGCAAGGCAAGATGCTGCCTTCCAACGGCACGCTCTCACTGCTCTCCGACATCACTATGGTGGACAAGCGCACATCTTACGAGATAACGTTCCGCTCGCCCAGCACACTCGTCAGTCCTAAGGACGGCTGCTTCGTAACGTGGGAGAACGACACCATAAGGCTGCTCACCGCCGATATGAAGATGAACATACCGGGGCTGAAAAAGGACATGAACGGAAAGGCCACCGACCAAAAGCCCGAGCTGACCATGAGGGCTTCCATAGGCAGCTGGGACGACTGGATCGTGGAAGACCTAAGCATAGACCCGTTCCAAGTGGAGGACATGCCGGGCTTCACATTCTCGGCAAAAGACGTGGTGCTTGACTATTCTGCCAAGCGCAACGCGGCCGGCTTCCCCGACAAGTTCCCCAAGGGATACGACAAGGACGAGCTCGGCTTGGCAAAGGACACGGAGTGGAAGGGGCTCTTCATAAAGAGCATAAGCCTGAAACTGCCCAAGATGCTCGAGTGTGGCTCCACATCGGACAAGCGCTTTGAGACACAGCTTGAAAACATATACATAGACAAGAGCGGATTCACCATGTCCGCAGCGGCCGACAATGTGTTCAAGGCCACCACGGGCAGCATGGGCGGATGGGGCTTCTCGTTGGACAAGATCAGTCTCAACGTGGTGCAAAGCAACTTCAACAACTGCACCTTCGGCGGCTTTATAAAGACACCGCTGATAGACACGGACGTGATGTACTCATGCCAGATACGCAAGCATGTCGACACCAAAAAGGATGCAGACGGACAGCTGGCCTATATCTTCAAGACCTACCAGATGGAGGATGCCAACTTCGACTTCATTTTGGCAAAGGCCACTTTCAACAAGAACCTGACCTACTTCCTGCTTGAAGCCGAACCCGATGAAAAGGGCGAGATGAACACCAAGGCCGAGCTGTGCATGGGTGGAGATATGAAGATAGGCGGCACCGACTGGCTCAACGAGAAGCTCGCAGCTCTGCCGATGAAGCCGGAGATTCCATCCATTCACTTCTCAAGCATGCGCATAGCCAACTGCAAGAAGTGGGAGTCTAAGTACGAGAAGGATCTTCAGAACGGAAAAGACAACGCCGACATCCTCTACAAGATATACGAGGCCAAGGAGATGGATATAGAGGGCAAGCTTTATTTCCACCTTGGCACATGGTCGCTCGCCACGGGCGGCAGTTCGTCTTCCGGAAAGGACAAGGCACAAAACTTATACGGCAACACAGAAAACCTATGGGCGGCCAACCACGGCCCGGCTGCTTCGCCGGCACAGCCCGTGGAGTTCAAAAAGGATGGCTACCTCGTAGATGCCAAGATAGGCTCATTCACCTTCGGCATAAAGGAGTTCAAGCCGTCGCTTGACAAGGATGGCAATGATTACAAGCTGGCTGTGGGCATAGTGGGCGGCATTAAGCTCGTGTCTGGCATAGACCTCACTGCCGACTGCGGTTTCCACATAGAGTCTGCACTCAAAAACGCCGCTAAGATAATAAGCGACCCATCCAAGATATCCTCTTTGGGCTTTGAGTACAAAGAAACCAAGTTTGACAGCCTGACCATAGACTGCTCGTTTGCCGGAGTATCGATAGAAGGCACTTTGGAAGCGAAGAGTAAATCTGCATCCGATCCGAGTTCGGGCTACGGAGGAGACCTCAGCATAAAGTTGTCCGGAGATATATTCAACTTGAAAGGAGCTGGAGGATACTACACCTACGACGATGGCAAGGAAGATTTCTCTTACGGCTTCTTCCAACTGAGCGTAGGCGGTAGTGCCCTTAACTTTGGAGCTGTGTCTGTAACATCTCTCACGGGCGGCTTCTACTTCAACTGCAAGAACGATGGCGATTTGAAAGAAGTAAAAGTGTCTAATGTAAAGCCGCAAAACGGCCTTATAGGTGTGGTTGCCGGTATAGAGTTGGCTTCCGGGGATCCGAAGGTGATGAAAGGCAGCTTTGACATGACCGTGGTATACGATAGGAAAAACGACCGCCTGAGCCGCTTCCTCATGAACGGAGGGGTGAACGCCGGAGACGGCATTATTACTGCGGATGCCAGCTTGCTGTATTACCACGACGATACAGACGAATTTATTTCCTTAAATATCACCTGTGAAACCGGCATTGGCGAAAAGCAATCCGGCAAAAATGATAAAGAAGAAAGCGATCTGAAAAAACTGAATAAAGATTACAAGGGTGTGCTGCCGATACCTCAGGGAGACGCTAAAGCTCTTTCAGAAAACAAAGGAGGTGGCAACAAGAAAGAAAATGACCCCAGCAAGACTGGAATTGCCGTAGGCAAGGCCACGCTGAGCCTTGAAATCAAGATTACCATGAAAGAAAAGGGCAAGGAAAAGACCAAGTGGCACGTTTGGCTCGGCAATCCATACGGAGAACGCTGCGAAGTAATTCTCCTCAGACACAAATCTAAACTTCTCACGGTTGATTTCGGAGCCAACTACTACGTATGCTTCGGCAACGAGCTGCCCGGCAATGGCAACCTACCACCGCTACCGGACAAGGTGAAGAACTTCCTATATGACAATTCATCCAAGAATACAAAGATGGACGTGGCCGACAAAAAGCAGAACAAGACAGACCTAAACTCCCTAAAACAGCACGGAGGCATAATGGCCGGAGCGCAGGCTTGGGGCTTGCTTGATGTGGACTTGAAGCTGTTCTATGCAAAGTTGGACGCTATTGCCGGCTTTGACGTGCTGTTGGCAAACAACTTCACATGCGCCAACGCAAGCGGCAGCTCCAAGATGGGCAGCTGGAGGCTCAAAGGCCAGCTTTATGCTTACTTGGCAGCTGTGATGGGGCTTAGGATAGATCTCGGATTCTGGAAAAAAGACTTTGACTTCTTTGATGCGGCTATCGGCGGCATCCTGGATTTTGAGGGCTTCGGGCCATCATACATTGGAGGAAAGGCAAGGGTTAAGCTGAACATGTTTGGCGGGCTCGTGAAGCTAAACAAGTCTTTCGGCTTCTCGTACGGCGAGAAATGCCAAGCCGTATACGGCAACGCTCTTGACAATTTCAGCCTGATAGAAAACTGCACCATAGGAGACACCACCATTGTAAACAGGAAGCCCGTGGGCTGGGAAAAGAAAAGCGCCATCTACCCGGAGCTTCTGGAGAACCCCATTGTTACCACATCCTCCAACATGGCCTCCAAGATACAAGTGGTGGATCCCAACGACATAAACAACAACTTTGAAGGAGACGCGAGCAAGGCATCTTTGGCCTCGCAGGTGTTCATATTCCACATAGACAACGATGCCAAGTTGACCGACTACGGAAACAACTGCACGGACTATTTGTTCGAACTCAGGAAGCACAAAATGTCCGGCTCAACACCGCAGCTCAACAACTACACCACCACAACTCTGAAAGCCGAAGTAGACCGTGGCACGCCTACTAAGATCAAGCTGCCTATGTTTGACTTGGAGCCCGGTTGCTACTACTCTATAAGCATACAGGGAAGGGCGTTCCAGCAAGTAAACGGCAGATACCAAAACCCCAAAGACGCCTACAACCACAACGAGCCCTATGTCTGGACGCAAAGGCGCACATACTACTTCTGCACAGGAGAGGTTGAGAAGTTTGATCCAAACAGCACCAACCTGCAGAAATACGTGGCACTCGCCTATCCGAGCTATAAAGGCGAACTGAAAAACGAGGGCCATTTCAAGGAAACCTTCGATTATGGAATAGTAAAAGCAAGGCGTATTGATGTGAAGAAGCCGATAATAGCCCTGACCAGAGATATAGACCAGGAAGGCATGTTCAAAAAGTCCGGAAGCAAATTGGTATGGAGTACATACAAGACCACGGACGGAGGCAAGACGTATCGGAAACTGAGCCAGTCAGCCAACAAGTATGTGAGGAACAGTTCCAAAACCTCCTGCACAATGATGCCTACCAACAACCTCTCGGTGGCCGACGGCCAAATGCTGCTCAGGCTTGACTACATAGTAACCACGAACACAACCACCAAGGTGAACACGTACAAGAGGCAAAAGATAAGCAGAAAAGGACTGAAAACCAACGTGAACGGGAGAATCCAAACCGTGGACGGGGTAACCATACAGCAGAAGGCCGGGGTTAAGACCGTAACCACGAAGAACATCACCGTGAGCGACACCGTCAACCTCGTTTACTTGGAGATAGACCGGTTGGACAACTACGCTGGAGAAGACATGGCCGAAAACCTCGTCAACGGAAAGTACGACCCGTGGGTGGATTACGATAGCGGACTAATAGGTGTGAGGCTCTCTTCCTACGACGTGGGCATAAACCTCAAGGGCAATTATCCGCAGTATAAAAACGATGGAGTGCAACGTGAGATAAGGCAAGTGGTGAACGCGGCCAAGGAGAGCATGACAAACCCGTTCTCATACGTAGGCCTACTGTCCAACTACGCCTTCGTGTCTGGATACAACTTCAACAACACCTATGGGCAGTTCAACAATGCTTCCGACCTGCCGGCAATGAGGGCCACAAACCAGATTTCCCTAAAAATCACCATTTGGGGAGATAGGGATACCAAAGAAGAGCGACATTACTGGGGAAATATACGAATCCCAATGTCCAACAGCCAGACTAACATAGAGCGTGGACTATTCAATGTTGAGAACTTAGTGTTCGAGCGTACCTCGCAGAGCGATGGCGGAAGCTATCCCCTGCCGAAAACCTCCTGCGACTTCAAATATGGAGCTTCTGGTAGGACAGACCTTATGCTAACTCCGTGTATAAGTCCGAATAAGAATGGCGCCCCACAGCCCATATATTACCCCTATGTGGAACTTGTGAGGGAGTTCTACCGCATGACGGAAAGCCTTGACAAGAAGTTGAAACAGGATGGTGCATTACTTAAAAGCCACATTCTCCAAGGTGAAACTTCGGTGAAAGGAAAATCGGCTATGCATAGGCTGATTAGGTTTTTCAGCCTTTACGGACATACCGAAAGAAAGATCCCAGGCAGAACTTACTTATATTCCAAAAAGGAAATGGAGTTTATGTATCCACTTCTGCAAGTAGCCCTGCTGCACGGTAACGGATGGAACGACGATTGCTATTGGCACGATGCACACTTGAAACATTTCAACGGCGACCTCTCTTGGAAAAAGACCACAAGGGGCAGGCATGAACTTATGGCATTCTTGTCGCAACCAATATTGGGATGGGGCTGGAGCAAATATCCGTTCAAAGATAATAAACACGGATATGTTCCTTACAAGACTTATTTCAATGCGGAAGCAGCCATGAAGAAGTTCGGCTCCATGACGTTTGAGATGTACCGCGTGGATAGGTACAACTGGAAAGACAAAAGATACGAGGCCACTTCAAAGGCCAAAAAGACAGTGTACAACCTTGATTGGAAACCATAAAAAGAAACGACATGAAGATTACCATAAAGAAAATCCCCGCCCTACTGGTTAGCGCGGCGGCATGCTGCGCAATGCTCGCCGCCAACCACGGAGCTGTTACGGCCAAATACGCCCAGGAAGACTCCACAGACGTGGAGGTTTCGTCCTTGGCCACAGACACGGGTGCCACCAGGGGCGTGATAGACCAAGCCGCAGCAGATAAGGCCATAAGAAAGGCGGCCGAGGAAACCGAGGTGAGGGCTCCGGGCGACACCATATACACCTCCACGGCTGCGGCGGACAGCTCCATGCAAGTGGAACCAAACAGGCTGTACGTGAAGGTGCGGCCGTATGGAGACCGGGTGGTAGTGAAGTGGACACCGGAAGACCACGCCGGCTGGGCCTACCTAAGGCTGAACGGGGTGGACATCTACCGTGTGTGCACGGATGCCGAACACTTCTCCATAGACACCATAGCCACACAGCTGAAACCGCTCACTTTGGACGGGTTCAGGGCGGCGTACCCAGACGAAAAGGACTCCCTGGCCTATATGGCCATGGGAATCCTATACGGCAAGGGAGGCAAAGACCTCTCTACCACGGGATATGAACCCGGCTCGCTCGGGGCTGTTATGGAGCTGTACGACGAGCAGCAGTACCGCTTCGCCCACGCACTGATGCTGAGCGAGTGGCGGATGGACTTGGCGGAGAAGATGGCCCTGGCCTTTGTGGACAAGAACGTGGTGCGCGGACGCACATACGACTACATAGTGCGCCCGAGCCATACGGCCCCCGACTGGGTGTTTGAGACCGTGATAGAGGATGGGGCCGTGCTCAACGAACCGCAGCCAAACCCGGTGTTCGGGGCGGAGGTGAAAGACTCCGTCATAACCCATTGCGGCGTGAAACTGAGCTGGCCGCAGGGTGAGCACTCCTCCTTCGAGGTGGAAAGGCGCAAGGCCGGGGCTACGGAATGGGAGAGGGTAACGAAGTCGCCATTCGTGTACATGCAAAGCACCGACTACGCACCCGACGATGCCGATGTGGAATACCAAGATGCAGTGCCCGAGACGGGCGAGTACGAATACCGGGTGTTCGCCCACGACCTCTTCGGAGGCCTTACAGAGCCTTCCAATACGGTAAAGGTGAACGTGGCCGACATGATGCCGCCCTCGCCGCCCACGCTTGACATCGTGCTGGTAAACCGCAAGGACACCTCAGACCTTAGCAAGGATGTGTACGCCACCATCATCTTCACCAAGGACACCGTGGAGGAAGACCTCGCCGGTTTCATGCCTATGTACTACAATGCCAAGGCGAACGGCGGAGAGACGTGGAAACCAATGCTCGGAACCATGCTGCCGGCGGACGCGCGCAAATGCGAGGTGGACGTTACGGGTTACCGGGCCGGGCAGATAAGCATAGCCACTTACGACAAGGCCGGCAACGTGTCTTACTCCATTCCGCACACCCTGACAATCATGGATATGAAAGCGCCTGAGGCGCCCGAGTGGATGGCACTGGAAGTGAACGACACCACCGGCGCGGTAACCACGGCATGGTATGTGGACGATCCCGAGGGAGACATTGACTACTACGAGGTGGCGGCGGCCAACGACACCCTGCTGTCTTACTTCGTGGTGAGCAAGGGCAAGCTGAAAGAGCCGGTCTTCACAGACACCCTGGCCATGGACGTGAACGAGAAGTACATATACTATAAGGTGCGCGCCGTGGACTACTCCACCAACGTGGGGCCGTGGTCCGCTCCGCTCAAGGTGCGCCGCCCGTCGCAAGTGGCCATAAGCGCGGCACACCTCGACACCACGTGGGTGGACAAGGACGGCATAAACATACGCTGGGCAGCCGGGGACGAGGCTCCCATAGACTGCCACAAGGTGTACCGCCGCTTGGAGGGGGAGCAAGGCTGGACTCTGCTGGCCGTCTGCAACGCCGACTCCGTAATATCGCAGGACCACCTCATCACCCTGCACGACAAGCCCGAGTACCAGAAGAGCAAGCGCTACGAGTATGCCGTGGAGTCTTTCGCCTACAACGGGGCAAAGGCCATCAGCTTGGCTTACTCCGTGGCGTGGAAAGCCCCACTTATGTTCGACCACAAGATAACCCTTAGGGGAAGCTACGACAGCGCAAAGGGCGAGACCACCCTCGCCTGGGAGACATCGGATGACGTGCCTTACGAGGGCGACTGGTATTTCTGCATATACCGCAAGGGCCCCGGGGACGACTCTCCGAAATACTTGCTGTCCGCCGAAAAGGGAGAGCGTTCGTTCAGCGACTACAAGCTGGCGGCAGGGCAGACCGCCGAGTACCACATCTTCATACAGTACCCGGACGGCTACCGCAGCAGGCAGTCGAACACCGTTGCCGTATCGGCCATGTAGACATCGGCTGAGGGCTTGGACAACACCGGCCGGCGGATTCCGTGTTTCGCGGATTCCGCCGGCCTTTTACATACCCGTGGCGCAATCGGGGCCGCTTTACCTCCGTGCGGAAAAACATAACTTTGCCGCAGGTATGGATAAGATTGCACTATTGTTGCTCGCGGCCCTGCCGCTGTCCGCAGCCGCGCAACACAAGCGCTACCACGGCGACGGGGTGGACGACTACCTTAGGTTTGCGCCGATAGCCGCGGTGGCGGCCTTGAAAGCCTGCGGGGTGGAGAATGGGCGCGGCTGGGCGGAAACGGGATTGTACGCGGCGGGCTCCGTGGCGGCCACATCGGGCGTGGTGTGGGGCTTGAAGCACGTGGTGGACAAGCGCCGCCCTGACGGCACGGACAACCGCTCGTTCCCCTCCGGCCACGCCGCATTCGCCTTCGCCGGGGCGGCCATACTGCACAAGGAGTTCGGCAAGGTGTCGCCGTGGATAACCGCCGGGGGATACTGCATAGCCGCCGCCACGGCTGCGGACCGCGTAAGGCGCAACCGCCACGGCTGGGCGGACGTGGCGGCAGGGGCTGCGATAGGCATACTCGGCACCGAGGCCGTCTATTGGCTCGGGGGGAAGCTGTCAAAGGGCGGCGCGGAATATTCCGTAGCCCCCACGCCGGGAGGTGTGTGTGTGGCTGTCAATTTCTGAATGCGGGGGAGGACGGCCAGCCACATTATTTACACCTATACAAGGAGCTGTAGAGACGGGGCTTGCCCCGTCTTTCCACAAAGAAGCCAACGGTATGTATAAGACGTGGCTTGCCCCGTCTTGCCAACCAAACCCCATTGCGTGCCACTCCAATATAAGACGGGGCAAGCCCCGTCTCTACGGCTCGTTAGGTTGGTAAACGTTGCGCCACGCGTCATTCAGAGGGAGCGTAAGCGACCGAAGAATCCCTTGTAGGTAGATCTTTCGCTCTGCCCAACATTACAGAATAGGGCAATATGAGCTGTATCACGCGTCATTCAGAGGGAGCGCAGCGACCGAAGAATCCCACGCAATGAGATGTTTCGCTCCGCCCAACATGATGGGAGTGCCGGTGTTGGCTTGAACTCCGGCACATGTGTTTATGCCTATGTAAGGCGCTGTATAGACGGGGCTTGCCCCGTCTTTCCACAAAGAAGCCAACGGTATGTATAAGACGTGGCTTGCCCCGTCTTGCCAAACAAACCCCATTGCGTGACACTCCAATATAAGACGGGGCAAGCCCCGTCTCTACGGCTCGTTATGGGGGACAAATAGCGATGCAACCTTTGTACAACTCCACACGTCATCCGTGGGGAGCGGAGAATCCACCTCTATACACACGTCATTCAGAGGGAGCGTAAGCGACCGAAGAATCCCTTGCAGGTAGATGTTTCGCTCCGCCCAACATGACTTGCTCGGCGAGATGTTTCGCTCCGCCCAACATGACTTGGTCGGCGTGATGTTTCGCTCCGCCCAACATGACTTGGTCGGCGTGATGTTTCGATCCGCCCAACATGACTTGGTCGGCGAGTTGTTTCGCTAACGCCCAACATGACGGAAGTGCCGGTGTTGGCTTGAACTCCGGCACAGGTATTTATGCCTATGTAAGGCGCTGTAGAGACGGGGCTTGCCCCGTCTTGCCAACCAAACCCCATTGCGTGCCACTCCAATATAAGACGGGGCAAGCCCCGTCTCTACGGCTCGTTAGGTTGGTAAACATTGCGCTACGAGTCATCCGGAGGGAGAGCAGCGACCGAAGAATCCCACGCAATGAGGTGTTTCGCTAACGCTCAATATTACAGAATAGCGCAATATTGGCTGTATCACGCGTCATTCAGAGCGCTGCGGAGAATCCCGCTCCACAATCCGCAATTCGTAGGTGTGAAAAGCCTTAGAGTCCACACACTTTCACATAGGCGGTACCACGGCTTGGTACTATCATTACCACGGCTTGGTACTACTTGTACCACGGCTTGGTATTGCCATTACCACGGCTTGGTACACGCTGCGTGGTGCGTGTTCAACTATGTGGGCTGGCCCATATACGCTGCAACGCCGCAACCCTGCAAAGGGTTGCGGCGTTGCCGGCGGTTTTCGCTTAGTGGAGCTGGAGGGAGTCGAACCCTCGTCCAAACGGCGGGACCATACGCTTTCTACACGCTTATCCCGGCCTTGGTTTTCGTGTGTCGGCAAGACCCGGGCCACCAACCGACACCTTATCCCCTTAATCTCACCCTGCAAGCGGGGCTTTGCAGGGCTATCCCCGATATTGCCGCACCGCTTTGCCGGAATGCTTCGGGGCGAGAGCCTCCGAGCGGTGTCCCGTTCCGCCACCTTGTGGCGGAATTAAGCCGTTAACCTACTGTGCTTCAGTTAGGCAGCGAGAGCGTAGTTGTTTTCGCCAGATAAATTTTCCGATGTCCGATATTAAGGAGCCGGGCACCCATGCTCCGCGTGCTTACATACCATCCTCGGCCGCTGTCAAATCCGGTCAGCCCCGGTTTTCGGCTTGCAATGGGATTGTTTCGTTGCAAAGTTAGGCACTTTGCGGCGCAAAAGGCCGTTGTGGGTTGTGGAATCTCGCCATACCGCCTTGTAGGTATGGCCGAGTGTGTGCGCAGCGGCCGCGCAAAGGGATTTGCCCCCTTGCGCGGCCGCCGTGTCTAAAACCTATGCTTTCCGGCCCGGTTGTCAGGCCTTGCTGATAGCTTCGCTGGGGCAGACATCGGCGCAAGTGCCGCAGTCTGTGCAGGTTTCGGGGTCGATGGAGTACTTTTCGCCCTCGGAGATGGAGCCGGAGGGGCACTCGTCAATGCAGGAACCGCATGCTATGCAGTCGTCGCTGATTACGTAAGCCATAGTTTTTTCCTTTTATGTTGTTTATCTTTTTCCTTTCGGCCGATGTGTGGCCTTTGTGGGCGCAAAGTTATTGTGTTTCCCACAAATACCTATATTTAGGTATGTTTTTTTGCGCAAAAAGGCCTCCGCGGCCGGCTTTCGTGTCTGCCCGGCTGCGGAGGCCCTATGGTGCGGGTGGATGTTTTCCGCCCCTTACTTGCCTAATTTTATGGCGAGTTTCTCAAGCATGTCCACGGTCATGGATTGCAGGTCGTACTGCGGTTTCCAGTCCCACTCCTGCCTTGCGCAGGTGTCGTCCATGGAGTCCGGCCAGCTCTCGGATATCTTCACCTTGAGCGGGTCCACATCGTATACCATTTCAAAGCCAGGCTTGTGCTTCTTTATCTCGGCGTATATCGTTTCGGGTGCGAACGACATGGAGGCTATGTTGAATGCGTTGCGGTGTATGAGCCTTGCCGGGTCGGCTTCCATGAGCTGTATGGCTGCGCCGAGTGCGTCCGGCATGTACATCATGTCCATCAGTGTGCCCTGCTTTATCGGGCAGGTGAATTTCTCGCCCCGTACGGCGTAGTAGTATATGTCCACGGCGTAGTCTGTGGTGCCGCCGCCCGGGGGTGTTACGTAGGATATTATGCCGGGGAAGCGCACAGCCCGTGTGTCCACCCCGTACTTGTGGAAGTAGTAGTCGCTCAGCAGTTCGGTGGTAACCTTTGACACCCCGTATATGGTGCGCGGGCGCTGCACGGTGTCCTGCGGTGTCATCACCTTGGGCGTTTCGGGGCCGAACGAGCCTATGGAGCTGGGTGTGAACACGGCGCAGCCGTTCTCCCGCGCCACTTCCAACACGTTGAGCAGTCCGCCGATGCCTATCTTCCACGCCAGCATGGGCTTGGCTTCGGCCACCACGGACAGCAGTGCGGCGAGGTTGTATATGGTGTCCACCTTGTGGTTGCGCACCACTTCGGCTATTGCGGCCGGGTCTGTAACGTCTGCTATTGCGCTGGGGCCTCCGTCTTTGAGTTCGCCGGTGGGTTCTGCCCCCGGTATGTAGCCTGCCACCACGTTGTCCCCGCCGTACCTTTTCCTCAGTTCGGTGGTTAGTTCCGAGCCTATCTGCCCGGTAGACCCGATTACGAGTATCTTCTTCATTTTTATGTTGTTAAGTGCGGGTGCGTGTTTGCCGCGCCCGTGTGTTGGGTTTTCTTTCCGCCCCTTGTTGTCAGAATGTGCGTGTGAAGCCTATCCCGGCCACAACTTGGTTGTAGTTGTCTATGATTTGGTATTTCAGCTCCCCGTTGATGGCCCAGTTGCGGTCTATCTTGTATTCGGCGCCTCCGCCGAGGTTCACGCAGAGCTTGCCGAAGCGGTGTCCGTGGCCGCCCCCCCAGCTGGTGTATCCCAATCCGCCCGCGGGGTATAGCCCCCAGTGGCTGGACACTCCGAAGACGTAGTGCATGTTGACGTTGAAGTTGTACATGTCCACGCCGTTGTTTTCAAAGTAGTAGTCGAATGAAGGCTCTATCCTCAGGCCTTTGGTGAAGTTGTATCGGAAGTGCGCCCCTATGCCGAGGTTTTCCACGTCTGTGCCGTAGTTGAGGTGCGCCCCGAGCGAAGTCCTGCCCGCCTGGGCGTTGGCCCCGAGCGTGGTGATTGCCGCGAGAGCCGCAGCCATTGCCATTCTTTTCATAGTCTGTGTCTTATGTGTTGTCTGTCTTTATTTCACGAACATCAGCTCCCTGTATTTGGGCAGCGTCCATAGTTCGTCGCTCACTATGAGTTCGAGCTTGTCTATTTCGGCCCTTATGCTTTCTATCTTGGGGGCCACGTTGTCGTGGTAGGCCACGGCCCTTAGGTGTGCGTCCTCTATGCGGTTGGCCACCTTGCGTGCGGCCACGAGTTCCTCCACGCCTGTCTCTATGGCCTGTGTGCCTTCGGCTATCTGTGTTATTATCTTCTTGTTGCGGTGTGTGAGCGAGGCCGCTTCCTTTTCGGGGAATATGCGGTACATGTTGTCCACGTTCTTTGCCAGCTGGCTTTGGTAGTGGGTGGCCATTGGTATGATGTGGTTCATGGAGAGGTCCCCCATCACGCGTGCTTCTATCTGTATGCGCTTTATGTATGTTTCCCACTTCACCTCGTTGCGCGCTTCCAACTCGGCCCGTGTCATCACGTTCTGGCTTTCGAACATGGCCACTGAGTTGTCGTCCAGGTAGTGTCGGAATATCACCGGGCACGACTTTTCGCAGTCCAACCCCCTGCGCATGGCTTCCGCCAGCCACTCCTCGGAGTATCCGTTGCCCTCGAAGTGTATGGGTGCCGAGGCCTTTATGTCGTCTCGCAGCACGCTTATTATTGCCGCCGTTTGGTCTTCGCCGGCGGCTGTGAGCGCGTCCACCCGTGTGCGGAAGTGGTCGAGGGCTTCGGCCACGGCCGTGTTGAGTACGATGAGGGCCGAGGCGCAGTTGGCTTCCGACCCCACGGCGCGGAACTCGAACCTGTTGCCGGTGAAGGCGAATGGCGATGTGCGGTTGCGGTCGGTGTTGTCTATCAGGAGTTCGGGAATCTGCGGTATGTCCAATTTCATTCCCTGCTTGCCGGCAACATAGAATAGTTCGTCCTTGTCGGCCTGTTCTATGTGCCTGAGTATGGATGACAGTTGTTTTCCGAGGAATGACGATATTATGGCCGGCGGGGCTTCGTTGCCGCCCAGGCGGTGTGCGTTGGTGGCGCTCATTATGCTGGCTTTGAGCAGGGCGTTGTGCTTGTGCACCGCCATTAGCGTTTCCACCACGAACACCACGAAGCGCAGGTTTTCCTCGGCTGTCTTGCCGGGTGCGTGTAGCAGCACGCCGGTGTCGGTGGAGAGGCTCCAGTTGTTGTGCTTGCCGCTGCCGTTAACCCCTGCGAAAGGCTTTTCGTGGAGCAGCACACGGAAGCCGTGCCGGCGCGCCACGCGCTTCATTAGCGACATAAGCAGCATGTTGTGGTCCACGGCCAGGTTGCACTCTTCAAAGATGGGTGCCAGCTCAAACTGGTTCGGTGCCACTTCGTTGTGCCTTGTCTTGCAGGGTATGCCGAGCTCCAGGGCTTGTATCTCCAAGTCTTTCATATAGGCCTGCACCCTCTCCGGTATGGTGCCGAAGTAGTGGTCGTCCATCTGTTGGTTCTTGGCTGAGTCGTGGCCCATAAGTGTGCGCCCGGTGAGTACGAGGTCGGGCCTGGACCAGTACAGGGTTTCGTCCACGAGGAAGTATTCCTGTTCCCAGCCGAGGTTCACGGTAACCTTTTCCACGCCTTGCATAAAGTAGCGGCACACCGATGTGGCCGCCTTGTTCACCGCCCTTATGGAGCGCAGCAGCGGGGCTTTGTAGTCGAGCGCTTCGCCGGTGTAGGATATGAATATGGTGGGTATGCAGAGGGTGTCGTCTATTATGAAGACGGGGGATGTGGGGTCCCAGGCGGAGTATCCTCGGGCTTCAAAGGTGTTGCGTATTCCGCCGTTGGGGAATGAGCTGGCGTCGGGTTCCTGCTGTACGAGTAGTTTTCCGCTGAACTCTTCTATCATTCCTCCTTTGCCGTCGGGTTCCACGAAGGCGTCGTGCTTTTCGGCGGTGCCCTCGGTCAGCGGTTGGAACCAGTGGGTGTAGTGTGTGGCCCCGTTTTCCACCGCCCACCGTTCCATGCCGGCCGCCACTTCGTCTGCGATGGAGCGGTCTAAGGTGGCCCCGTTCTCTATCACGTCTGACAGTTTTGCATATACGCCGGCCGGCAGGTACTTGTACATTTTGGCCTTGTTGAACACTTTCTTGGCGAAATATTCTGAGGGGCGTCCGGCTGGCGTGGGCACTTCCACCGGCTTTTTGCGGAAAGCTTCCGCCACGGCTTGGAACCTGGGGTTTTCCATCAAAGTGATAGTTGTTAGTTTAGACTTGTTATTTCTCGTTGCAAAGTTACTTAAAAGCCACTTTTGGAGGTTGTCCGCAAGCTCCGTTGTTGCCGGAGGGGAGGATGGACAGGTGCCGGGTGGGGCTTATCGCGGTTGCGACGGCCGCCGCTGTGTGATATGCCATATTACGATTCCCGCCGCCACAGACACGTTCAGTGAGTGCTTGGTGCCGAACTGCGGTATTTCTATGCAGCCGGCGCACATGTCCACCACCTGCTGTGAAACCCCTTTCACCTCGTTTCCCAACACTATTGCGCACTTGCCTTCGGGCGGCGTGAATGATTGTAGCATTTCGGAGCCTTCTGCTTGTTCCACGGCGAAGACCGTGTAGCCTTGCGACACCAATTCTGCCACTGCCATGGCAGTGGCCGGCCTGTATTCCCACTCCACTGTGTCTTCGGCGCCGAGTGCGGTCTTGTGTATCTCGGCGGATGGCGGGCAGGCGGTAATGCCGCACATAAAGGCTTTTTCCACCCGGAAAGCGTCTGCCGTGCGCAGCACCGCCCCCACGTTGTATGCAGACCTTACGTTGTCTAACACCACGGCCAGAGGGGCCTTGTCTGCCGCTGCGAATTCCTCAGGGGTGAGCCGCCCCATTTCCGTTACGGCGAGCTTCCTCATCCTGCCGAACCTTCCTTTGCCTGGTAGGCCAGGGCATAGGCCTTCATCTGTTTCAGCATGGCCAATAGTCCGTTGCTGCGTGTGGGGCTGAGATGTTCGGAAAGGCCTATGTCCCTTATGAAATGGAGGTCGGCGGCGAGTATTTCGCTTGGTGTGTGCCCCCCCACGACCCTTATGAGCAGAGCTATTATGCCTTTCACGATGAGGGCGTCGCTGTCGGCCTTGAAGTTAAGCACCCCGTTTCCGTAGTCGGCGTGCAGCCACACCCGGCTTTGGCAGCCCTCTATCACGCTGTTTTCCGTCTTGTTTTCCGGTGCGAGTGGTGGCAGGTCGTTACCAGTGTCTATGAGCATTTGGTAGCGGTCCATCCAGTCGGGTACGGAGACGTATTCCTCCACAATCTCTTCCTGTATCTCTTCTATTGTCATTTTTGCTTGTGTTTGTCGTTTCACCTTTCCACCACTTTGTAGAGCTTGTCGCCGGGCCTTACCTTTGCGGGTACCGGTATGGCCACTTTCATTCCCTGCCTTGCGGCCGGTACGGGGCCGTTGTCGCCGTGTATTTCAGAGGCTACGGCATAGAGTGCCCCGGTGGTGTTGCCCGTGATGAGCATTTTTTCCCCGGTTTCAAATTCGGCGGCTTCCACTTGGAACTCGGCCACTCCGAGCTTGGAGTAGTATTTAGTGGCCTTTCCCACGTACACTTTCCGCTCCGTGGCTTGCGAGCCGTAGTTGCTGCTCCATTCCCCAATGGTCTTGCCTTGGTAGTAGCCGTCCCAGAAGCCCCGGTTGAAAACCGTTGCCAGCCTCTTGTCCCATCCGTCTTTGCGGTCTTCCGTGAATGTGCCGTCTTCCACGGCGGCTATCGCTTCCTTGTAGCATTCCACCACGGTGCGTACGTATTCCGGCCCCCTGGCCCTGCCCTCTATTTTGAACACCCTGACCCCGGCATCCATCATCTTGTCTATGAAGCGTATGGTCTTGAGGTCTTTGGGGCTCATTATGTATTCGTTGTCGATGTCGAGCTGCGTGCCGTTGTCCTTGTCGGTTACGGTGTAGGCCCTGCGGCAGAGTTGCATGCAGCGTCCACGGTTTGCGGAATGGTTGCCGTGGTGTAGGCTCAGGTAGCATTTCCCGCTCACGGCCATGCACAGGGCCCCGTGGCAGAACATCTCAATCCTCATTTCCTCTCCGCCCGGGCCTTTTAGTCCTTCCTCTTTCACCCTGCGGTGTATTTCCGCCACTTGTTCCAGCGACAGCTCCCGTGCCAGCACGGCCACGTCGGCGAAGCGCGAGTAGAATTTAAGGGCTTCGTAATTGGATATGTTCAGTTGTGTGGAGAGGTGTACCGGCACTCCCCTTTCAGCGCATTTCTCCATTACCGCAGCATCGGAAGCTATCACCGCTGTTATACCCGCTTCGGCGGCCGAATGCACGAGGGCGTGCATGGTTTCCATGTCTCGGTCGTATACTATAGTGTTCAGTGTGAGGTAGCTTCTCACCCCGCTTCGGCGGCATGTTTCGGCTATCTGCGGCAGGTCTTCCGGTGTGAATTTGTTGGCCGAGTGGGAGCGCATGTTCAGCTCCCCGACCCCGAAATATACGGAATCGGCCCCGGCCCTTATGGCTGCTGCAAGGCTCTCCCGCGACCCGGCGGGCGCCATCAGTTCGTATTTGCCTGTCATATCGTCCTTTTCCTATTTAGCCGCCCCTTGTCTCCGTGCTAAACAGACGGGCTCCCGGGCACTGTGGAATTGTGCCAACTCCACGCGCCCGGGAGCCCGGTTGCGGCTATGCACCCTTGGGTGTTAGTCTATGTCAAACTTGTCAAGCGAGTCGTTGAAGCCCCGCGGTTCACGCTCCGCTGTGGGATCGTGGTAGTCGGCTCCCCGGTCGTTCTTGTCAAAGTGCCTGTGTTCGCGGTTTTCCCACTGCCCGTGTCCGTCTTGCTGGCGGCGCGGCTGGCGTTCACCTCCCTCGCGGAACGGCCTGCGTTCGGGCCTGGGTCTGCGTTCGCGTTCCTGGTAGCCCTCGGGTTTGGGCAGCAGCACTTTGCGTGACAGCTTGTACTTACCAGTCTTGGGGTCTATTTCAAGCAGTTTCACCGTGAGCTTGTCGCCTTCGTGTATGCCGGCTTCCTCCACTGTTTCAAGCCTGCGCCAGTCTATCTCGCTTATGTGCAGCAGTCCGTCCTTGCCTGGCATTATCTCCACGAAGCAGCCGTAAGGCATTATGGAGCGCACTGTACCTTCGTATACTTCGCCCACTTCCGGCACGGCCACTATGGCCTTTATCTTCTTGATGGCGGCGTCTATGCTGTCTTTGTTGGGGGCGCTCACTTGCACCTGCCCCTTTCCGTCCACCTCGTCTATCGTTATGGTGGAGCCGGTGTCTTCCTGCATCTGCTGTATCACCTTGCCGCCGGGGCCGATAACAGCCCCGATGAACTCCTTGGGTATGTCGAACTGTATGATGCGCGGCACTTGCGGCTTCATGTCCTCCCTCGGCTGCGGCAGGGTCTGCAACATCTTTTCAAGGATTTGCTCGCGGGCGTCCTTGGCTTGCAGCAGTGCCTTTTCAAGAATCTCAAAGCTCAGGCCGTCGCACTTTATGTCCATCTGCGTGGCGGTCAGGCCGTCCTTGGTGCCAGTGGTCTTGAAGTCCATGTCGCCCAGGTGGTCTTCGTCTCCGAGTATGTCGGTGAGCACAGCGTATTTCTCCTCGCCGGGGTTCTTTATGAGGCCCATGGATATGCCGCTTACGGGCTTCTTTATGGGTACGCCTGCGTCCATCAGGGCAAGTGTGCCGGAGCACACCGTTGCCATGGAAGACGAGCCGTTGCTCTCAAGCACCTGGCTCACTACGCGCACCGTGTAGGGGAAGTCTGCCGGTATTTGGTCTTTCAGGCCGCGCCAAGCCAAGTGGCCGTGGCCTATTTCCCTGCGGCCCACTCCGCGCTGCGGCCTTGCTTCGCCTGTGCTGAAAGGGGGGAAGTTGTAGTGCAGCAGGAACTTCATGTAACTGCGGTCAAGTACGTCGTCCACGAGCTTTTCGTCAAGCTTTGTGCCGAGTGTGCAGGTGGCCAAAGCCAAAGTCTCGCCACGCTGGAAGTATGCGCTTCCGTGGGGCATTGGCAGCGGAGCAGCTTCGCACCATATCGGGCGTATCTCGTCCAGGGCTCGGCCGTCCAACCTCTTGCCGGTGTCCAACACGCAGCGGCGCATGGAGTCGCGCATCACATCGTCATAGTACCTTTCGGCTATGGCGTGCTTTTCTGCAAGCCCGTCTTCGCCAAGGTCGGCGTGGGCGGCATCGTATGCTTCAAGGAAGTCTTCCTTTATCTTGTCAAAGGCCTCTCCGCGGCTCTTCTTGTCGTGGTCGCCGGCCACGGCTATGGCGTAGCACTTGTCGTACGTGGCGGCACGCAGGGCTTCGCGCAGCTCCTCGTCGTTCACCTCGTGGTCGTACTCGCGCTTTGTGTCCGTGCCGAGTTCCTTTGATAGCTGCTCTTGCAGTTCGCACATGGGCACGATGGCCTCCTGCGCCACTTTGAGGGCTGCGATGAGGTCTTGCTCCTGCACTTCCTTCATCTCTCCCTCCACCATCATGATGTTGTCCTTGGTGGCGCCCACCATTATGTCGATGTCGGCGTTCTTCATCTGCTCGAATGTGGGGTTCACCACATATTCGCCACCCACGCGGGCCACACGGACTTCGCTTATGGGGTATTCAAACGGAATGTCAGAGCATGCCAGGGCTGCCGATGCTGCGAAGCCGGCCAATGCATCGGGCTGGTCCACCCCGTCTGCGGATAGCAGGAGGATGTTCACGAACACCTCGGCATGGTAGTTGGAGGGGAATAGGGGGCGGAGCACCCTGTCCACCAGTCTGGAAGTGAGTATCTCGTTGTCTCCGGGCTTGCCCTCGCGCTTTGTGAATCCACCGGGGAAGCGTCCGGCTGCGGAGTATTGCTCCTTGTAGTCTACTTGCAGCGGCATGAAATCCGTGCCGGGCACGGCATCCTTGGCTGCGCAAACCGTAGCCAGCAGCACGGTGTTGCCCATGGTGACCACGGCGGCCCCGTCGGCCTGCTTAGCCACCTTGCCCGTCTCAACGCTGATGGTTCTGCCATCGGGCAATTGGACTGTCTTCTTGATAACGTTCATCTAAGTAAAAATCTTATTGTCTTGACTTGCATCTGTAATGCTAAAAACACGGCAAAGTTAAATATTTAACAGCGTTGGAGATACGGCCGGCCGCCGTTATTGTCGTTTTTTAATATTTTTGCCTAAGGATATGGTTAGGGATTTCGCTCTTGTTATGGTAGGAGGGGCTTTGGGAACGGCTCTGAGGTTCGCTCTCGGCAGGGCTGCGGTTGCGCTCGGCTTTCTCTCTTTTCCGTGGGGTACGCTGGCTGCCAACCTTTCCGGCTGCTTTCTGATAGGTTTTGTCGGCGGTTTGGCCGACAGGGCGGGCGTGGTGTCGCCGGCTGCGAGGCTTTTCTTCATGGTGGGTTTCTGCGGCGGATTGACCACTTTCTCCTCGTTTGCGGGGGAGAGCCTTGCCATGCTTAGGGGAGGGCAGGCCTTGCTGCCGGCCTTTTACATTGGAGGCAGCGTAGCCGCAGGGGTGTTGTCGGTTTATGCCGGGGCGAAGCTTGCCGGTATGTTGTAGGCTATGTTGTGTGTGAGTGGTGGTGTCTCCCTCCGCTTTCAGCGCACCACCAGCACTCCGTACGGCCCGGTGCATGTGGCGTGGTACCGTGTCATTTTCACCCCTTTGTCCCCCTTTGCCACTATTCCACCCGAGTTTAGGTCGTAGACCCTTCTGCAATTTGCGCACTCTGCCGTACCGGCCGTGCCGAGCGACAAAGGGCGGCTGCGCACCGGTATTGCATCGGGGCTGAAGCAGTTGGGACACTCGCGGTCGAAGACGTAAAGCGTGGGAGGGTCTATCGCTCCGTAGCCTATCACTAAGCCGTTGTTGAAACCAAGGCGGAATGGTTGCTGCGTTTCGCTCTTGTACGCTTGCGACGGGGCCGACTGGCCGTATGAAGTGGTGAAAAAGTATGCCCTTGCCCCTCCCTGCAACTTTTCCTCCACTGTGCAGAATACCCCGGAATAGGGCGTGAGGGCTTCCGCAGCCTTGGGGTTTAGGTGTGTCCCGTTGTCAAATACGAAGTGGCTGCCGTACCGGCTGTATTCCGATACGGCTTCGGTGCAGGCCGAGGCCATTGCGCACACCACCGCGGCCACGGCTGCGGCGCGTATCACGAGCCAGCCCTCCCGGCAGCCGCCAACAACCTTTCCTCGGCAGCTTCGGCCTTTTCGAAACGGAACTCCGCCAGCGTGTTTTCCATCAGTTCCCTTATGCGCCCGTTGCAGAGGTTGCCAATGCTTCCGGCGTGGGTGTGTTCCACGCGTGTGTCGGCGCGGAACGTGCCAGCTTCTATCTCCAAGCCAACTTGCTTGTAGGCATCCCTGAACGGCGTACCTGCTGCGGCACGCCTGTTGACTTCCTCCACGGAGAACATCGGAGCGTACATGGGGTTGTCAAGTATGTTGCTGTCCACCTCCATACGCCCCACTATGTACGTGGCCATGCCTATGCAGTCTATCAGCTGGTCGAATGCCGGCAGGAACACCTCCTTTATCTCCTGCAAGTCGCGGAAATAGCCCGTAGGCAGGTTGTTGGTTATCATGGCAACCTGCTGCGGCAGGGCTTGCAGCCGGTTGCAGCGCGCCCTTATCAGTTCGAACACGTCCGGGTTTTTCTTGTGCGGCATTATGCTGCTGCCGGTGGTGCATTCCTTGGGAAGCCTGACAAAGGCGAAGTTCTGGCTGTTGAACAAGCATGCGTCATACGCCATCTTTGCCACCGTGGCGGCCACGGAAGCCATGGCGTAGGCCGTGTTGCGCTCTGTCTTTCCACGCCCCATCTGCGCGTACACTGAGTTGTAGGCCATGGAGTCAAAGCCCAACAGATCCGTTGTCATCTGCCTGTCTAAGGGGAACGAACTGCCGTAGCCTGCCGCCGACCCGAGCGGGTTGCGGTTGGCCATGCGGTATGCGGCAAGCATGAAGAGCATGTCGTCTGCAAGGCTCTCGGCGTGCGCCCCGAACCACAGCCCGAACGAGCTCGGCGTGGCCACCTGCAAGTGGGTGTAGCCGGGCATTAGCACGCCCTTGTGCTTTTCGCTCTGTTCCACCAGTGCGTCGAACAGTTCCTTGGCACTTAGGCACACCTCCTTTATCTTTTGCCTTATGAAGAGTTTCAAGTCTAAGAGCACCTGATCGTTGCGCGAGCGTCCGCTGTGTATCTTCTTGCCCATTTCCCCGAGCTTGCCCGTCAGCATGAGCTCTATCTGTGAGTGCACATCCTCCACTCCTTCTTCTATGGCGAAGTCTCCCTTTTCACACAGGTCATATATGTTGCGCAACTCAGCCAACAGTGCCGGTAGTTCATCCCTGCCTATGAGGCCTATTGTTTGCAGCATTGTGGTGTGCGCCATGCTGCCCAGCGCGTCGTACTTGGCCAGGTACAAGTCCATATCCCTGTCCCTGCCCACGGTGAATGCCTCTATGCGCTCGGCCGTGGCGAAGCCCTTGGACCATAGTTTTTCAGCCATACCCCTTGTTATTCGTTTGCGTCCGTTCCTCCGCATAGCGCGGTGTAGTCTATCGTTTGCAGGGCATCGGCTATTTTTTCCACGCCCTCCCTGAGCGGCTTCTCCACCATGCTGCGGACGAACACGTTGAGCTGCGCGTCTATGGCCACAACGAGCTTGCACCCTCCTCCCGGCATTGGGTCCATGCTTACCGACATTGTGGTGGGTATGGGGCTGTTTTCCGCTTTTAGCACCACCAGCCCCGGTTCGCGCCTTTCGGCCACCCGCAGCGACACTTGACCCACCATGGGCGCCTCCACCGATACGGTGTCCCTTGTGAAAGAGAGGGTCTTGGCGGCTTCTTCGGGCAGCTTTTCCTTCACTTTTTCTATGTTGCCGAGGTCGCTCAACACCCCGTACACCTTTTCCACTGGGTGTTTCACCTCGCGCGGTGTGCTTTCTATCGTTGCCATGGCCGTGGTCTGTTTCAAGGTTTTGCGCCCCAGTTGGCCGGGTCTTTCCTCCACTCGTCAAGCGTGGGTGCCTGGTCGGCCGTTATGTACCCGGTGGCGATGGCCTGCTCCACCACGTGCTTGTAGTCGGTCAGCGTTACGAGTTCCACCCCCGCTTTTGCAAAAGCTTCCGCAGCAGTGTCAAACCCGTAGGTGTAGGCCGCCACCATGCCCACCACTTCGCACCCGTGGCTTCGTATGGCTTCCACGGCTTTCAGGCTGCTCCCCCCGGTGGATATCAGGTCTTCCACCACCACCACCTTGGCTCCCTCGGGCAGTTCGCCCTCTATAAGGTTGGCCAACCCGTGGTCCTTGGCCTTGCTGCGCACGTATGCGAAAGGCAACCCGAGCAGGTCGGCCACCAAAGCGCCCTGCGCTATGGCTCCCGTGGCCACGCCCGCCACCGCTTCGGCTTGTGGAAAGTGTTCCAATACGGCGTGTGCCAGCTCTGTTTTTACGAAACTGCGCAGCTGCGGGTACGACAGCGTCTTCCTGTTGTCGCAGTAGAATGGGGACTTCCACCCCGAGGCCCACGTGAACGGGGCCGCAGGCTGCACCTTCACGGCCTTTGCCGCGAGCAGCCTGGCTGCAAAATCACTCTTTATGTTTCCCATCGTATCGTTCTTTGTGTTGATTCCGTTACAGTGTTCATGGGGCTACGACTATCTCTATCGCATCTTTTTGCCTGTCGTACAGTGAACTTGACACCAATTGCGTTGAGACTTCTTTCCCGTCCACTTTCAGGCTTTCCGCCACAATGCTGAGTATTCCCTTTATCAGTATGGTGTATTCTATGGTGTGCAGCCCCGCTTCTCCGAATATTCCACTGCCGTCAAAGGTTAATGTGTAAACCTCCCGGTACGGATACAGGAAAATGGACGATTCGGCTGATGTCGTTCCTGCCCAACGCCCGTCAAGCTGGTAAAGCCCGGGGTCTCCGAATGGCACCACTATTGTTTTTTCATCCCCCCACTTTTCAATGTAGGCCTTGACGGAAGTCTGTCTGTTCCCGGTTTTTCTCCTGCATTTCACATTGACCTTTTCAAAGAAGTCTTCTTCCCCTAAGAACTTCCTGGCTTCCGTAAAACGTACGCCGTATTTGTCAACATAGTCGTGGTACACCAATACGGAGTCTGAAATAAGTGAGTCCAACACGTTTTGGCCGCTGCCCGAGATGAGTTTTATGCCAAACTCAAAAGACATTGGCGGGGGCATACCCTCAATATTCTTGTCGCAACTACAAAAAACACCAAGTAGCCCTATGCATGAAAACAATTTTGTCAGTGTTTGCATATTATAGACATTTGAAGGTTATAAGGATAATGGGTGAAGCCCGGCTGAAGCCCCAATGTGTATGGTCTGCCGTTTGGTGCGTGGGATTGTTGCCGTGCTGCTTTCACCTTTGCATTCAGTGTTGTTCAGCCGCAAAGGTATGCAAAATATTGCCGCGTGGCAGGGGGCGTGCAACTGAAACCTCCCCGCGTGTAGCGCTGCACCGGCTTGTTGGAATGTCTCCTCAGCGCCTTTCACTTCTTGGCGAAGCCTATTGCCAAGATGCTCACTTTCACCCCCGGGGCTTTCACCAATTCCTTTATGAGCGCTCCGTCCGTGGCGCCGGTCGTAACCACGTCGTCCACCACCAAGACATGCTTGCCCCCTATGCGCCCGGGGCTGCGCAGACGGAACGCACCCTCCACGTTTTCGGCTCTCCTCCAGCGGTCTTTGCTCGTCTGGCTTCCGCTGTAAGACACCCTCTCGGCGGCCTTTTGTTCCACGGCTATGCCGGTGGCTTCGGCCACGCCGCGGGCTATCCACAGGCTTTGGTTGTAGCCCCTCTGCCGCTCCTTGCCTTTCGACAGCGGCATTGGCACTATCGCGCCTATGCCTTGGAAGAACCCGCCTGGTGCCATTTCTTCCGCCATGGCCTTGCCCATGTGGTAGCCGTCTTCCGGGCGCGAGCGGTATTTGGCCCCGTATATGGGGTAGGCCGCCTGCGACCCGGCAGTGAAGAAGTACCACGCTGCGCACCTCTCCACCGGCACTATGCCCCAGAAGAGCCGCGCCATGGGGTTGTCTTCCGGCGTTTCCCAATACATGGTGCGCGGCAGCGCCATTGAGCAGGCCGGGCAGATGGCCCCGTCGTCAGCCCCGAGACGGTTTCCGCACACCGCGCAGGGCTGTGGGGACAGCAGCGCGGCGAGCCTGGCCACTATGCTAGCCATCCTCCAGTTCCATGTCGTCCAGGCAGCCGTATATGATCCTTGAGTCGAATCCACGCCCGGCTGCGAAGCGCGCCAGCTTGGCCGACAGCTCGTAGCGGTTGGCCGCCCTTGTGCTGCGTGCCTTGGCCTCCAACAGCGGGGCCAAGGCGGCCTTGTATTCCTCGTCCGTAACCTCGGCGAGTATGGGCGAGTAGACCTCCTTGGGCGCGCCTTTTGCCCAAAGTGCGCGCTCTATCTTCATGCGCCCCCACTTGTTGTACCGCAGCTTGTCGGCCACGAAGGCCCGGCAAAACCTCTCGTCGTCTATGTACCGCCCCTCTATGAGCCTTGCCATGACCTCGGCCTGCGCCCGCTCGTCCACCCCCCAGCGGCGCATCTTCTCCACGGCTTCGCCGCTGCAATGCTCCGCCTTTGCGCACATGGCCGCCAGGCGCTTCCACGCCGCCTGGGCGTCCATGCCTTTTTCCCTTGTCTCCATGTCTCGGTGAATATATAATAATGTGTGCCTACCGCATGGTGCCGCTGCGGTAGAAGTTGAGCAGGTCTATGTTGAGTATGGCCAGGTACTTGCTTTGCAGTTCGTTCTGCCGCGCCTGCACCAGCTTGTCTTTGCCGGCCATGAGTTCGGCTATGTTCTTTAGCCCCATGGCGAACTGCTCGCTCAGCAGTTCGTAGCTGGCCTTGGCGCTTTCAGTCCCGGCCTTGGCTGCGCGGAACATGTCCTGGTTGGAGACGGCTTGCAGCCAGCAGCCCTCAATGTCCGAATACAGTGCCGTGCGCTTTTCTTCCAACTCGAGTTCCGTTTCGGCCTTTTGCAGCCAGGCCTTAGCCACGGCGGTCTTCTTCCGCCTGTTGTCAAAGATGGGTATGTCTACGGATATGCCGGCGGCAATGTCCACGTTGGTCTTGAGCTGCCTGCCCCACGGTTCGCCCGCCATTGAAGATGTGTTGGTGCCTATGCCGGCGTTTAGCCTGACGGCGGGCAGCCCCTCGGCCTTGGCCGTGGCTGCGTTTATGTCCGCGCTTTGCATGGCGAGCTGCGCGCTGCGTATGTCTGGGCGCGTGCCGAGGGCTTCCGAGTACACTGCGGCGGGCGAGGGTATGGGTTGCAGGGCCTGTTCGTCCGTGGCTTGTGGGGCGGCTATCTCGAAGGCCGCCGTGTCCGTTACCTGCAGCAGTTGTTTCAGCTGCCTTTTGAAGTCCCTTGCGTCGGCCCCGGCCTTGACCACCCCGTATTCGTCTTGCGCCCTCTGCGCCGAGAGCTGCGCCAGGTCTGCCTTGCTCATCTTGCCGGCGGCCACCATTTCGCGGCCGCGCTGCTCGTTGGCGCTGCTGGTCAGAAGGGCTTCCTCCGCCACGCCCACCGCTTCTGCGGAGTAGAGTGCCTGGATGTACAGCTGGGCTATTCGCTCCTCTATGGATTTGGCCGAGGCTGCGGAGTCGGCTTCCGCACGGCGCACGGCCACCTCCGCCATCCGCGCGGCATTGCGGCTGCGGTTGCCGTCCCACACCGTCCAGCTGCCGTTCACGGCGTAGCTGCCGTTGTAGTAGGCCTTGCCGGCGCTGCTCCTCACGTAGCCGTTGGCCACGGTGGCCGTGCCGCTTTCCTGCCATGGGCGGTAGGTTGCGTTGTGCGAGGTGCTGGCGCTGAGAGAGGGCAGCAGCGCCGCTCGGTTTTGCAACATGTCCTGCTCTGCGCTGCGCCTTTGCAGCCCGGCCTTGCGCAGGGATATGTTGTGCTGTGCGGCGTGCCTTAGGCAGTCGTCTAATGTCCATCCCCCTCCACTGGGTTGTGCCGCGGCCGGAGCCGCAAGGGCCGCAAGGGCGGCTATGGCTATTGTCTTCTTCATCGTCTGTGTTTGTGTGTTACGCTGCTTTTGACTTGCAAGGTACTCAAAAAGTTTACGTATCCC
>R18__coassemble_1424_pt1 | contig 30945 bp, 36 predicted proteins | sample R18__metabat2_low_PE_037 | metagenome-assembled genome bin R18
CCACCTCACTTCAAAAGGCCTCGGTGTTTACCCCCCCCCATAGAGCGAGGTTGCGCTCGCTACGGAGCGGATAAAGGCGCAAATACGAGGCGATAAAGTATAGGATGGCGAACCACGTTACGTAGTTGAAGCTGATGGTGTAATAGGGCACGATGCTGAACACCGAGAAGATAACCACCGAGAGCAGAACGAGCAATTTGTGCTGCCGCTGCGTCATGTGCCTCACCAAGACGTTGAGGAAAGGTATGGTGAGATAGAAAACGAGGTAACAAGAACCGAAAGAATCGGATATGCTCCATATCGGCCATAATGGAAGAACGGCGTTTTTAAGGGTGAACTCCATATAGCCAGTGGCCAAAAACGCTCCATTTATCACAATGGCGTAAAATTCCATCCACAGCAAGAGTTTCAGGAACTTGCGCAGCGTGATTTGCTTGGTGCACATGAAATAGCCCGTTATCAGCACGAAGCAGTTGATGCCAGTCTTGCCCCACATGCCGAAGAGCGAGAGGAATATGGAGTTGGCCGACAGCGGGTCTTCCATCATCACGTCGGGCAAGCCGGAGTTGACCACGAAATGGTGCGCCACGATGGCGAGCATCACGAGGATGCGGTATAGCTCGAGGTTGGAGCTGCGTGGGGAAGCTGCCTGACTATTGCTCATCTTCTTCAACAACGATTGACTGGACGAAAGCCAGCGTCGCTACTGCCTTTGGGCTATGAAACGACAATTGGTTAAACAGTTTGTAAGTTTTCAGTTGCACAACCGCAGCCTCGGCTGTCAACCCTCCGTTTTCGTACAATGAAATGGTGGCATACAAATTATCGTTTGCCACCGGTCCCATTACCATATCATATTGGTGCAACTCTATTCCCCGACGATTGCCAACAACAAAATCGAGCCATTCTTGCGTGGCACCATCATAGAACATGACATCATATTTAGAGGACTTCAGCAATGCTTCATCAAATTCAAATATGGAGACGACAGCTTTAGCCTTGGGGTTATTGGCGCGTCTTTTCTTGAGATTTGCCCATCTGGCAGCTTGCTCGTAAGCCGTCGTCGTATAGAACCCTTTGCCAAAGTCCGTTTCCCTGCGTCCGAATGACACTTTTGGATTTGCAACCCTAAATGTGGAACCGTGGTATAACCTCATACCTTTGGTTTTATGAATGATGCGATTTCACCAAGAATGTATTGCTCGCCTTGGGAATGCAACGCCTCGAAATTCTCTGTCAAGAATTTGAACACACCTTCTTTCCTGAAAAAGGAATACGCCTCCATTGATGTAATCCCGTGCTTTTTAGCATAACGTTCCACGCAGAAAACGACAAAGAGAAATGTTTTATTATTCGCATCTTGCGCATTGCCTTTTTCCTTAACTACACTTTGATAAAGCAACGCATCGCTTTCATACCACAATTTATAGGCCGGATCATAGAGATTGGCCGCCAAATCAGTGTTATACAGATAGAGCAAGGCATCCATATTGGAAATTGATTTCTTCTTGGCGACGTATTCTGCCAAGGAAGCCAATTTGAAAGGGACTATTGAATTCTCTATATCCGACATCGGACTATGCTTTACTTTACTATGCACTCTATCACCCTCTCCACGTCTTCTGCTCCGAGTTCGTGGTGCATTGGCAGGCATATCACCTCGGCCGCCATCTTTGTGGCCACGGGCAGGTTGGCCGGCGAGGCACTTTCCAGGCCGCGGTACGTGGAAAACTCGCTTATGAGCGGGTAGAAGTAGCGGCGGGCGAACACGTTGCGCTCCTTCATCTTGAAATAGAGAGCGTCCCTCGCCATGCCGTAGGCTTCGGCATCCACGAAGACGGGGAAGTAGCTGTAGTTGTGCTTCACGCCCGGCAGGTCGTCCCAAAAAGAGATGCCCTCCACCCCGCGCAGCGCTTCACGGTAGGCCACCGCCACCTTGCGGCGTGCGGCTATGGCCGCGTCCACTTGTTTAAGGTTCAGCAGGCCGTAGGCTGCGCGCACCTCGTCCATCTTGCCGTTGATGCCCGGCCCCACCACTTCCGTCTCGCCTGCGAAGCCGAAGTTCTTAAGGTAGTCTATGCGGCGCTTGGTCTTCTCGTCGCGCACCACCATGGCGCCTCCCTCCACGGTGTTGTACACCTTGGTGGCGTGGAAGCTTAGGGTGGAAATGTCGCCGGCGTTTAGGACGCTGCGGCCCTCCACCTCCACGCCGAAAGCGTGGGCGGCATCGTAGATCACTTTCAAGCCGTAGCGGTCTGCAATAGCCTGTATGGCGTCCGTGTCGCACGGCTTGCCGTAGACGTGCACGGGCATTATGGCCGTGGTCTTGGGCGTGATGGCCGCCTCTATCCTGGCCGGGTCCATGCATCCGGTGTCCCTGTCTATGTCCACGAACACTGGCTTTATGCCGTTCCACCACAAGGCGTGCGTCGTGGCCACGAAGCTGTACGGGGTGGTGATGACCTCGCCGGTGACGTGCAGGGCCTGCAAGGCGGTAACCAAGGGCAGGGTGCCGTTGGTGAAAAGGCTCACGTACGGCACTTTGAGGTATTCCGCCAGGGCCGCTTCCAGCCTTTGGTGGAATGTGCCGTTGTTGGTGAGCCACTTGCTGTGCCACACCTGCCCCAAGAGTTCGCGGAACTCGTCCATATCCGGCAGCAGCGGCGACGTTACGAGCACGGGGCTGCCGGGTTCCTTACCTAAAGACATTGTTTGCTGTTTTTCCCGGGCGGCCTGCCCGGATTGTAGTGTTTACCGCTTGCGGACACCGGCTCGCCTTTGTTACACCCTGCGGCGTGGGAAAGCCTTCCCTCCGCCGATAAGGTAACCTACCGGCCGGTGAATCCCTGCCAAGCGCCGCATATGGAAAATTACTCCGCAGCGCTTCATGGCTTTGCGCGGTATTTCTCGTGTCCACACATTGGATTGGTTTTGCAAAGTTACGTTAAACAGCAATCCAATCGCCGTTTCCACGGCGTTTTTTTTCCAGCACAGGGCTGTTTCCGCTGAGAAAGTTCAGTGCTGCTCCATTCAGCCCATGTAGCCACGTATGTCAAAAGACCACAAGAGAACTCACGATGGGTTTGGAAAAGCTGTCCGTTGTTTTGTACGGCCACGATACTCATCTGTGGCGGATTTCACGGCAGGGTATGGCGTGGAGGTTTTGTAAGAATTTTCTACCACAGTGTGGCACACGGCTCAAAAGCCGAAGTTTTTGGGCGCAAATCAGCAAGTTTTTAGCCCAAAAACAATGAGTTTTCACCCCAAAAATATGGTGTTTTTGGGGTGAAAACAAATGCCGTTTGCAACCCGCTGGTTTACAAATGGTTACAAGTCCGTCCCAAAGTATTCCATACGGAGTTGTGCAGAAAATCGTGTAAAAATATTCTTACAAACAACACTCAGGGGAAGATGTCTTGAAGTGGTTTAGGTTTGGAATAGTGTGTGGCTCGGTATCCCCCTCCTGCATCGGTGGTGTAAAGCAAAAACGGCATGTGCGGAGTGGAGCGGCAAGGTATGGATGGGGCTTGTGGGTAAGAGGGCTTGCCCCAAGGCGAATTTTCCTGAACAAGACAACGCTCCCTCACGCCTAATACCGGGCGTGAGGGAGCGCGTCTATGTGGAAACGGCCTTGCGGCCCTACATTATTTCACTAACACCACGAGGTACTTGCTGGTGCTCCAGAAGAGCTGCGGGTTGGTGATACGCAGCACATACTGCTTGTTGCCGTCCTGCGCCAGGGTGTAGCTGCTCGAGGGGTGCGTGGTCATCAGCTTGGCCGACTTGGAGTAGAGTTTCAGTTCCGGCATGTTGCGTATGTCCACCTTGGTGAAGTATCCCTTGTTGAAGTTGGACTGCAGCACCTTGCCGCCGTCGAGTATCTTCTGCTCCTTTAGCTCGTCCTTGGTGCCGAAGACGTACCAGGCCGTGTTGAGCTGCTTGTCCTGCACGTTGATGGTCTGGCTCTTCTGCGAGCTTTCCTCGGAGATGTTGGTAACGTCGGTGCTGAGGTTTTTCACGGTCTCGTCCAGCTCCGATATCTTTATGTCCTTGCTGTCCAGCTCCAAGCGCAGCTGTTGCATCTGCGCCTCCTTCTCCTCAAGCTGCTTTGACATGTTCTCTATGGTGGCCTGCAGCTGGTCTCCCTTTATGGAGCTCTGGCTGAGCTGCTTCTTGAGCTTGGCTATGAGTTCGCGGTTTTTTTGCATCACCCCGGCGATGTACTTCACGTTCTCCTTTATCTGCTGTGCCTTGTTGGTGCCCTCTCCGTCCTTGGCCACGTTCACCCTGTTCTCGGCCTCGTTTATCTGGCGGAAGCCCTCCTCAATCTCGTTGAGGGTGCCCACGATGTCGTTTATCTCTGCATCCTTGGAGGCTATGATGCTCTCGAGGGAGTCTTTCTGCGCCATTGCCGCCGGGTCGGCTGCTGGCTTGTTGTCTGTGCAGCTTGCCGCGCCTATCGCTGCGGCGATTGCTAAGATGTGCAGTTTTTTCATTCCTATCTGTGTTTTGATTATGTCCGTAATAATGTAATGTGTTACCGGGCGCCTTCCACCACCACCACTATCTCGCCCTTCGGCGGCACTTCCGTGTAGTGGGCCTCCAGCTCGGCGAGCGTGCCGCGGCGGCATTCCTCATGCAGCTTGGATATCTCCCTGCACACGCAGGCGCTGCGCCCCGCCCCGAAAGCCTCGGCGAGCTGCCCAAGGGCCTTGGCCAACCTGTGGGGCGACTCGTATATCACTATGGTGCGCCGCTCGGCTGCCAGCTCGGCAATCCGTGAAGCCCGGCCTTTCTTCTGCGGCAGGAAACCCTCAAAGCAGAAGCGGTCGCACGGCAGGCCCGAAGCGACCAGCGCCGGTACGAAAGCGGTGGGGCCCGGCAGGCATTGCACCTGCACTCCCCTGGCTGCGGCCTCGCGCACGATGAGGAAACCGGGATCGGAGATGCCCGGGGTGCCTGCATCGCTTACCAAGGCTATGTCCGCACCGTTTTCCAGCATTCCCACAAAGCCGGCCACGGCGCCGTGTTCGTTGAACTTGTGGTACGGGGCGAGCCGCCTGGCCGTTATGCCAAGCCGCTTGAGCAGGAGGCCCGTGGTGCGTGTGTCCTCCGCTATCACGATGTCGGCCTGCCCGAGAATCCGGACAGCCCTCATAGTGATGTCTTCCATATTGCCCACAGGTGTGGGGACTACGTAAAGCGTACCCATATTCGCTGCAAATGTACCCATTTCGCGTGATTTTCCAAAGAAAACCTAAGTTATGTTGGTCTACGCCCATACGCAAAGCCTTGGCTACCGCTGCGGATTTGCGCGGCGGGGTCCCCTCTCCATCGGTGGCATTATTTGTAACTTTGCAACGGAAACAGGCGCGGTGCCTGTCTTGCAGACGCACCGCATATATAATAAGGTATGGAATACAGGAAGACTCGTATTGAGGGTGTGCTGGTTATGGAGCCTCGTGTTTTCGGGGACGACCGAGGCTACTTTATGGAAGCTTGGAAAAAGGAGGTATTCGAGCGGCACGCCGGCCGTGTGGACTTCGTGCAGGAAAACGAGTCGCGCTCGGTGCGCGGCGTGGTGCGCGGGCTGCACATGCAGCTCGGCGAATGGTCACAGGCCAAGCTCGTGAGGGTTACGAGGGGGCGCGTGTTGGACGTGGCGGTGGACTTGCGCAAGGGTTCGCCCACGTTTGGCAGGCACGTGGCCGTGGAGCTTTCGGAAGAAAACAAGCTGCAGTTTTTCATACCGCGCGGGTTCGCCCACGGGTTCGCAGTGCTGAGCGAGGAGGCCGTGTTCACCTACAAGGTGGACAACGCCTATGCGCCGCAGGCCGAGGTGTCCGTGAAATGGGACGACCCGGAGATCGGCATAGAATGGCCCTTTGACAAGTCGTCAGCAGTGTTGAGCGCCAAGGACATGCAGGCCAGGCCGCTCCGCGAACTCCTTGATGTGATATGTCCGTAGGCGTCAAGACCGCCTTTTTGCTTGCGGCCTGTGCCGCCCTGCTGTCGTGCGGGGGCGGTGGAAGGACGGCTGGCGGGCCGGCTGTGGAGGAAGACACCGTAGCCAAGCGTAGGCTGCAAGGCGTGTGGGCCGATGGTGAGACGGAAGAGGTGGCCCTGCGCATTGAGGGCGACTCGGTGTTCTACCCCGACAGCACGAGCCAGCCGGCGGCGTTCCGCGTGGTGGGAGACTCCATAGAGATAGGTTCGGAGAAATACGCCGTGGAGAAGATTGGGGAAAACATATTCGTATTCCGCAACACAGCCGGCGACAGGGTTAGGCTTGTAAAGGGGGAGGGTTCGGCAGATGCCACGTTCGGGGAGAACGCCGGCACGGCCATAAACCAGGACAAGCTGGTGAAATGGGACTCCGTGGTGTACTGCGGGGCGGACAGGTACCACTGCTACGTGCAGGTGAACCCGACCACCTACAAGGTGGTGCGCAGCACTATGAACAGCGACGGGGTGAAGGTGGACAACGTATACCACGACAACATCGTGCACCTCAGCATATACAAGGACGCGGAAAAGCTGTTTTCAAAGGATTTCCACAAAGTGGATTTCAAGGATTCCCCACAATACCCACTCATATCCCAGGGCATACTGAGCGACATAGGGTTCGCCGGGATAGACGGCGGCGGAATCCGCTTCACCGCCCGCGTGGCTATACCCAACGATCCGGCGAGCTTCCTGGTAGGCATAAAGGTGGACTACTCAGGGAGGCTGTCCTTGGAGTTCTAAGCCGGGGAGGTCAGAGGCTTAGCTGCCTTTTTAGTTCGCGCAGGTCTTCGCGTACGGCTATCAGGGTCTGCAGCACGTCGGCCGAACGCTCAGCCCCGCCACGGTTCTGGTTTACATACTTGCGTGCGGCGGCTATCTTGAATCCTCGCACCTTCACAAGGTTGTATATCACCCCGATTGTCTCAATGTCTTTTTCGGAATACTGCCTTACGTTGTTGGCCGAGCCCGTCTTGGGCTTTAGCGTGGGAAATTCCTTTTCCCAATAGCGCAGGGTGCTTTCCGCCACCCCGAATTTCGCGGCCACTTCCTTTATGCTGTAATACAGCTTGAGGTCTTTGTTCTTGTTAAGTGCCATAACGTTCAAGTTTCATGCGTCCGCAGGGGCGCTCACCACCTCGTCCATCCTCACATCGTGAGCCTCGGAGGGCACCCTGTCCAGCAATTGGAAAGGGAAGCAGACCCCTATCTTATAGACCGGCAAGCCGGCGAGCGCCCTGTCGTAGTAGCCACCTCCTCGACCGAGCCTGTTGCCAGCCTTGTCGAAAGCCACGCCAGGGACTATCGCCACATCTGCCGCAGCGCAATCGGCAATCCCACTGTCTGGTTCGTAAATACCAAATGCCCCTTTGCTTAGGGCTTCATCCCCGGCGTACGGCTTGAACACCATTTCCCCCGGAGCTTGTACGGAGGGGAGCAGCACGGTCTTGCCCATGGCTGCCAAGCGGCCTACCAATGTGTGTGTGCACACCTCGCCCGGCAGGGAATGGTACGCCAACACCGTTTTCGCCGCAGCCACCATGGGGTGGGCAAGCAAAGTCTCGGCTATGCACTCCGACAAACGTTCCATCCGCCCATCGCCGTAGGCGGCCCTCCTACGCCTTATCTCTGCCCTTAGCTCACTTTTTTGCATTGCGCACCTTGCCTTTCTGCGGCAGTTTGGGAAAGGCGTCCCCACGTTGGAACACGGCCAGGGCCTCCTCTATGGTGTTGTCTTTCGTGTTTATGAACTCGTTCCATTGTTCCTCGTCAAGGATGTTGTAAACCACCCTGCTCGTTATTACGAATTCCAGCATGGAGTGCGACTGCCTTATGAGGATGTTCCGCCTTTTTAGTCCGTTCTTTTCGGCATAGTCGGCAAACTTCTCCACTATGCCCTGCCTACCCATGTAGGCCGCCATCTCCCCGGCCGAGCCGAAAGAAGACAGTTTTGCCCTGTTGGCATCGGCGTATCCGTAGGCGTATTGCAACACAAGGCCGCTGATTACAGCCTGCTTGTAATAAGACGTCATGCCTATGGTGTCTTCCGCCACAAAGATGTCCGGGGTTATACCTCCGCCGCCGTACACGGTGCGCCCTCCCACGGTGTGGTATTCCGGGCCGCTGTGCTTTATGCTGTCCTTTGAGAAAAATTCCCCGTGTTCGTATCGGTTTGCAAGGTCGTCCCCGTACTCCCCGTATGGCTTCTGTATGTAGCGCCCTGATGGAGTATGGTAGCGGGCCACAGTGAGGCGTATGAACGAGCCGTCTGAAAAGTCTATCTGCTGCTGCACCAGCCCCTTGCCGAAAGAGCGGCGGCCTATGATGGTGGCCCGGTCGTTGTCCTGCATGGCTCCGGCGAATATCTCGGAAGACGATGCAGACCCCTCGTTTATCAGCACCACCATTGGTATGTCCTGGTAAGCTCCCCGGCCGTCGCTGCGGTATTCCTCCCTTGGGGACTTACGTCCCTCCGTGTAAGTTATCACCCTACCCTTAGGCAGGAACTCGTTGCATATCTGCACCGCCGACGCCAAGTATCCCCCGGTGTTGTCCCTAAGGTCTATCACAAGGTTTTCAGCACCCTCGCCTGAGAGTTTTGCAAGGGCTATGAGCAGCTCGGGGTAGGTGTTTTCGGCAAAGCTCTTTATGCGGATGTAGCCCGTGGCCTCGTCAATCATGTAAGCCGCCCCTATGCTCTTGCGCGGCACTTCCGCCCTGGTTATCGTGAAAGTCCTTATGCCGCCGCCCCCGTAGCGTTTAACCCCTATTACGACCTTGGTTCCCGAGGGGCCTTTCAAGTTTTTCATGGCTTCCTCGTTGGTAACCTTCTTGCCGGTGAATTTCTTCCCGTCCACGGTTACGATCTTGTCTCCTGCGAGCACCCCCACCCTGTCCGCCGGGCCGTTTTTGACCACGTTCATTATGTTTACGGTGTCGTCCCTTATCACGAATTCCACCCCGATACCGGAAAAAGACGCTTTCAGGTCGTCTTCCACCACCTTTGCATCTTTCGCACTCACATAGATGGAATGGGGATCAAGGTTTGACAATATCAGCGGCAGAGCCTGCTCCGTGAGCGAGTCCAAGTCCACCGCGTCCACATACTGGTCGTCTATTATGTGCAGCAGGTTGTTCAGCCTGTTGCTTCCCAAGTTAACCACATTGAGCCTTGTGCCAGAAAAGTGGTTGGAATAGAAGGTGCCTATCAGCACCCCCGCCACCACGCACACGGCCATAAGCAACGGCGTGAACCTCCTATGCCTGTTCCTCTCCTGTGCCATCGTTCCCTATTTCTAAAAGCTCCGCCCGGACACCAGCCCTTTCCAGCAGCCTTATTCCGTCTTGCAGCCTATATTCCTCCCCATAGACAACCCTCCTGATGCCGGCCTGCACTATCAGCTTGGCGCACTCCATACACGGCGAAGCTGTAACGTACATGGTGGCCCCGTCGCTATTGTTCCCACTCCTGGCGAGCTTCGTTATGGCGTTGGCTTCGGCGTGCAGCACGTATGGCTTTGTAAGTCCGTCGCAGTCTTCGCACTGGTTTTCAAAGCCACTCGGGGTGCCATTGTAGCCATCGCTTATTATGCGCCCGTCTTTCACCACGAGGGCGCCCACCTGCCTTCGCTTGCAATAGCTGTTTTCCGCCCATATCCGCGCCATCCTAAGATAGCGCCGATCTAACCGCACCTGCTTATCTTCCGATTCCATCCCTCCTGAGTAAAGCGTCTATCGTGGGAGCCTGGCCGCGGAAACGCTTGTAAAGATCCATCGGGTGTTCCGTAGCCCCCCTTTCAAGTATGTTTCTCCTGAAGCTCGTGGCCGTATCCTTGTTGAATATCCCCCCGGTGCTGAACACGCTGAAAGCGTCCGCATCCAGCACCTCCGCCCATTTGTAGCTGTAATACCCTGCGGCGTATCCCCCGGACATTATGTGTCCGAATTGCACCGTCATGCCTGTGTCTTTCCTCTGTTCCTCCACGGCGGCCGGGGCCATGGCTTCCTTTTCAAAGGCCGTTACATCCCCTGTGAACGGACTCTCTTGCGTGTAATAGGCCATATCAAGCAAACCGAACGATAGCTGCCTAAGGCAGGCCGAGGCCACCCGGAAATTTCGTGCAGCCCTAATCTTCCCAATCATTTCGCCGGGTATGTGTTCGCCGGTGAGATAATGCTCCGCGAATGTTTCAAGAAAGGCAGGTTCCACCGCGAAGTTTTCCATTATTTGCGAAGGAAGCTCCACGAAGTCCCACCATACATTTGTCCCGCTGAGCGACTCGAACCTGCAATTTGAAAGCATGCCGTGCAGGGCGTGTCCGAACTCGTGCAGGAATGTCTCCACCTCACCGAGGGTGAGCAGTGCCGGCTTGTCCTCAGATGGCTTTGTGAAATTCATCACCACGCAGACGTGCGGTCTGTTGTTCTCCCCGTCGTGGTCTATCCATTGCCCTTGCAACTCAGTCATCCAGGCCCCTCCCTGCTTCCCTTTCCTCGGGAAAAAGTCTGTGTAGAGCGTGGCTATGTAGCTCCCGTCGGCATCCGCCACCTCGTATGCTTCCACATCGGGGTGGTACACGGGTATTTCCTTGTCTATCCTGAAAGAGATTCCGTACAGCCTGTTTGCAAGGCCGAACACGCCCTCCACCACCTTTGGCAGGTTGAAATACGGGCGCAAGGCCTCGGGATCCAAGTCGTACAGTTCCTTTTTCTGTTTCTGTGCATAATAAGCCACATCCCACGGCTCCATTTGGAATCCGTCCCCCTCCTTTTCCTTTGCAAAGGCGAGCAAAGAGTCCCTTTCCTTGACCGCAGTTGGGGTGTAGGCTTCCAACAGGCTACGCAACAATCCGTAGACACCATCCTTTGTACCGGCCATACGCCTTTTCAGCACAAAGTCGGCGTAAGTGGGATAGCCCACCAATTGCGCCAGCTCCATGCGTAGGTTCACTATGCGCTTGCAGATTTCCCTATTGTCTTCCCCATTGCCTTTCATGCACAAGCTGTTACGCTCCATGTACATCATACGGCGCAACTCCCTCCTATCTGAATAAGACATGAAAGGGTTGTAAAGAGGCGCGTCAAGGGAGAACAGCCAACCCTCCTTGCCTTGCTCTGCGGCCGCTGACGCAGCCGCGTCTGTCGCGGTTTTGGGCAGCCCGGCAAGGTCGGCCTCGTCTGTGATGTGCAGAGTGAACGCCTTTGTCTCTTTGAGGAGGTTTTGCGAAAATTGCAGGGAGAGAAGCCCGAGTTCCTCCGTCAGAGTGCGGAAACGCTCTTTTCCCTCATCGTCAAGCATGGCCCCGCTTCTCACAAAGCTATCGTAGCAGTCTTCAAGCAACATGCGTTCTTCCCCAGAGAGTTCCGGGCGGCTGTCGTACACGTGCTTCACCCTGGCGAAAAGCTTTGCGTTCAGCTTCACATCATTTGCATGCTTGGTAAGTATGGGACTCAACTTCTGGGCCAATGCGTCCAGCTCGTCGCAGGTTTCCGCCCCGAGCATGACAGAGAATGCATTTGAAACCCTGTCGAGCAGGTCGTAATAGTGTTTCCCCTTGCCGGTTTCCCTCCGCGCGATGGTGTTTTGGAATGTTGGTTCAGCCGGGTCGTCAATTATCCTTTGCACGGCCTCGCTGTCCCTTCGTATCCCCTCCAAGAAGGCTTCCTCGTAATGTTCTATCTTTATTTTGTGGAACGGCACGGTGTTGTGAGGGGTGCCGTATGGTTGCAAGAAAGGATTGTTGCTTATGTCTGTCAGGGTTTGCGGCATACTTGTTTTAGTGTTTCCCAACTGCAAAGTTAGCAATAAATGACTCCACGCCTATACCCGCGTTACCTCCTACTCGCCGGCATGCTGCGAAAGTTCCTGCAAATCGTAAACGTCTATTTTCCCCCTACCGAGCCTTAACAGCCCAAGCCTTGCAAAACCATTCAAGGCTAATGACACATTAAGCCGGCTTGTTCCAAGAGCCTCAGCCATCTGCACCATCTTCACGTCAAGGTGCTTATGGCCCGAAGGTGCAAGGCTCGCAGCCGACAACATCTGTGAAAAGCGTCTTCCAACCGAACCGCCAGGCAGCCCAACAAGCAAATCCTCCCTCCGCTGGGCTATTGTGCATAACATGTTTGACATGTTGACCCGGCACACCGGGTGTTTTGCAAACAAGCCCAGCATGGCATTCTTCCCCAATTTCATTATGGAGCAGTCGGTGCAAGCCGTGAAAGTCCTTGAATAGCGCTGGGACAACCCGAAAAACCTTTCCGGCTGCACCATCAGCGGCGATTGTATTGTTTCCTTTAGAAGTCCTCCGCAACCGAGCCACGTTTCCACATTCGTTACACCACTAAGCACGAATGTCAGCGACACACACTCCTGGGCCTCCTCCGCTATATGAAAGCCTGCCTTGACTTTTCCGAAAAACACAACTCCGGAAGCGGCCAACTCCTCAGCTTCCTCCCGCCCCATTCCATAGAAGAGCGGCAGGGAAAGCAGCTGTTCCCCACCGATATAGTTTGAGACGCCTACCATAGGCGTTGTTATTCCGCAGGTTGTGGCCAGTTGGATGTCGTCCATACGGCATCCTCCCCGCCTACTGCGGAATAAATGATGTACGCCGCAAGCCGCTTGTCCCGTGCAAGGACTTCCTTGGCCCGGTCAAGTCCCATAACCATGAAAGCGGTGGCATAGGCGTCTGCCGTGGCGCAGTCGGGAGCGGTAACCGTGGCCGACAACACTGAGTGCTGTACGGGATAGCCTGACACCGGGTCTATTGTGTGGGAGTATTTCCTACCATCCCGATAGTAGAAATTGCGGTAGTTGCCACTCGTGGCCATTGCCTTGTCTGAAACCTCCACCACGGTCTTCACGGAATGGTCCGCAGCTGTGCTGTCCTCCACCGGCTCTGCCACGCCTATCCTCCACGGAACGCTCTTGGGGTTGACACCCTTCGCAACAACCTCACCACCGATTTCCACCATATAATTGGAAACTCCGTGGGAACTCAGCAGCCTTGCCACTATGTCGCAACCATAGCCCTTGGCCACAGCCCCGAAGTCCAACATCACCCTCGGGTCGGCCTTTTCCACGGTTCGGCCTACAAGCCTCGCCTTGCCATACCCGATGAAAGCCTTGATGCTGTCCACCTGGGAGCGTGACGGAAGTTCTCCCTTCTTGAACCCGAAGCCCCAAGCGTTCACAAGCGGTGCCACCGTGGCGTCAAAAGCTCCGTTTGTGGTCTCCGACACTCGCTCGGATAGGGTGAACACAGCTGCGAACATGTCGTTAACGGCCACTTTTTCCCCACGGTTCACCCTTGAAAGCTCCGACTTACTATTGAACATAGACATTGTGGCATCCACACTATCCAACGCAGCCGCTATGTCCTCCTCCAAATCGCTCCCATGCTGGTACGTGATATGGTAAACCGTGCCGAACACATAGCCCGTGTTCCGCTGGTAAGGCTGCGAGCCGTGCCTACTTATAATCCAAACAGTGCCAACAATCAGCAGTGCCAACAGTGGCAATTGCACAAGGAGAGATTTCCCTACCGGGCGTTTCATATCGTAGTCTCTATCTGGTAGTCGTTGCGCCCCTGTGAAGAGCGGCTCACCAGGTCCCCGATGAACCCGGCGAGGAACAGCTGGCTACCCAGAAGCATCATTGTGAGCGATATGTAGAAATAAGGAGAATCGGTAACGAGTCTCTGCGGCACTCCCACGGCAAGACAATAGAGCTTGTCCGCACCTATGGCCGCCGTTGACAGCAGACCTATGAGGAACATCATGGTGCCGAGAAAGCCGAAGATATGCATCGGTTTTTTCCCGAATCCATTTAGGAACCAAAGTGTTATGAGATCCAAGTAGCCGTTGAAAAAGCGGTTCAGTCCGAATTTGGACAAACCATACTTTCGGGCTTGGTGCTGCACCACCTTCTCTCCTATCCGGCTGAAACCTGCGTTCTTTGCAAGGTATGGTATGTAGCGGTGCATTTCCCCATACACCTCTATGTTCTTGACCACTTCTCGGCGGTAGGCTTTCAGTCCGCAGTTGAAGTCGTGCAGATTCTTTATCCCGCTTATCTTCCTTGCCGTGGCGTTGAACAGCTTTGTGGGTATTGTCTTAGACAGTGGGTCGTAACGTTTCTGCTTGTAACCTGACACAAGGTCGTAACCCTCCCTGGCCACCATGTCGTAAAGCCCTGGTATTTCGTCCGGAGAGTCTTGCAGATCTGCATCCATCGTTATCACCACGTCTCCCTGAGCATCCTTGAAACCGCAGTACAAAGCGGGACTCTTGCCGTAGTTTCTCCTGAACTTTATGCCTTTCACCGCACCCGACTTCTCTTTTAGCTCCTCTATCACCTGCCATGAGCCGTCCGTGGAACCATCATCCACAAAGATCACCTCGTAACTGAAGCCCTCGCGCTCCATAACCCTCTCTATCCAAGCGTGCAGCTCGGGCAGCGACTCCGCCTCGTTGTAAAGCGGTATTACCACAGAAATATCCATATGCTTTAACGTCTTTACCTATGTCGCTTGTTCTGACTTACGCCGGAAGAACAAGGCGATGGGCAGGCTTGCCAACACCCCTATTGAAATATTTTGCACCATTATCATAACCGCCCAGTTCACCGGCGTCAACGCTGACACGGTTTCCCTCATGGCCTCTATATCGGCTGTGGGGCGGTTGCTCTGCTTGTAGGCCTCCTCTATGGCCGAGAGAGCCGACTGGAATATCCCCACGAACTGTCCTCCGTCTATGAATCGGAAATATACGTACTGGGCAAGGGCGAACACGAGGGAAGCACATACGAATGTGTAGAACGAATAGTAATACGCCCTGCGGAAAGAAATTGCACCGCCCAACACCTCGTCTCGGAAGCGGAGCAGACGCCACCCAACAAACAGCGGCGAAGAAACAGCCAATAGCCCACCCATGCTCCCGGCTGGGTAGTACATCTGCATAGCGAAGGCGGCTATCCACAACAACGCAGTGAGTGCTCCGTCTATTCGTGCGTAAGCCTTTGCCTGCGCCACGTCCTTAACATCCACTTTTCGCATAGCCGCAACCTATTCCACGACCTTGATCAGGGTAAGCTCGCTAATCTTCCCGTCGGGCCCCACCTTGCCCTTGGCACGGTACTTGGCACTGGTCTCGGCTGTCTCGTCTTCGCGGTCTATGTCCTGCGTGGCGGTGAACTGCACAGAATACTCATACTTGCCGTCCCCCACTTCTTTCTTGTCTATCCTGTAATCATCCATCGTGCGCCATTCCATACTCTTGATGTCTTCCTTGTATATCTTGCGCATGAACGTAGCCACATCGCCTTTGGTAGCCTCCGCCTTGCCGAGGAAGTTGGTGAGGAATGTTGACACGGTGGAGAGAAGGGCTTCCTCGTCACGCGAGTTCACACTTTGGAAAAACCTGCTGAAAGCCGTGGCCACCGCAGCTTTCTCCTCCGGGGTAACAACCTTAGCCCTAATCTTCTTCACAGCCTCGTCCGCATTCCCCGCATATTCCCCATCAGGGTGCTTGCCAAGATAAACTGAATAGCCGTCCTCTGTATCTTCCTTGGCTGCCATTTCCCAGTCCATGGAGTCTATCTTGTGCATAGCTTCAGCCCTATGCGGGCTATCGGGATATTTCGCCATGTATGCTTCAATCTGCGTGCGCGAGTTTGCCACGACCGCATCAGTCCAGTCTGTATCGACCTTCCTCAGCCTCTCCACCCTGGCTCTCACACTGTCCAAGTGTGCAGCCGGAGCATCTTTGTAGCTGTCAAGGTAGGACTGCAACGTTAGGGGATTGGTGCTGGCCATGGCGTTACGATAGGCTTCCGCTTCCTTGTTGGTCTTGGAAGCGTGATAGAAGTACAAGCATCCTCCAGCTATCACTGCGGCCACCACTAAGGCTACCACAAAGGACACGTATCCGCCTTTGCCTCTGTTTTCCTCAGTCCTATCATCCTTAGCAACCTCGGATATCTCCTCAACCTTTTCAGACTGCTCCGACACTGGTACAAGGTTTTCAGGCCTTGACGGCGCGGCCGATTCCTCGGCGACTGTGGCGTGCTGGCAGTTTGGGCAGAAAGCATTGTCCTTGAAATACACCTCGCCGCATTGCGGACACGCTGTAACCTTGGCTGCTATTTCCACTCCGCACGATGGGCACACTGGTGCTTTGTCGCTGACCTGACGCCCACATTCCGGGCATTTTATGATAGCCATCTTCCTATTTGTATGTGTATATAGTAATGTGTGGCAACCGTTAATGGTGCCTGAACCTTATCTCTCTCAACTTATGCCGCCCCATGAAACGGCTCTTGTCTATATGGCCGTTCACCCCATTGATACGACCTTTGGCAGTGTATTGCCACATTTCATAGTCGCGCCCATCGTACAGCTCCGGTGCCTTCGGACTATACTGCGCTATCATGAGCTTGTATCCGTCCGCCTTTTCCGTCAGGTAACGGTTGTAGAAATTGGTGTAGGTATAGAGCAGAGGCTTCTGTTTGTAAGCCTCCGTCAGCATGTGTATAAATTTGAACAGCGAGTCGCAAAAAGCCTCCTCTCCCAGCCCCCCGGTAGTCTCTATGTCTAACATCGGTATGAGGTCTTGGTCTCCCGGGCGGCATTGCGCAGTAAAGTTGGCAAGTTGCATAGCAAGCGGAGTCTTGGGGCGGAAGAAGTGGTAAGAACCCACTTTCAAGCCGAACTTATGGGCCATCTCTATGTTCCGTGCATACTTGGCGTCTATTCTGTCCCCTCCCTCGGTGGCTTTCAGGTACACATACGCCATATTGCCGTTCTGTCCCACAGTCTCCCAAAATACATCCCCTTGGTAATGGCTTATGTCTATCCCGTGCACATGCGAGCAGGTGTCCTCGCACTGCACATAACCGCCCCCCTGCGCCCGCAAGGCTGCGAAACACACTGCTGCGGCTATCACTGCTATCAGTCTCAACACGGCCGCAAAGGTAGCAAAAAAAGAGTTACTCCTCTATTTCCGACAAGCTCCGGAAAGCGTTGTCCGCAAAAGAGCTGATGGTCTCCACCGGTGCGTATTTGGCAAACGCCGCACTTCGGCGTATGTTTCGGCGGATAGCCTTGGAATTGTTGCGTACAAAGCCGCTCCTGGTCTTTCGGAAATACCATGTCTCCGCTGTGTCCTTAGCAGTGTGGCATATAGCCTTGGCAGCCAATCTCGCAGCCGAGCGTTCCACATACTTGACAAAGGGGACTTCGTCCTGGTCAAAGCCGAACACCTCCACCAACACGCTGCCGTGCAGCTGCGCCAGACGAGCTATGTGCAGATGGGAGAGCCAGCGGTCAAGCTTCACAAAGTCAACCTTGTCCCCACTCGTACGCAGGTAGCCCCCCAATTCCAACACCCTCGAGAGCGACAAGCCTGAGTTTAGAGTGGCCGCCACGTTGGCCACTATCACGTCAAGCAATTCCAATGTGGCTTCTGACGGCTCTTCCGACTGCGGCTCTTCCTCCCTTATAGCTTCAAGCCGCCTGTTCAGTATGGTATTGCTCAGTCTCGTCTCGTCCACCGGCAGTGGGTTCTCAGCCGGCGGCAGGCTCTTCAAAAGCTCACCCACTCCGTGCGGCACTCCTCCTCCGCCGTCGTACTGATGGTTGCGCATCCCCTTGGCCACAATGCCGCCAACGCCCTGATACCTTGCCATATCAACCACCCTGTGCCACTTGAAAGCCGACATGGGTTCCAACTGCTGGTATTCGTTCAGCGCACCCGACCTCAGCAGGCGTAGGAAATTTCTCGTTATCACGTCCATATAATCCTTGCTGTGTCTTTTCCATGGCAAATGTAGCAAGAATACGACCGCCACACACTGCATAAGCCTTTAATAAGCAATACCTAAGCTGAAAACCGACTACGTGGGGAGGCTAACGCACAAATAAAGAAGCGGCACAAAAGCGCATATTTATCTCCATGTATGCGCACACAATGCACTCTTTTCATCACAAATGGGTATGGAAGCGAGACAAAAATACGCTTTACCCCTCCTTTTTAGTAAATTTGCAGGGATAAACGCTTTTGCAGAGACGGGATTGAAACTCCATATATGCAAGTTCGGCCTGCCTTTGCATACGAAGAAACACCGATATATGGCAAAGATAGACAAGGAGACTGCGCTGGAATACCACAGCAACGGGCGCCCAGGAAAGATAGAGGTGCGCCCAACCAAACCACACCACACACAGACAGACCTTAGCCTGGCTTACTCGCCGGGGGTGGCTTTCCCATGCATAGAGATTCAAAAAGACCCCGACTGCGCCTACCGCTACACTGACAAGGGCAACCTTGTGGCTGTGATAAGCAACGGCACGGCAGTGCTCGGCCTGGGCAACATAGGTGCCCTGGGAGGGAAACCTGTAATGGAAGGTAAGGGGCTGCTGTTCAAGATATATGGTGGTATTGACGTGTTCGACATAGAGCTGGCCGAGGAAGACCCCGAGAAATTCTGCGAGGCCGTGGAGCGTATCGCACCCACGTTCGGAGGAATAAACCTTGAAGACATAAAGGCTCCGGAGTGTTTCTACATAGAGGAAAGGCTCAAGCGCACACTTGACATACCCGTGATGCACGACGACCAGCACGGCACGGCCATAATATCGGCAGCCGGACTGAAAAACGCTCTTGAAATAGTGGGCAAGGACATCTCCTCCGTGAAGATAGTCGTCAACGGAGCCGGGGCTGCTGCCATATCTTGCACCAAGCTGTACTGCGCCATAGGGGCCAGGAGGGAAAACATCGTAATGATCGACTCCAAAGGGGTTATAACTTCCGACCGCAAAGGGCTCACAGAGCAGAAAGCCCTCTTCGCCACAGACAGGAGGGACATACACACCTTGGAGGAAGCCATGCGCGGTGCGGATGTGTTCGTGGGCCTGTCAAAGGGCAACGTGGTTTCCCCCGAAATGGTGAAGTCTATGTCCAAGGATCCAATAGTGTTCGCCTTGGCCAACCCCGTGCCTGAAATCTCTTACGAAGACGCGGTGGCCAGCCGCCCAGACGTACTGATGGCCACAGGACGCAGCGACTACCCCAACCAAATAAACAACGTAATAGGATTCCCTTACATATTCCGAGGGGCGTTAGACGTACATGCCAGGGCGATAAACGAGGAAATGAAATTGGCCGCTGTGCACGCCATAGCCGACCTGGCAAAACAGCCCGTGCCGGACGTGGTGAACGAGGCCTACCATGTAAACGACCTGTCATTCGGCCCGCTGTATTTCATACCGAAACCCGTAGACCCCAGGCTCGTGACGGAAGTGAGCGCAGCCGTGGCAAAGGCAGCCATGGAAAGCGGAGTGGCACGCACGCCCATAACAGATTGGAAAGCGTACCGCGACGGACTGCAACAGCTGCTCGGGCTTGAGAAGAAACAGACCCAAAAGCTGCACGAGATAGCACGCATGCACCCACAACGGGTGGTATTCGCAGAGGGCGGCCACCCCACAATGCTGAAAGCCGCAGTGCAAGCCAAGCAGGAGGGGCTGTGCTTCCCCATACTCCTGGGCAATGAAGACCGCATAAGAAAGCTCGCAGCAAGGCTCGGCCTTGACCTCGGAGGGATAGAGGTGGTAGACATGAGGGCGGACGGGGAACAAGGCCGCCGAGCAACTTTCGCCAAGAACCTGGCACACAAGAGGGCAAGGCACGGCTACACATTCCAGGAAGCGTACGACAAAATGCACGAACGCAACTACTTCGGCATGATGATGGTGGAGACCGGAGAGGCAGACGCTTTCATCACCGGACTCTACACCAAGTACTCCAACACAATAAAGGTGGCCAAGGAGGTGATAGGGATAAGGCCTGGATACGGCACTTTCGCCACAATGCACATCGTGATGACCGAGAAAGGTACGTACTACCTCGCAGACACGCTCATCAACAGACACCCCGACAAGGACGTGTTGGTAGACATAGCAAGGTTGTCGGCACGGATGGCCAAGTTCTTCAATGAGGAACCCAAAATAGCCATGATAAGCTACTCCAACTTCGGCACAGACGATGTGGGCAGCCCCGTAAGCGTACACAAGGCCGTGGAGGAAATGCAAAGCAGGTATCCTGACTTGGCCATAGACGGGGAAATGCAGGTGAACTTCGCCTTGGACCGCACCCTGCGTGACGACAAGTTCCCTTTCACACGCCTTAAAGGGAAAGACGTGAACACCCTTGTGTTCCCCAACATGAGCAGTGCCAACAGCAGCTATAAACTGCTGCAGGCCCTGGACAAGGATGCCGAGATAATAGGACCCATACAGATGGGACTGAACAAGCCGATACACTTCACCGACTTTGAGTGTTCCGTACGAGACGTGGTCAACATCACAGCCGTGGCCGTGATAGACGCTTATGTGGAGAAGATAAAGGCCCGCAACGGGGAGAAATCGGAGGAGTGAACATGGACCGCACCGTCAGGGAAGGGACTGTGAAAACCGTAAGCGGAGGCAGGGTGGCCGTTAAGGTGGAAAGGCTACCGGGCTGTGTGTCTTGCACACAAGCCGGCAAATGCCACTCGCCGGGAGCCGCGCCGGCCATGGTGGAAGTGGAAGCCTCAGGAGAAGTGTTCAAACCAGGGGACCACGTGGCCGTAACGATACGGAAAGGCGGAATAGGAACGGCCCTAATACTGGCGTTCGCAGCACCGCTCGCAGTAACGGTGGCGGTGGCGGCCTTAGCGAAACATTGGGGAGCAGGGGACACCGCAGCAGCCATCGCAGCCCTTTGCACGCTTCCTCCATACTACGCCGTGCTGGCCGCCGCACGCAGGGCGGTGGGAAAGAAAGTGGAAATGGAAATAAGACACACTAACGACAATCTGTAATGGAGCAAATTCTATCTGCCGCAGCTGTGCTGGGCACGCTGGCCGCAATATCCGCCGGACTGCTATTCGCCATATCAAAGGTATTCGCCGTGGACGAAGACGAAAGGGTGGCAAAGGTGAAAGACCTCCTACCTGGAGCCAACTGCGGAGGGTGCGGACTGCCCGGCTGCGCTGCAATGGCTGAGAGGATTGTGGAAAAAGCGGAGAGCGGATCAATAGAGGGCGCAGCCTGCCCTGCCGTAGACAACGCTGCCATGGCCAGCATAGCGGAACTCCTTGGAGTAGACCCGGTGGAGACGGCTAATATGACTGCGGTACTGAGATGCAACGGCACCTGCGACCTGCGACCTCGGACAATTAGGTATGACGGACTGGGACGTTGCGCCGCCATGCACCAGGCCGGCAGCGGAGATACGCTGTGCGGATACGGCTGCTTGGGGCAGGGCGACTGCGCAGCGGCCTGCCGCTTCGGGGCAATCGGCATAGACGGGGACACCGGGCTGCCCGTGGTGGACTACGGCAAATGCACTGGCTGCGGGGCCTGCACGGCGAAATGCCCGCGTGGACTCTTGGAACTGAGGAAGAAAAACTCCGCCGGGATAACCATCGTTGTACGATGCAGCAACCACGACAAGGGCCAGGTGGCATCCAAGACCTGCAAGGCTGCGTGCATAGGTTGCGGGAAGTGCCAAAAGGCATGCGCCTACGGGGCCGTAACAGTGGAAAAGAGCATGGCCTACATAGACTACTCCAAATTCACGGAATGCCGAAAATGCGAAGAGGCCTGCCCCACAAAGGCCATCACAGCCATAGGATACGCACCGCTCGGCACAGAAAAAACGGAAGGGAACAATAAGGTATGAAGATACGGACTTTCTCCATGGGGGGGGTGCACCCGGCCGAAAACAAATTGGCCGCTGCCTACCCCGCACAAACGGCACCGCTGCCGGCAAGGGCCGTAGTGCCGGTGTCTCAACACATAGGCGCACCGGCCACCCCCGTGGTGAAACGGGGGGACAGGGTTAAGGTGGGCACCCTCATAGCCCAGGCCGCAGGCTTCGTCTCGGCACCGGTGCACTCGCCGGTATCTGGTACAGTGGCGAAGATAGAGGAGACCACAGACGCAAGCGGCTACCGCCACACCTCGGTGGCCATAGACGTGGAGGGGGACGAATGGGAGGATGACATAGACCGATCGCCCGAACTCGTAAGGTGCGAAGACCGCCAGGGACTCTCTCCGGAAGAAATAGTGGCCAAGGTTAAGGCCGCAGGCATTGTGGGTATGGGCGGTGCCGGCTTCCCCACATATATAAAGCTCACCCCGCCGGAAGGAACTTCCATAGACTGCATAGTGATAAACGCTGCGGAATGCGAACCCTACATCACTGCTGACCACCGGCTAATGCTGGAACACCCGCGCGAGATAATTGAGGGTGTCAAGCTGATAATGAAAGCGGCAAAGGTGCACAAGGCGGCAATAGCCGTGGAAGCCAACAAGCCGGACGCCATAAGGGTCATGGAGGAAGCCACCGCCGGCCAAGTGGGGATCTCTGTGGCAAAGCTCAAGACTCGCTACCCGCAAGGCGGGGAGAAACAGCTCGTGGAAGCCGTCACAGGGCGAAGAGTGCCGCCGCCGCCTGCCATACCGGCTCACGCCGGGGCAATAGTGCAAAACGTGGCGACCGCATTCGCTGTGTACGAGGCCGTGATGAAAAACAAGCCGCTCATAGAACGCTACGCCACCGTGTCCGGAAACCGGCTGGAACGCAATGCCAACTTCATTGTAAGGACTGGCACGCCCTCCTCCATGCTAATAGACCTATGCGGAGGTCTGCCACCAGGAGACAACAAGGTACTCTCGGGAGGCCCCATGATGGGCAAGGCACTCAACGACATAGACTCGCCCATATGCAAGCAGACCAACGCCATAACGGTGATCTCCGGGGCGGAGGCTTCGCGCAAACCCGTGCAGCCATGCATAAGATGCGCCAAGTGTTCCTTCGTGTGTCCCATGGGCTTGGAGCCGTTCCTGCTCGCCTCGCTATCGGCCAAGGGTATGTTCAAGGAAGCCTCGGGGCAAGCCCTTGGACTGTGCATAGAATGCGGATCGTGCCAGTACGCCTGCCCTGCCCACAGGCCAATACTTGACAACATTAGGCTCGGCAAGCAAGCGGTCGCGGCTATGGAGAAAGCCGAACGCGAAAGCGCGGCAAAGAAATAGGCAAATATGGAAAAACTCATAGTATCACTCTCGCCGCACACGCACGGCGGAGATTCCGTGGAGCGGAATATGTACGGCGTGGCCATAGCCCTGGCCCCGGCCCTGGCAGCTGCTCTGTATTTCTTCGGCATGGGCGCGGCGGCGGTAATACTCGCCAGCGTGGCCTCGTGCATATTCTTCGAGTGGGCCATAGCAAAGTTCATACTCAAGACAAAGCCCTCCATTACCGACGGCTCTGCTCTGGTGACTGGCCTGCTGTTGGCCTTCAACCTGCCGAGCAACATACCACTGTGGACAATAGCGATGGGAGCACTCGTGGCCATAGGGGTGGGAAAGATGTCGTTCGGGGGGATAGGGAGCAACATATTCAACCCCGCACTAGTGGGGCGCTGTTTCCTTATAGTGAGTTTCCCGGCGCAGATGACCTCGTGGCCGGTGGCCGGGCAAACCTGGGCATACACCGACGCAGCCACCGGGGCCACGCCGCTTAACCTTATGAAGACAGCCATAAAGACCGGCGACACATCTTGGTTGGAACAGCTGCCAAGCACGATGGAAATGCTGCTCGGCAACTACCCCCAAGCCTTCGGGGCGGGTTCGCTCGGGGAAATATGCGTGCCGGCACTGCTCGCCGGACTTGCATTCATGCTGTGGCGAGGCATAATAACGTGGCACATACCGGCGGCAGTGGTAGCCACCGTGGCCGTGATAAGCACAGCACTGCACCTTCACGACCCCGCATACGCCGGCCCGGCAGCCGCAGTGCTTAGCGGGGGGGTGATACTCGGGGCGGTGTTTATGGCCACCGATTACACCACCTCGCCCATGTCCAAGAAAGGGCAGATAGTGTACGGCATAGGCATAGGCACGCTAACAGTGGCTATAAGGAACTGGGGCAGCTACCCCGAGGGTATGTCGTTCGCCATTCTCATGATGAACGCATTCACTCCACTAATAAACACATACTTCAAACCGAGGAAATTCGGGCAAACCCGATAAAGCGAAAGGCATGGAAAAACTGAAATCCACACTGCCCAACATGGCAGCTTCCCTGCTCGTAGTGGCGGCGGTGTCGGCCGCGCTGCTGGCATACGTCAACCAAGCCACCGCGGGGCCGATAGCCGAGCAGGGCAAGGCTGCATTGGAAAACGGCATAAAATCCGTTATGGGAGGGGGAGACATAATTGTGGTCTCCACTGACACAATAGGGAAAAGGAAGAAATACGTGGCCTACAAGGTGGAAAAGGGCGGCAAACCGTTCGGCGTGGCCATAGAAAGTTCGGCCAACGGATTCGGGGGAAAACTGAAAACCCTCGTGGGCTTCTCCGAAGATGGGGAGGTTACGGGCTACACCATATTGGAATCCAACGAGACCCCGGGCCTGGGCACCAAGGCGCAAGAGTGGTTCCAAAAGGGCGGCAAGGGGGACATCATAGGGCGCAAGCCCTCCTCCGACAAGCCTCTAAGACTTAAAGGAAAGGAAGACGGTGGAGACATAGACGCCATAACGGCCAGCACGGTAACATCGCTGGCGTTCCTCAAGACGGTGAACCAAGCCCACACGGCATACTTCGGGAAAGAGACCGACGCCCACACCGGGGCGAGCAAGAAAGCAAAACACTGACGGCATGGAATACGGAAAGACCCTCACCAACGGAATAATAAGGGAAAACCCCACCTTCGCACTGCTCCTGGGCATGTGCCCCACATTGGCCACCACCACGTCCGCACTCAATGGAGTGTCCATGGGCGTGGCCACCACTTTCGTGCTGGTGTGTTCCAACACGGCTGTTTCATTGGTAAAAGACCTCACGCCTGACAAAGTCCGCATACCCGTGTTCGTAACGGTGATAGCGGCCTTCGTGTCAGTGCTGCAAATGCTCGTGAAAGCCTACGCCCCGGCCGTGGACGCGGCCCTAGGCATATATATACCGCTTATAGTGGTCAACTGCATCATACTGGGCCGGGCGGAGGCCTTCGCCTGCAAGAACGGCCCTGCCGCCAGCTTCTTGGACGGACTCGGCATGGGCATCGGCTTCACATTAGCCTTGGCCCTGCTCGGCTCAGCAAGGGAACTACTGGGAGCAGGCTCGGTGTTCGGCGCAGGACTGCTGCCAGAAGAGTACGGCGCACTGCTGTTCATACTGCCCCCCGGGGCGTTTATCACATTAGGCTACCTCATAGCCCTCGTCAACAAGGCAAAGAAAGGCTGACAACATGGAATTCCTACTCATATTCATCTCCGCAGTATTCGTCAACAACATAATACTGGCTCAGTTCCTGGGCATCTGCCCATTCCTCGGGGTGTCCTCAAAGGTGTCCACCGCAGCCGGCATGTCGGCCGCAGTGGCTTTCGTACTGACTCTCTCCACCATAGCCACGTTCCTCATACAACGCCACCTGCTGGAACCATTCGGCTTAGAATACATGCAGACACTGGCTTTCATACTCGTGATAGCCGCGCTGGTGCAGATGGTGGAGATAGTACTCAAAAAGGTGTCAAAGCCGCTCTACCAGGCCCTGGGCATATTCCTGCCGCTGATCACTACCAACTGCGCCGTGCTGGGCGTAGCGATACTCGTGATACAAAACGGATTCACACTGTTGCAGGGAATAGCCTACGCGGTGTCCACCGCCGCCGGATTCGGCCTGGCTCTCACTGTCTTCGCCGGCATAAGGGAGCAGCTCTCCTTTTCAGACGTGCCAAAAGGCATGCGGGGCATGGCCATCGTCCTCGTTACGGCCGGCATACTCTCCCTCGCTTTCATGGGCTTCGCAGGGGTTGACGCCGGGCTCAGACAGGCGTTCTCCGGCCACTGACAACTCCGCCCTGCCATCGTCACCAAACGTAACATACCCCTTGTCAAAAAGCCTGTCGTAATTCGGCGGCAGCTTATGGCGCACCCTCCCCAACACTCTACGAGTGATTGGGGTCATCTATGTGGTGGTATGTTTTGGCCATTTGGTTTACAAATAAGCACAACTTCGCGAAACCATGTACACAGAGCCGCCACCGGTGTCTTGCAAAGCGAACCAAATGCTGTCAAAATGGAACGTTTTTGCCACATAATGGAATCTTTCCGCCCGTTTGCACCTTTTCCGCCTAAACCTTTTATCTTTGCAGCCGTCACATAGACGACACACACAACCAAAACAAGACAAAGGAACAGAAATGAAAAAGACATTCGTAACGGCGGTGGTGTGCCTGGCAATGGCGCTCTCCGCATCCGCACAAGACAAGAAGGAGTGCAAGAAAGCTTGCAAGGAAGGCCAGAAGACAGAGGCCGCATGCCAAAAGAAGTGCAAGGACGGCGACAAAAAGTGCAAGAAGATGGAAGCCGGCTGCTGCAAGAAAGATGCTGCCAAGAAGTGCTGCAAGAAAGACGCAGCCAAGAAGTGCTGCAAGAAAGACGCGGCTAAGAAGTAAGGGCTTTTGACATCAAGGTCGGGATATCCCGACTATACGGGGTAGGATGTGGAAACCACATCCTACCCTTTTGCATTGCCGCTACGGAGCTTTTTACAGTCCACATCTCCACACCTCCCAATATATCGCCCACACTGCACTCCATGGGTTTGCCACCAAGGCATCACGGCTCGGTAACGCATTGTTTTACCGCTTGGTACCCAATAGAACCAAAAGGACGGAGGGGAGTTTTACGCGCCTACGGCTTTACGAAGTGAGTGTCATGGCTGCGAAAGGATATGGAAATAGGGGAAGAGCCTTTAAAGCCCTTCCCCTATCTGTGTGTCGGCTGGGACTTGCCCGCCGTTATTCCGTATCTGTGCTTACTTGAAGAATTCCTTCACGGCCTCGTTTGGAACCATACGCTCGTCAAAGGTGTAGGCGCCGGTCTTGGGGCTCCTCACCATCTTGATGACCTTGGAATAAGAACGGCCGTCTTGCGATCCGTCGCGCAGGGTTGCTACTACTTTCTTTGCCATTGCTCAAATGATGATATCGAGGTTACTTTATCTCCTTGTGCACCGTCATGCGCTTGAGTATGGGATTGTATTTCTTTATCTCCATGCGCTCGGGTGTGTTCTTGCGGTTCTTGGTGGTAACGTAGCGGCTGGTACCGGGCAGGCCGCTGGCCTTCATCTCGGTGCATTCCAGGATCACCTGCACCCTGTTGCCTTTCACTTTCTTTGCCATAGTGCTTAGTCTCCTATTACTTTAATGTCTTCCCAAGCCAGGTTGCCGCTGGCCACGGCCTTTTTCAAGGCTGCGTCCAGGCCGACGCGGTTGATGAGGCGCAGGCCGGCAGCACTGATTTTCAGGCTCACCCAGCACTCCTCCTCTACATAGTAGAATTTCTTCCTGAATAGGTTCACCTCGAACCGGCGCTTTGTGCGGTGCTTCGAGTGGGACACATGGTTGCCCACTTGCGCCCTCTTTCCTGTGATTTGGCAGATCTTAGACATATCCTTATCTGTGTTTTTTATTCCTATAACGCTGATAGCTCCAAACAGTGTGCAAAGGTAGGCTTTTCCAACCAATCTGCAAAATCATCAGCCGTCTTTGCTGTTTTTCGCCTATCGGTTCGTGGTTTTTCAGCCCTCCGCTCCGTGATCTTCCTCCGGCTGCCTTTCCTTGAGGTAGTTGAGGAAGAGCCTCAGGGCCTTGTTGGTGGCTATGGAGAGGTTGATGTCGCGGCCGAAGTCTTCCGTGAGCTTGAATGTTTCCATGTCCCCCGCAGCCCCGTAGGCTATCCATATCGTGCCCACGGGAGCTTCGGGCGTGCCTCCCGCCGGGCCTGCCGCCCCGGTTGTGGCAATGGCGTAGTCCACTCCCATCGCCCTGCAAAGCCCCTCGGCCATGGCCACGGCCACCTGTTCGCTAACTGCGGTGTGGCTCTCAATGTCGCTGTGCGGCACTCCGAGCATTTTCTCCTTCACCTCGTCCGAGTAGGCCACCACCCCCCCCTTGAAGTAGTTGGAAGCCCCCGGCACCGAGATTACGGCCTCGGCTATGCGCCCCCCGGTGCAACTCTCGGCCGTGCCCAATGTTTTCTGGTTGTCGTACAGAGCCTGCTGTATGTTGCGGCTCAGCACCCTGCATTCAAAGTCCATAAGTCTATCGGAATGTTGTTTTTGCGAACGCCGGCGTGTCCATCCGGCAGAAGTCGCTGTCCAAGTATTTGTAATATCCGGTGATGCCTATCATGGCCGCGTTGTCCGTGGTGTAGCCGAACTTGGGTATGTATGTTGTCCAGCCGAGCTTTTCCGACGCTTGCGCGAAAGCGTTCCTAAGGCCGTTGTTGGCCGACACACCCCCGGCCACGGCCACGTGGGTTATCCCTGTCTGCCGGGCGGCTTTGACGAGCTTGTCCATGAGGATGTCCACCACGGTCTTTTCCAAGCTGGCGGCAATGTCTTCCTTGTTGGCCTCTATGAAGCCCGGGTCTTGAGCCACCCATTTCCTCATGTTGTAAAGGAAGGATGTTTTAAGGCCCGAGAAACTGTAATCAAGCCCCGGTATGGAGGGCTTGGCGAACTGGAACGCTGTGGGGCTTCCCTGCCTTGCCAAGCGGTCTATCACCGGCCCGCCGGGGTATCCCAGCCCCATCACCTTGGAGCACTTGTCTATCGCCTCGCCGGCGGCGTCGTCTATCGTCTGGCCTATCACCTCCATGTCGTTGTAGGCGTTCACCTTCACTATCTGCGAGTTGCCACCGCTTACGAGCAGGCAGAGGAAGGGGAACGGCGGCGGGGTGTGTTCCTCGCCAGGCTCCCTTATGAAGTGTGCCAGTACGTGGCCTTGCAGGTGGTTCACGCTCACGAGTGGTATCCCCAGGCTGCGTGCCATGCCCTTGGCGAAGTTCACCCCCACGAGCAGGGAGCCCATCAGCCCCGGCCCAAGGGTGAAAGCTATGGCCGACAGGCTCTCCTTGGCCACCCCAGCCCTTTTGAGTGCCTGGTCCACCACGGGCACCACGTTTTGCTGGTGCGCCCTCGATGCGAGTTCCGGCACCACCCCTCCGTAGTCGCGGTGCACCTGCTGGGAAGCCGTTACGTTGCTGAGCAGTTCCTCCCCGCGCAGCACCGCTGCCGAGGTGTCGTCGCAACTGCTCTCTATGCCGAGTATGTATGTGTCCATTGCTGCGCGGTCAGAATGAAAGGATCTCCACCCCGTGGTCTGTCATTAGGAACGTGTGTTCCCACTGCGCCGAGGGCTGCTCGTCCGCCGATATCACCTCCCAGCCGTACGGGTCGTCCTCGTCTATGAACACCTTCCACGTGCCCATGTTTATCATAGGCTCTATGGTGAAGACCATGCCGGGGACTAAGAGCATGCCCGTACCCTTGCGTCCGAAGTGCGGCACTTCCGGCTCTTCGTGGAATTTCAGCCCCACTCCGTGGCCGGTGAGATCCCGCACCACCCCGTAGCCGTGCTTCTCGGCGTGCTGCTGTATGGCGTGGCCTATGTCGCCGGTGAAGCAGTATGGCTTGGCGGCCTCGGCGCCTATTTCCAGGCATTCCTTGGCCACCCTTACGAGCCGCTCCTTTTCCGGCGTGGTGCGGCCTATGGTGAACATGCGCGAGGCGTCCGCGTAGTAGCCGTCAAGTATTGTGGTGAAGTCGACGTTTACGATGTCGCCCTCTTGCAGCACATCCTCCTCTTTCGGTATGCCGTGGCACACCACCTCGTTTATGCTGGTGCACACGCTCCTGGGAAATTTCTGGTACCCCAGGCAGGCGGGCACCGCCCCGTGGCTTTCGCAATATTCGGTGCATATCCTGTCTATCTCCAAGGTGGTCATACCGCAGCGTATGCGCTTGGCCACCTCGTCCAGCACGCCGGTGTTGACCACCCCGCTGCGCCTTATGCCCTCTATCTGCCCAGGGGTCTTGACAAGGGAGCGTGTGGGCACTTTCTTCCCCCTCTTCTCCCAGTACATCACCTGCCGGTCTGTCTCGTCGGGTTCCGCGCCCGGCAGGGGCTGCCAACGTGTCGTCTTAGCCAGTCTCATACTTTGTGTCATGTCTTTGTATTCTGCAAAATTAACGCTTTTGCGCCTTTGGTCGGCATGGGCGGAGCCAAAAGCGCGGCCGCAGAGGGATACTCGATGCGGGGTGCGCCACATATGGCACACCCCGCATCGAGTTTGCTTATGCTGGATGGAGCTACCTGCGTCCTCCGAAATGCCCCCCTCCGTTCCCGCCGGATTTGCCCTGGCTGTGCTTCGGGGAGCCGGCCCTTGTGCCGTGCGTGGCGCTTCGCTGGCCTCCGAAGCGGGCGCCGCCGTTACTTCTTGCCGCCGGTGCGGAAGAGCTGCGCCCAGCCGATGGGCGTACGCCGAATGAAGACGGCCCGGATGAATGCTTGGCCGCCGCCCCCGCCATCGTGCCGGGAGAGGTGTTGCGAGAGCCTCCGAAGCGGTTGTGGTCGCCCGCCTTCCGTGTTTGCCCGGCAGCCGGCCTTTGCGGTGCCGCAGCCGTGGCCCTCGTGCTGCTCTGCCTTGCCACGGAATGCCCGCTGCCGAACCTCACAGCCCCGCGGTCGCGTGCCGTGGCCGGGCCTGCCGTGCGGCCGTGCCTGCCACGGTCCAGGCCGTCGCGCATGCCAAGGCGGTTGCCACCCCTGGCCAGGCCGAACTTGCGCCCCGAGTACCAGCTGCGCCCTCCGTTGCGGTGCCAACTGTGCGCCCCGCGGTACGATGAGTAGAAGCGCGGCCTGCCGAAGTACAAGTGGGTTCGGTGCGGATAGCGTGCGTAGATGCCGAAGTGCCAAACGCCGGAGTTCCAGTAAAGCGGGCGGTAGAAATAGCTCGCGGCCACGTATGCCCGGTACTGCCAATCGAGCAGGATGTAGCGCAGGTCTGTGTTGCGCCTTACCCACAGATTGCCGTACAAG
>R18__coassemble_1434_pt1 | contig 30453 bp, 22 predicted proteins | sample R18__metabat2_low_PE_037 | metagenome-assembled genome bin R18
CTGCTTTTGTGTTTGGGTTTACTTGCACAAAACCACTTTACTTTCCGACGCAGAAGTTTGCGAATATGTTTTCAAGCACGTCACCGGTTGTGATTCCCTTGCCCACTATGTCGTTTATGTGCGACACTGCGTCGCGCAGGTCTTCCGCAAGGAGGTCTCCCGGCAAGCCGTCCCCTATGCCTTCCTCCACCCGCCTTACCGCCATGGCTGCCTTGGACAGGGCTTCGTAGTGGCGGGCGTTGGTTATCATCACCTTGTCTGCCGTGGCGTTCTCGGCTCCGGACAATTCGCACAGCAGGTTTTCCACCGAGCCAATATTGTCCCCATTCCTTGCCGAGACCTCCACCACCGGCGTGCCTGCGGGCAAGCCGGTGATAGGCTTCGGCACTCCCAAGTCGGCCTTGTTGCGCACCACGGCCATTTTCTTCCCGGCGCACCTTTCGGCCATGTCCGCCACTTCCCCTTCAGAGGGCTGCCCGTCCACCACCCACAGCACTATGGAAGCCTGCCGCACCTTGTCCCTGCTGCGCTCTATGCCGAGCTTTTCCACCTCGTCGGCAGTATCCCTTATGCCTGCGGTGTCCACCATCCTGAACACCACGCCTCCCACGGAGATAGTGTCCTCTATGAAGTCGCGAGTTGTGCCGTGTATGTCGCTAACGATAGCCTTGTCCTCTTTCAGCAGGGCGTTGAGCAGGGTGCTTTTCCCAACGTTCGTCTTACCCGTTATGGCCACCGGTATGCCTTCCTTGAACGCACGACCGTCTGCGAACGTACCGGCCAGCGCTGCTATCCTGCGCTCCGCTTCGCGGGCAGCCGAGAGGATTTCCCCCCTGTCGGCGAACTCCACGTCCTGGTCGCTGAAATCCATTTCCAATTCCACGAGCGTGGTGAGCTCCAGCAGCCTTTCCCTAATGGCCCCGAGTTCCTCCCCCACTCCGCCTTTGAGCTGCCTGAGGGCTATGTCGTGCGCCGCCCTTCCGTCCGCGGCTATCAGGTCGGCCACGGCCTCGGCCTGGCTCAGGTCTATCCGGCGGTTGAGGTAGGCCCTCTTGGTGAACTCCCCCGGCATGGCCTGCGAAGCCCCGGCCGAGATTAGGAGTTCCATAATCTTGGCCATGACGTACCGGCTGCCGTGGCAGTAGAACTCCACGGACGGCTCACCCGTGTACGACTTCCCCTCCTTGAACACCGCCGCCAACACCTCGTCCACCCCGGCTATGTCGCCGTAGTGCATGGTGTGGCTTCCTGCCGAGGCGAGCGGTTTGCCGCCCCTGGCCTTGAACACCTCGTCGGCGATGGATATGGCATCCCTGCCGGATATTCTCACAACCCCTATGGCCCCTCCCGGCGGAGTGGCTATGGCCGCTATCGTGTTTTCCTCCATAGTGTGTCGCACATTGTGTCCCATACCGCCAATGCGCACCCCGCCCCGCACGGCTGCGGTATGAGGGGTGCGCATTGCCCGGCGCAGTTTTCGTGAGCTGCTGCCCAGGGTCAGATACGGTCCAGCACCTTTGTTATCAGTCCGTCTATGCTGTTTTTGTAGTTTGCGTTGCTTTCCCCGGCCAGCCTGTTGGCTATCACCATGCAGCATGTGGCCGCCTTGTGGCCCATAAGGGCCGAAAGGCCCGCCAATGCGCTGCTTTCCATCTCGAAGTTGGTAACCCGGAAGCCACGGTACTCAAAGCTTTCCACCCGCTCGTTCTGGTCGGGGTCGGCCAATGCGAGCCTCAGCACCCTGCCTTGCGGGCCGTAGAAGCCACCGCAGGATATTGTAACGCCGCGCACCATGTCTTCCCCGGCTATCCTGCCGAGCAGCTCCACGTCGGCATCCACCACGTATGGCGACGTGTTGAGAGGGTTCCAGTCCATGTGTTCCTTGAAAGCCTTTTCAAAACCGAGGTCGCACACCCCGTTGCGCCCAGCGTAGAAATTGAGCAGCCCGTCAAAGCCTATGCTCTTCTGGCTGGCGATGAACGTGCCTATCGGCGTGTAGGGCTGCAAGCCGCCGCAGGTGCCCACCCTGACGATGGTCAGCCGGCGGAAGTTTTCCCTTTCCGTCCTTGTTTCAAAGTCTATGTTGGCAAGGGCGTCAAGCTCGTTCACCACGATGTCTATGTTGTCGCAGCCTATGCCGGTGCTCACCGCCGTAACCCTCTTGCCGCGGTAGCGCCCCGTTACGGTGCGGAACTCCCTGTTGGCCACTTCGCACTCCCTTTCCTCGAAGTGGGCAGCCACGGCGTCCACCCTGCCGGGGTCTCCCACGAGCACCACCTTGTCCGCCAGCTGCCCCGGCTTTAGGTGCAGGTGGAAGATGCTGCCGTCGCCGTTTATTATCAGTTCGGATGGAGCGAATTGTTTCATGTCGCTATGGCATTAGTCGTATTTCCTTGTTTCTGATGGCCTTTTCCATGGAATGCGCCTCGGCCTTGCCCCTCTCTATCTTCCCCTCAGCTTCTATGATGTCCGCACCTATTGCCGCCTTTTCAGCCCCCGCGGCTTCGGCGTAGGCTTCCCTCATCTCTTGCAGCACGGCTTCATCGGATTCTATCCCCGCAACCATGTCCAAGTATTGCGAATACCTTTCCGCGTTGGCCCTCAGCCTGAAATCGCCAAGGGAGGTGTAGGTAACCCTGTCGTTCACCACGAAAGTGAACGCCGGTTTGGCGGCGGCCTTTCCGGCTGCGGCGGACAACCTTGCCAGGGCGGCCTCCCTGTCTCCGAAGCCCCAAGTGTCGGCGATGGAACTTATCCGCGCCATGGCCTCGAGTGTTTCCTCCGGCGTGCCGTCCCCGTCCGAGAAACGCTCCGTGGTGGGTTCGAAGGTGTACACGCACACGTAGCCCTCCTCCTGGCCCCTGTCGGTAACGAGCCAGCCGATTCCGGCTGCCTCGTCTATGGCCATGAGGTATTCGTTTTGGGGGGAGTTGTAGGGCAGGCCCACGTTCTCCGGTTCGTAGAACTCCCCCCCCGCGCCGTCCTGCCTTGTCATGAAGATGTCCCTACCTCCGAGCCCGTCTTCGCTTTCGGCTGAGAAGTAGAGCGTGGTGCCGTCCGCCATAAGGAACGGGTATCCCGGCTTGGTGCAATACCTTGACAGCGGCTCCACCCTCTCCGGCACGGTCCACTTCCCGCCCACGAGGTCGGAGGTGTAGACCGCCGCGCTGTCTGAGGAGTAGCGCTTGTCCCCCACCCCGTTGGTGTAGGTGTAGGAAGCTTCTCCGAAGGCCAGCCGCGCGGTCTCCGCCGGCAGCGGTATGGCCCGTTGCAGCCCGGCCATGGGCACCACCACGCTGTCCACGAACATAACCTTGGCCGTGGAGTGCAGCATGCTGCGGTACAGCCTTTCGGCGGGCGTGGCGGAGCTTTCCTTTGCTCCGCCGCCCCTTTGCGCCGCGGCCTGCGTGCATACGGCCAGGGCCGCGCACAGGGCCGCTGTCTTTGCCGCAACCATCAGTCCAGCTCCTCGTCCGCTTCGTAGCCTCCCATCTCGCGTATGGCGTTCTTGAGCATGGTGTATTGCTCGTAGAGATGGTTGACGGCCTTCTCGCCCTTGGTGTAGTCGTGCATGGGGCTCTTGAGGAAGAAGCTCAGGAAGCGCTGCGTGCCGCTGCGCCCTGCACGCTGCGCCAGGTCGGACAGCAGGCAGAGGTCCAGCAACACCGGCGCGGCGAGTATGGAGTCGCGGCAGAGGAAGTTGATCTTGACCTGCATGGGGTAGCCCATCCAGCCGAAGATGTCTATGTTGTCCCAGCTCTCCTTGTTGTCGTTGCGCGGCGGGTAGTAGTTTATCCTCACCTTGTGGTAGTAGTCGGAATAGAGGTCGGGCTGCTTGTCGGCCTCGAGTATGGTCTCGAGCGTGGAGAGCTTCGACACCTCCTTGGTGTGGAAGTTGGCCGGCTCGTCCAGCACAAGGCCGTCCCTGTTGCCCAGTATGTTGGTGGAGAACCACCCCCCCAGGCCCAGGCACCTTGTGGAGAGTATCGGCGCGAATCCGCTCTTGACGAGCGTCTGCCCGGTCTTGAAGTCCTTCCCGCAGATGGGCACCCCGGCCTTTTCCGCCATCTCCCACATGGCCGGTATGTCCACCGTGGTGTTGGGCGCTCCCATCACGAATGGGCAGCCCTCGGCCAGCGCGGCGTATGCGTAGCACATGGAGGGGGCTATCCGCTCCCGGTCGTCTTCCTTCATGGCCTTTTCAAGGGCGGCCAGCGAGCCGTGCACCTCCATGTCCACCGGCACGTATATCTCCGTGGAAGCGGCCCAGGCCACCACCACGCGCTCCGCGCCGCTGTCGCGCTTGAAGGCCCGGATGTCCTCCCTGAGCTGCTCGGCCATGTCCCAGCGCGTGGCGCACTCCTTCACGTTGGAGCCGTCTATGCGCTTGGCGAAGTTCTTGTCAAAGGCGGCCTTCAGCGGCACTATCTTCTCCAGCTCCCCCCTCACCGGGTCTATGTCCTCCTTTTTCAGCACGGCTGCGTACACGGCCGCCCGGTAGGCGTCCTGCGGATACGGGTCCCACGTGGCGAAGACCATGTCTTCCAAGCCGGCCATGGGCACGATGTCCCCGTAGCGCAGGTACTTCTTTCCCCCGCCGCGGCCCACGCGTATCCTGTCCATCTGGGTCATAGACCCCACGGGCTTGGCCAGGCCCTTGCGCGCCATCAGCACGCCCGTGATGAATGTCGTGGTAACGGCTCCGCAGCCCACCACCATTACGCCGAGCTTGCCCTCGGCGGGTTTAACATCCGTATGGTTCATATGTGATTGTGTGTGTTAGATTGTTGTATCCCGATTGTAAGCTCCGTGGGCCGCAGCCGCGCAGGGCAACCGCAAAGATATGTAAAATAGTAACAAGGCCCCGCATATCCCCGAAACTTTGCCGCACGCCCTCCCCGTCCGCAAAGCGCCCAACGGGCCGGGCCGTGGGCCCGTTCCCCGTGTCGGTACCAAGCCGTGGTACCACTTGTACCAAGCCGTGGTATTGTTTGTACCAAGCCGTGGTACTACTTGTACCAGGCCGTGGTACTTGGCGAGTAGTGCGCGAGGGCCGCGCGTGGGTATGCACGCCCTTATACGCGCGCGGACATACCCAATAGTAGGTATCGCCGCAGCCTTTGCAACCGCGGCCGCCGGGCCTCTACGGCCTTTCTTCATAAATTTGCGGAGCAACAAGAAAAGGATACAGCAAGTGAGACTTTCCGACTTACGTACCGGGGAGCGCTGCGTGGTGGTCAAGGTGACCGGGCACGGCGGCTTCCGCAAGAGGATAGTGGAGATGGGCTTCGTAAAGGGCAAGGCCGTGGAGGCCCTGCTGTGCGCACCGCTCCAGGACCCCGTGAAATACAAGGTGATGGGCTACGAGGTGTCGCTGAGGCGCTCGGAAGCCGAGATGATAGAGGTGGTGGGCCGTGGCGAGGCCGAGGAGATAATGTCGGCCGGGGCCCAGCCCATAAGGACGGACGACGGCTACCTGGCGCCGCTCTCCGACAAGCAGCTGCAAGACGCCGCGCTGAGGAAAAGGCGGACTATAAACGTGGCCTTGGTGGGCAACCCCAACTGCGGCAAGACTTCGCTGTTCAACTTCGCCTCCGGGGCCCACGAGCGGGTGGGCAACTACAGCGGCGTGACCGTGGACGCGAAGGAGGGCCGGGCCGTCTTCGAGGGCTACGAGTTCAACATCGTGGACCTGCCAGGCACCTACTCGCTGTCGGCTTTCAGCCCCGAGGAGCTGTATGTCAGGAAGCAGATAACGGAACACACACCGGACGTGGTGATAAACGTGGTGGACGCGGGCAACATAGAGCGCAACCTCTACCTCACCACCCAGCTGATAGACATGAACCTGCGCATGGTCTGCGCCCTCAACATGTACGACGAGGCCGAGAAGCGCGGCGACACCATAGACCACGCGGGGCTCGGCAGGCTCTTCGGCGTGCCGATGGTGCCCACGGTGTTCAAGACCGGGCGGGGGGTGGACCTGCTCTTCCACATCATCATAAACATGTACGAGGGGGCCGACTACGTGGACAAGGACGGCAACATAGACCCCGAGGTGGCACGCGGCATAAGGCTGTGGCACGACCGCTACGGCAAGGGCGCCGGCGAAGACCACGCCGAGGACTTCGCCACGGGGGCAAAGCCGCGCAACGACGTGCTGCGCCACATACACATAAACCACGGCCGATACGTGGAACAGGCCATAACGGCCGTGCAGGGCGAACTGAAACGCGGCGCACACATACGCCACAAGTACTCCACGCGCTACCTGGCCATAAAACTGCTCGAGGGCGACCGCGAGGTGGAAAGGGAGGTCCGCGCCTTCCCCAACGCCGACCAGGTGGCGGCCGTGCGCGACAGGGCCGCGGCCGAAGCGCGCGCCCACACGGGCGAAGACTGCGAGACGGCCATCATGGACGCCAAGTACGGCTTCATACACGGCGCACTGCAGGAGTCCGGCTACTCCGCAGGCAAGAAAAAGGACACCTACCAGCTCACACACCTCATAGACGGCATCGTGGCCCACCAGTACATGGGCTTCCCGGTGTTCCTGCTGCTGCTGTGGCTCATGTTCGAGGGCACGTTCAGCATAGGGCAGTACCCCATGGACTGGATAGAGGCCGGGGTGGAATGGCTCGGCGTGGCGGTGGCGGAATGGCTTCCGCCGGGCATGCTGAGGGACATGGCCGTGGACGGCGTGATAGGCGGCGTGGGGGCCGTGGCGGTGTTCCTGCCGCAGATAACGATACTCTACCTCTTCATCTCGCTGATGGAGGACAGCGGCTACATGGCCCGTGCGGCGTTCATAATGGACAAGCTGATGCACAAGATGGGGCTGCACGGCAAGTCGTTCATACCGCTGATAATGGGCTTCGGCTGCAACGTGCCGGCCGTGATGGCCACGCGCACCATAGAGAGCCGCCGCAGCAGGCTCGTGACAATGCTCGTGCTGCCGCTGATGAGCTGCTCGGCGCGCCTGCCCATATACATAATGGTGACGGGGATATTCTTCGCCGAGCGCCACCGCTCGTGGGTGATGCTCTCGCTCTACGCAGCCGGGGTGGCCGCCGCAGTGGCGGTGAGCAGGGTGCTGAGCCGCTTCGTGGTGAAGGGGGAAGACATCCCCTTCGTCATGGAACTGCCGCCCTACCGCTTCCCAACGGCCAAGGCCGTGTGGAGGCACACATGGGAGAAGGGCCGCCAGTATGTCAAGAAGATGGGCGGCATAATACTCGTGTCGAGCATAGTGGTGTGGGCCTTGGGCTACTTCCCCCGCGGCACGGACGGCATGGACGAGGCCCAAAGGCAGGAGCAGAGCTACATAGGCCGCATAGGCAAGGCCGTGGAACCGGTGTTCAGGGCGCAGGGCTTCGACTGGAAACTTGACGTGGGCCTGATAGCCGGCGTGGGGGCCAAGGAGATCGTGGCCAGCACCCTCGGAGTGCTATACGGCGGCGGGGAGGAAGCCGCCGAAGACAGCGGGCGGCACGAACGTATGAGGGCCCAGATGCAGGCCGACGGCATAACGCCCCTGACGGCGTACAGCTTCCTCGTGTTCGTGCTGCTGTACTTCCCGTGCCTGGCCACGGTGGCCGCCATAAAGTCGGAAACCGGCTCGTGGAAATGGGCGCTGTTCGCAGCCGCATACACCACGGCCCTGGCCTGGGCGGCTTCGGCGGCGGTGTACCAAGCGGGAAGGCTCGCCGGGCTGTGAAAAGGCGATATTTGGCTAACTTTGCCGCAAAGGCAAGACTAACTTAACAACACAACAAAACCGAACAATGGAGACCATACTTTCGATATCGGGGAAACCCGGTCTGTACAGGTTGGTGTCAAGGGGCAACCAGACACTCATAGTGGAAACGCTCGACAGCAAGCGCCGCCGCATGCCGGCCTTCGCCAGCGACCAGGTTACGAGCCTGGCAGACATAGCCATATACACGCAGGGAGACGACATGCCGCTGTGGAGGGTGCTGGCCAAGGTGGGCGAAAAGGAGAACTCCGCCAAATGCTCCATAGACTGGAAGAAGGGCAAGGGCGAGGACATACGCGCCTACATGGCCGAAGTGCTGCCCGAATACGACCAGGAGAGGGTGCGCGACAACCACATAAGGAAGCTGCTGCAATGGTACGACACCCTCGTGGAATGCGGCATAACCGACTTCGCCGGCACGCTCTCCCCCACAGAGGGCGACAACGTGGACGACCGCCAAAACCAATGAGGCCATGATGGAAGTAGGCAGCAAGGCCCCCGAGGTGCTCGGGGTGGACCAGGACGGCAACGAGGTAAGGCTCAGCCAATTCGGCGGCAAGAAAGTGGCCCTGTATTTCTACCCCAAGGACAACACCTCGGGCTGCACCGCCCAGGCGTGCAACCTCAGGGACAACTACGGGGAGCTGCTCGCCGCCGGCTACGCGGTGGTGGGCGTGAGCGTGGACGACGCCAAGTCGCACAAGAAATTCATAGAGAAGAACTCCCTGCCCTTCCCCCTCGTGGCCGACACGGGGAAGGAACTCGTGGAGAAGTTCGGCGTGTGGGGAGAAAAGAGCATGTACGGGCGCAAGTACTTCGGCACGTTCCGCACCACGTTCATCATAGGCGCGGACGGCACGGTGGAGCGGATAATAGGCCCCAAGCAGGTGAAGACGAAAGACCACGCGGCGCAAATAATGCAGTAGGGATGATAAACAGGCAGTTGCTATCGCCGCGGAGCATCGTGGTGGTGGGCGGCTCCAACGACTTGCACAAGCCAGGGGGGGCCGTGGTGAGGAACATTTTGGACGGGGGATTCGCCGGCGAGCTGCGGGTGGTGAACCTGAAAGAAGACGAGGTGCAGGGCATTAAGGCCGCGCACTCGGCGGAAGGCCTGCCGCAGACGGACTTGGCCGTAGTGGTGGTGGCCGCAAAGTACTGCCCCGGATACGTGGAGCAGTTGGCACGCGACTGCGGCACGCGCGCGTTCATTATTATATCTGCGGGATTCGGGGAAGAGACACCCGAGGGGGCAGAGCTGGAACGGCGGATCGTGGAGACGTGCGGCAAATACGGCGCGGCGCTCATAGGCCCCAACTGCATAGGGCTGCTCAACCGCAGCCACCACAGCGTCTTCACAAAGCCCATACCAAGGCTTGACCCGAAAGGAGTAGACTTCATTTCCGGCTCGGGAGCCACCGCCGTGTTCATACTTGAATCGGCGGTGGCCAAGGGCTTGCAGTTCAACTCCGTATGGAGCATCGGCAACGGCAAGCAGATAGGGGTGGAAGACGTATTGGCCCATATGGACGAACACTTCGACCCGGAGCGCGACCCGGCCGTGAAACTGCTCTACATAGAGAACATATCCAACCCCGACCGCCTGCTGCTGCACGCATCCTCGCTCATACGCAAGGGCTGCAAAATAGCCGCCATAAAGGCCGGCAGCAGCGACAGCGGGAGCAGGGCCGCCTCTTCCCACACCGGGGCAATGGCCAGTTCAGACTCCGCAGTGGAAGCCCTTTTCAGGAAAGCGGGGATAGTGAGGTGCTTCTCGCGCGAAGAACTGGCCACGGTGGGCTGCATACTTACACTGCCGCCAATAAACGGCAACGACTTCGCCATAGTAACCCACGCCGGCGGGCCGGGAGTGATGCTCACCGACGCACTGGCAAAGGGCGGTATGGGCGTGCCGAAACTTGAAGGGGAAGCCGTGGCCGACCTGAAAGCGCAGCTGTTCCCCGGCGCATCGGTATCCAACCCGATAGACATCCTGGCCACCGGCACCCCGGAACACCTCGGCGTGGCCATAGACTTCTGCGAGAAGCGGTTTGACAACATCGCCGCCATCTTCGTGATATTCGGCACCCCGGGCTTGGTAAGGCTTTACCAGGCCTACGACATATTGGACAAGAAAATACGCGAGTGTTCAAAGCCTATATTCCCCATACTGCCCAGCCTGAACACTGCGGGCGAAGAGGTGGAGGAGTTCATCGGCCGCGGCCACGTCAATTTCAGCGACGAGGTAACCCTGGCGGCCGCCCTTGCCCGGGTGGCGGGCACGCCGCCGCCAGCACCGCCCGAGGTGGAACTTTACGGGGTGGACGTACCGCAGATAAGGGACATCATAAGCTCTGTGGAGACGGACGGCTACCTGCCGCCAAGCACCGTTAGGCGGCTGCTGCAATGCGCCGGAATAGAGGTGGTCCCCGAAAAGGTGTCTACCGACACCCAGGAGCTGTGCCGCTTCGCAGACTCCATCGGCTACCCCGTGGTGGCCAAGGTGGTGGGGCCTGTGCACAAGAGCGACGTGGGAGGGGTGTCCCTCGGCATACGCAGCGGGAAACACCTGGCCATGGAGGTGGAGAGGCTGATGGGCATAAGCGGCGCGGAAGCCGTGATGGTGCAAAAGATGGTGGGCGGCACGGAGCTGTTCGTGGGCGCCAAGTACGAGCAAAGGTTCGGCCACGTGGTGCTGTGCGGCCTGGGGGGGATATTCGTGGAAGCTCTCAAAGACGTGTCAAGCGGCCTTGCACCACTGTCTTACAGCGAAGCATTTTCAATGATACGCTCCATCAGGGCCTACAAGATAATACAAGGCACGAGGGGGCGCAGCGGCGTGAACGAACAGAAGTACGCCGAGGTGATAGTGCGGCTGTCAACACTGCTGCGGTTCGCCACGGAGATAAAGGAGATGGACATAAACCCGCTACTCGCCTCGGGCGACAAGGTGGTGGCTGTGGACGCCCGCATAAGGGTGGAAAGGCAAAAGGATTAGCCCATGGCCGGAAAGACCTTCATAGACCTTTTTTCCGGTTGCGGCGGCATGTCGCTCGGATTTGAAATGGCCGGCTTTGAAAGCGCCATCGCCATAGACTGCTGGCCGGACGCCTTGCGCACCTACGGACACAACCGCGTGGGGGCGAAAACGCTGTGCGGCGACCTATCGGCGCTTGACCCGGCGCAGGTGGCGGAGGAACACGGCATCGGCCCGGTGGACTTGATAATAGGCGGCCCTCCCTGCCAAGGCTTCTCCGTGGCCGGCAAGCGGATTGTGGACGATGAACGGAATAGGCTATACAAGGCTTTCGTGGGATTCGTTGCGGCGTTCTCCCCCACCGCGTTCGTAATGGAGAACGTGCCAAACATATTAAGCATAGGAGGAGGGGCGGTGAGGGAGGCCATCGTTGCCGACTTTGAAAGCTTGGGATACACAGTGTCTTACAAGGTGCTGACGGCTTCCGACTATGGTGTGCCGCAAAACCGGAAACGCGCAGTCTTCGTAGGGGTGAAAGACGGGCAGACTTTCCAATTCCCCAAACCTACAACAGAAAAGCCCGTGTCTTCGCGCGAAGCGATAGGAGACCTGCCCGACGGAAGCCTGCCCGACGGCAGCCCCTACCCCGCACCGCCCTCCGGGCCTTTCCAGGAATATGCGAGGAGCGGCAGTGCCGGGGTGCACAACCACCAAGCCTCCAAGCACACGGACAAGACTGTGGAGATAATATCGCTCGTGCCGGACGGTGGCAACTACAAAGACCTGCCGCCCGAACTGCAAGGCACCCGCAACGTGCACATTGCCTGGACACGGCTCAACAGCTCACGCCCGAGCTTCACAATAGACACCGGGCACAACCACCACTTCCACTACCGGTACAACCGTGTGCCGACCGTGAGGGAGAGCGCTCGGCTGCAATCGTTCCCCGACTGCTTCATCCTCACAGGCTCCAAGGGCAGCCAGCTGCGCCAAGTGGGCAACGCGGTGCCGCCGCTGATGGCAAAGGCCATCGCCGAACAACTCATCAAAAGCGTATTGGGAAAGTAGCCCTTGGCATAATATAGACGGTATTACGACATGTGCGGTAGTAAGTTTCGTGTGGCGTCGCTGTTTTGCGGCTGCGGCGGTATGGATCTTGGTGTGTCGGGCGGTTTCGACTTCTTGGGGAAGCATTATGGGGACAACCATTTTGAAATAGTGTATTCAGTGGACAGCGATCCGTATTGCACACGCATTTACAACGACAATTTCCGGCACAAATGCGAAGTGAAAGACGTGAGGGACATCCGCCCCGAAGACCTGCCGGAGTTTGACCTGCTAATAGGCGGCTTCCCATGCCAGTCGTTCTCCATTTCCGCCCAAAATCCTCCAAGGTTGGGATATAAGGACGACAGGGGTATGCTCTTCTTTGAAATGGTAAAGATATTGCGTGAAAAGCGGCCGAGGTTTTTCATAGCCGAAAACGTAAAAGGGCTTCTTTCCGCCAACCAAGGCAAGGCCTTCCCCATGATTGTAAGGGAGTTTGAGTCTGCCGGCTACTCGGTTTTCCACAAGGTGCTCAACGCGTCCCACTATGGTGTGCCGCAGAAGCGGGAAAGGGTTATCATCGTAGGGTTTTCAGAAAAGGAAGACGCCGAAAGTTTCCGCTACCCCGAAGGGGTGGACAGTGAGGAAAGGAAAGTACTCGGAGACGTGGTTATGGAAAGCGCAAACGATGACCCAAACCTCTATTTCAGCGACAGGGCCGTGTCGGGAATGTTGGCCGTGCGAGAAAAAATGAACAAAGGGCGTGCAATGTCGCCCGGCAACCCCTGCAACACGATAAGCTCACACCTGGCAAAGGCAAGCCTCAACAGCACAGACCCCGTCTATATGCACGCCGGCAAATACCGCCGCTTCTCGCCGCGCGAAGCCGCACGCATACAATCATTTCCAGACTCATTCAACCTTGGCTCAGTTTCGCCGATAAGGCAATACAAGGCCATAGGCAACGCCGTGCCGCCAGTGATGATGTGGCACGTGGCAAGAGCCTTGCAAAAGGCCGCCGGGGACAACGCAGATGCGTATCTCGGAAAAGGACTTTAAGGAAAGGCTGCTATGAAAAGCCCCTATTCGTACCTCATAGACTTGGCCGGGCTGAGCCTTGATGCCAAGTGCGCAGGGGCCACAAGGGCGAGCATGCACACCACGAGCGAGGCTGCGTCTATGGCAAGTATCAGGGGTATGTCTATTTCCACCGGCACGGTGCTGACATAGTAAGTCTGCGCGTCTATGCGCACAAGGCCGAACCATCGCTGCAACAGCACGAGGGCCAGTGCAGCCGCGTTGCCGTATAGCAGTCCTCGCCCGGCCACAAAGGCTGCGAACCAGAGGAAAGTCTTCCTCACCGCCCCGCCTCCCATGCCGACGGCCCTTAGCACGCCTATCATCGAGGTGCGCTCCAGTATCACTATGAGCAACCCGCTGATCATGGTAACGCTGGCCACCGCGAGCATTAGGGCGAGTATTATCCACACATTGAGGTCCAGCAAGTCAAGCCACGAGAATATCTGCGGATTCAGTTCCTCCACCGTCTTGGAGCTGTAAGTCTGTCCGTAAGCGTCCGTGGTGCGGTTCACCTTGTCCACAAAATCCTCCGCCACACGGCCCACATCCCCGAAATCGGCCACAGCCACCTCTATTCCCTCCACTTGGTCATGTTCCCACGAGTTCAGCTTCACCGCAGTGTAAAGGTCGGTGTAGCACACCGCCTCGTCATACTGCGCCAGATTGGTCTGGTACACCCCCGATATGGTGAAACGCCTGGCCCTAAGGCCGTCCCCGTCCACGAAATAGGCAAAGAGCCTGTCGCCCGTGGCCACCATAAGCCTGGAAGCGATAGACTTTGAGACGAGCAGATTCCCGGTGTTGTCCTTGTCGGAAAACCTCGGCACGGCGCCCTCCAGCATGCAACTGTGCAGGAACGTGGTGTCATACTCCGGCCCCACACCTTTCAGCGCCACCCCGAGGAAATCCCGGTCGGTCTTCAATATCCCCTGCCTTGTGGCGAAGCGCTGCACGTGCGACACCCCGCTTACTTTCCCAAGGGAAGCCATCGCGGAGTCCCCGGCCTGTATGGGATAAGCCTCCGTAGTGTTCAGCGTCATGAAATTGGCCACCCGGATATGCCCCCCGAAACCGGCCACCTTGTCGCGTATGGTGTGCTTGAAGCCCATCACCACACACACCGACACAATCATCACCGCAACCCCCACGGCCACCCCCGCCGTGGCAATGCGCACGGCCGGGCGCGACACTTTCCTGCCCTCGGCCTCCGCGCCCCATATCCGGCGCGCTATCCTAAGCGGAAGTCCCATCCCCACCGGCCGTTACAGCGTCACGGTGCGCCCGGGGTACGCCTCCAAGGCCTTACGCAGCACCACCAAGGCGCGTTCCAGGTCTTCCTTTTTCAGCACGTAGGCGATTCTCACCTGGTCCGCACCCGCACCCGGCGTGGTGTAGAATCCCGATGCGGGCGCCATCATAACGGTCTCCCCCTCGTACTCAAACTCCTCCAGGCACCAGCGGCAGAAGTCCTCGCTGTCCTCCACCGGCAGCTTCGCCACAGTGTAAAACGCCCCCATAGGTATCGGGGAGTACACTCCCGGTATCTTGTTAAGGCCGTCCACAAGGCAGTTGCGCCTTTCCACGTATTCCTCGTACACGTCCCGGTAGTATTCCTCCGGCGCTTCCAGCGAAGCCTCGGCCACCATCTGCCCCAGCAGCGGCGGCGAAAGGCGGGCCTGGCAGAGCTTCATCACTGCGGAGCGCACCTCGGCGTTCTTCGTTATCAGCGCCCCAATCCTTATGCCGCACTCGCTGTACCTCTTGGACACGGAGTCTATCAGTATCACGTTCCGCTCTATGCCCTTGAGGTGGCAGGCCGATATGTATGGGCTGCCGGTGTATATGTACTCCCGGTACACCTCGTCGGAAAAGAGGTACAGGTCGTACTTGGCCACGAGGTCCCTTATCTGGTTCATCTCCCTGCGGGTGTAGAGGTAGCCCGTGGGGTTGTTGGGGTTGCATATCAGTATGGCCCTGGTGCGCTCGTTTATGAGTTCCTCGAACTTCTCCACCTTGGGCAGCGAAAAGCCCTCCTCTATCGTGGTGGATATGGTCCGTATCCGCGCCCCGGCCGTAACCGCGAACGCCATGTAGTTGGCGTAGGCCGGCTCCGGTATGATAATCTCGTCGCCCGGGTCAAGGCAGCTCAGGAATGCGAACAGCACGGCCTCCGACCCCCCGGTGGTCACTATTATGTCGTCAGCCTCCACCCCTATGCCGTACTTGGCGTAATACCCGGTGAGCTTCTTCCTGTAAGAGAGGAAGCCCTGGCTCGGGGAGTATTCCAGCACGCTGCGCCCCACGTCCTTCAAGGCGTCAAGGCCGCGCTGCGGCGTGGGCAGGTCCGGCTGGCCAATGTTCAGGTGGTAAACCCTCACCCCCCTCTCCTTGGCCGCTGCGGCCAGGGGTGCGAGCTTGCGTATGGGCGACTGCGGCATTTGCAGGCCGCGCTCCGATATCTTAGGCATAATGAGTGTCTTGCTGTTCGTCTCTTGGTGTCCGCAAAGGTAGCAAAAAGAGCTTAAAGGCTGTTGCCACACCTTAAATAGGCCGCTATTGAGTAATTTCGCGGAGCTAACAATCACTTGCAATGATAGACACATCCGCCTTCCAAGGCAAGACGGCGGCCTATTGCACGATAGGCTGCAAGCTAAACTTCTCCGAGACATCCACCTTCGGGCGTGCGCTGCGCGAAATGGGCGTGCGCACCGCAGCCGAGGGGGAGGCAGCCGACATCTGCATAGTGAACACCTGCTCGGTTACCGACGTGGCCGACCACAAGTGCCGCCAGGCCATACACAGGATGGCAAGGCAGCACCCAGGGGCTTTCATGGTGGTCACGGGATGCTACGCCCAGTTGGAACCCGGGGCCGTCAGCGCAATAGAGGGCGTGGACCTGGTGGTGGGCAGCAACGAAAAGGCCAACCTCGTGCAGTTCCTCTCCGACGCGTGGGCCTCACGTGGGGAAAGCCCGGGGCACCTGCACCTCAGCCGCACCACCGCCGCCAAAGACATAGACACCTTCGCCCCGTCTTGCTCGCGCGGCAACCGCACAAGGTATTTCCTCAAGGTGCAAGACGGCTGCGACTACTTCTGCACCTACTGCACCATACCGTTCGCCCGCGGGTTCTCCCGCAGCCCCTCCATAGCCTCGCTCGTGGAGCAGGCCGCACAGGCCGCAGCCGAGGGCGGCAGGGAAATAGTGCTCACCGGGGTGAACATAGGCGACTTCGGGCGCAAGAACGGCGAGACGTTCACCGACCTGGTCAAAGCCTTGGACGGCGTGGAGGGCATAAGCCGCTTCCGCATAAGCAGCATAGAGCCCGACCTGCTCACGGACGAGCTCATAGGATACTGCGCACAGAGCCGAGCCTTCATGCCCCACTTCCACATACCGCTGCAAAGCGGCTCAGACGAGGTGCTCAGACTGATGCACCGCAGGTACGGCACCGCGCTCTTCGCCGCCAAGGTGGACAGCATAAGGGAGGCCATGCCGCACGCCTTCATCGGAGTGGACGTGATGGCCGGGTGCAGGGGCGAGACGGCAGACCTCTTCGAGGAGTGCTACCGCTTCGTGGAAAGCATGGACGTGGACAAGCTGCACGTGTTCCCGTACAGCGAAAGGCCCGGCACGGCAGCCCTCAAGATACCGCACGCCGTGGGCGACAGGGAAAAGAAGGAAAGGGTGGCGCGGCTCCTGGAACTCTCCGACAGGAAGACGCTGCGGTTCTACGAAAGGCACATAGGCACCAGGGCCGAGGTGCTGTTCGAAAAGGCGCCAGCCGGCAGGGCAATGCACGGCTTCACGCCCAACTACGTCAGGGTGGAACTGCCGCCCGCCCTGGCCCGCGCCGAATACGACAACGAGATAATGGCCGTAACCCTGGGCGGGTTCAACCGCGACAAGACAGCCCTCACAGCCTCGCTATGAAGACGGCCGTAGTGATACTCAACTGGAACGGCAAGGAGATGCTCCGCCGCTACCTGCCGTCCGTGGTGGAATCAACGCGCGGCCAGGCCGAGGTGTGGGTGGCCGACAACGGCTCGGAAGACGGCTCGGTGGAAGACGTGGAACGCCGGTTCCCCGAATGCCGCACACTGCGCTTAGGACGAAACCACGGCTTCGCCGGGGGATACAACGAAGCCCTCTCGCGCATCAGCGCACACTACTACGTGCTGCTCAACAGCGACGTGGAAACCCCGCCGGGGTGGCTCTCCCCGCTCACCGGCTTCCTCGACTCACACCCCGGAGCCGCAGCCTGCCAGCCAAAGCTGCTCTCAGCGGCGGACCACTCCATGTTCGAATACGCCGGGGCCGCCGGCGGGTTCATAGACAAGTACGGCTACCCCTACTGCCGCGGCCGGATATTCGGCACCGTGGAAAAAGACCGAGGGCAGTACGACACCGTGGCGGAGACCCACTGGGCCACGGGCGCGTGCCTGGCCATAAGGAGCGCAGACTTCCACGGCGCGGGCGGGTTCGACAGCGGCTTCTTCGCCCACAACGAAGAGATAGACCTCTGCTGGAGGCTGCGCAACGCCGGGCGGAAAATCTACTGCACGCCCGAAAGCGCCGTGTACCACCTCGGCGGCGGGACGCTGCCGCAGGGCAACCCGGGGAAAACCTTCCTCAACTTCCCCAACAACCTCGCCATGCTCCGCAAGAACCTGCCCGGCGACAGGCTGCGCCCGGTGATGGCCGCAAGGTGGGCGCTCGACCGCCTCGCAGCCCTGCAATCATTGGCCGGCGGCGGCACGGCACACTTCCGGGCCATAATGCGGGCGCGCAGGGAATACGCAAGTTGGAAACCGCAGCTTGACAAGCAGCGCACCGGGGAAGCCGCAGCGCCACTATCCCCATTCTCCATACTATGGCAGTACCACGCCATGGGCCGCAAATTCTTCTCGCAACTGCCCGGGCAATAGGGAAACGGCACACCCGCAGCATACGAAACCACGCAAACGGGACAAACGGAACGACTTTATTCATACATTCGCGGCGCTTTGATTTTTAACATCGCGTTTATGAATACAAAACCATTAAACAAGAGAGTGCCAGACAACTACCTAATCTGCCTCAACAGCGGCTGCGGCAGGGCTCCGGAATGCATCCGACACTTCGCCGCCGAAAACGGAGGAGACAGGGCGGGAGTGCTGCAAATCGTAAACCCCGCTCTGAAAGACTGCGGCTGCCCGTACTTCAAGAAACTGCTCACCGGGATGGTGGCCTACGGCATGTCCCACACCTTCGACGACGTGAGGGCGAAAGACCTCCCGGCCATCAGGAAGTCGCTGGTAGCCCATTTCGGCAACGGCTCCTACTACCGGCGCCGCAACGGGGAAGTGGGCATCACCCCCGCAGAGCAGGAATACATAGCCGGGGCCATGGAAGCCAAAGGATACACAGCCCCGCCCGTGTTCGACCGGTACTCGGAAGAGATACTCTGGTAGGCGCAAGGCCCGAGCGGCAAGGCCGCACTGGAACTGACCACTAAAACTACTTGTGAGCCAGGCCCCGCACGGCCTGGCTTTTACGCACCCCCACGTAGCGGAACCCGCAGCACCGCACACGCACACCGCACACCCCCGGGGAAGTACCAAGCCGTGGTACCGACAGTACCAAGCCGTGGTACAGGAAATACCAAGCCGTGGTACAAACAGTACCAAGCCGTGGTACCGCCCGGGGAAAACGCGGAGCGGGCGTGAAACCACAGCCTCGGCAACGGGTGCGCGGTAACGGGCAAAAGACTAACTTTGCGGAAAAGCCGCAGTGGGGCGGCGCGGCGCGAAAAGGAAACACATGGGAAAGAAAGAGGAAGACCCCTTCGAGGAATACTGGAAGGCCAACAGGGCAGAACTGCTGAGGCGCGACAAGGAATACGCCCGGGTGGCCGGGGGATACAAGATGGAGAGCGGGGCCGACTGGCTGCTCTTCGCCATGCCGGCGGTGGCGGCGGTGGCCGTGATGAACCAGGCGCCCTTCCAAAGCGAACTGGCCAACTGGCTGCTGGCAGCCGCCGCAGCCGTGGTGGTGTTTGCAGCCTGCGTGGCCGTCAAGTCCGCCGTGGGCGGGATAAGGCCCGCCTCCGAGGTGGAACGCGAAGCAAAGGAGCGGTGCCGCAGGGAATTCCACGCCGGCAAGGGCAAATAAGGCGGCGGCATTGGCGGCGCGGAAGATAATTTTCCTACCTTTGGGGCGTAAGCGGACACGCTCCGCAGGGCATACCGACAACTAAAAACAACACATATCTATATATGGGCTATCTGAGATTTGAGAAATCCCTTATGACCAACCTGCAGGAATCCCTGCCCAAGGAGCTGTTGCGCACCAACCGCTCCGGGGCCTACTCCTGCTCCACGATAGTGGACTGCAACATAAGGAAGTACCACGGGCTGCTCGTGGTGCCCGTGCCGGGGCTCGACGAGGAAAACCACGTGCTGCTGTCGTCCTTGGACGCCACGGTGGTGCAGCACGGGGCGGAGTTCAACCTGGGCCTGCACAAGTACCGGGGCAACAACTTCAGCCCCATGGGCCACAAGTACATACAGGAGTTCGACTGCGACAAGGTGCCCACCACGCTCTACCGCGTGGGCGGGGTGGTGCTGCGCAAGGAGGTGGTCTTCCAGCACTACCAGGACCGCATACTCATAAGGTACACCCTCGTGGATGCGCACTCGGATACCAAGCTGCGCTTCCGCCCCTTCCTGGCCTTCCGCAGCGTGCGCGAGTTCACCCACGAGAACGCCACGGCCAGCAGGGAATACACGCCCGTGCCCTGCGGCATAAAGACCAGGATGTACGCCGGCTACCCGGAACTTTTCATGCAGTTCAGCAAGGAGGCCGCCTTCGAGTTCCGGCCGGACTGGTACCGCGGGGTGGAATACCCCAAGGAGCAGGAGCGCGGATACGACTCGAACGAAGACCTCTACGTGCCGGGCTACTTCGAGGTGGACATAAAGAAAGGCGAGAGCATAGTGTTCTCGGCATCCACCTCCGAGGCCAAGCCCGGCGGCCTGAAAGCCCTCTTCACCCGCGAGGTGGAAGACCGCAGCCCAAGGGACAACTTCTTCCACTGCTTAGTGAACGCCGCACACCAGTTCCACAACCGCGACCGCAACGACGACCGCTACATACTGGCCGGCTACCCGTGGTTCAAGTGCCGAGCCAGGGACATGTTCATATCCCTGCCCGGGCTGACGCTGTCAATAGAGGAGGACGACTACTTCGAGCTGGTGATGAAGACCGCCGAGCGCGGCCTGCGCGAGTTCATGGAAGAGAAGCCCCTCAGCGTGGCCATATACGAGATGGAGAAGCCCGACGTGCCGCTGTGGGCCGTGTGGGCCGTGCAGCAGTACGCCAAGGAGTGCGGCAGGGACAAGTGCCGGGAGATGTACGGCGCACTGGTGGCCGACATCGTAGACTACATAGCCGACGGGCGGCACCCCAACCTTGAGCCGGACGGAAGCGGGCTGGTAAGGACGGAAGGCCGCGAAACGGCCGTAACGTGGATGAACTCCACTGCGGACGGCAAACCCGTGGTGCCGCGCACGGGCTACGTGGTGGAGTTCAACGCGCTGTGGTACAACGCCCTGCGCTTCGCAGCCGCACTCGCTGCGGACGGCGGCGACGGCGGGAGGGCCGAAAGGCTTGAAGCCCAGGCCGAGGCCTGCAAGAAAGCCTTCGTGGACACTTTCCTGAACGAGTACGGCTACCTGTACGACTACGTGGACGGGAACATGGCCGACTGGAGCGTGAGGCCCAACATGATATTCCCCGTGGCATTCGACTACTCGCCGCTGTCGCAGGACCAGAAGAAGAGCGTGTTGGACATCTGCACCAAGGAGCTTCTCACACCCAAGGGGCTGCGCTCCCTATCGCCAAAGAGCGGCGGCTACAACCCCATGTACCAGGGGCCGCAGCAGCAGCGCGACTACGCCTACCACCAAGGCACGGCCTGGCCGTGGCTCGGGGGCTTCTACATGGAAGCCTGCCTGAAACTCCACAAGCGCACAAGGCTCAGCTTCATAGAGCGGCAGATGGTGGGCTACGAAGACGAGGTGTTCTACCACTGCATAGGGTCCATATCCGAACTCTTCGACGGCAACCCGCCGTTCCACGGGCGCGGCGCCATATCATTCGCCATGAACGTGGCGGAGGTGCTGCGCACACTGGAACTGCTGGAAAAATATTCATTCAAGTAACACACAAGGAGGGAAGACGACATGAAAGTACTGATGTTCGGATGGGAGTACCCTCCCCACATCCTCGGCGGGCTCGGCACGGCCAGCTTCGGCATAGCCGAGGGGCTGCACGCACAGGGCGACATGGAGATAACATTCTGCCTGCCCAAGCCGTGGGGCGACGAAGACCGCACCGCAGCCGACATAATAGCGATGAACAGGGTGCCGATAGCCTGGCGCGACGTGGACTACGGCTTCGTGGCCGAGAGGATGGGGGGAGTGATGGCCCCCGAGACGTATTTCCGCCTGAGGGACCACATCTACGCCGACTTCAACTACATGAACGTGGACGAGGTGGGCTGCATGGGCTTCTCCGGCAGGTACCCCGAAAACCTGCACGACGAGATAAACAACTACTCCATAGTGGCCGGCGTGGTGGCCAGGGCGCAGGAATACGACATAATACACGCCCACGACTGGCTGACCTACCCAGCCGGGATACACGCCAAGCAGGTGAGCGGCAAGCCGCTGTGCATACACGTGCACGCCACGGACTTCGACCGCTCCCGGGGAAAGGTGAACCCCACAGTCTACGGCATTGAGAAAGACGGCATGGACAACGCCGACTGCATAATGTGCGTGAGCGAACTCACAAGGCAGACCGTCATACACCAGTACCACCAAGACCCGCGAAAAGTCTTCACCGTGCACAACGCCGTGTACCCCCTCAGGCAGGAGCTGCAAGACATACCCAGGCCCGACCACCACGGCAAGGAAAAGGTGGTAACCTTCCTTGGCCGCATCACAATGCAGAAAGGCCCGGAATACTTCGTGGAGGCCGCCAACATGGTGCTGCACCGCACGCACAACGTGCGCTTCTGCATGGCCGGCTCTGGAGACATGATGGAGCAGATGGTGTACCTCGCCGCCGAAAGGGGCATTGCGGACCGCTTCCACTTCCCCGGCTTCATGCGCGGCAAGCAGGTGTACGAATGCCTGAAAGCATCCGACGTGTACGTGATGCCGTCTGTTAGCGAACCGTTCGGCATATCGCCGCTGGAAGCCATGCAGTGCGGCACACCCACTATAATATCCAAACAGAGCGGCTGCGCCGAGATACTGGAAAACTGCGTCAAGGTGGACTACTGGGACATACACGCCCTGGCCGACGCCATATACAGCATCTGCCACAACGAGAGCTTCTTCGACTACCTGCAAGAGCAGGGCCGGAGAGAGGTGGACCAGATAACATGGGAGAAAGTGGGCCTGTGGATACGCGAACTCTACGAGCGCGCCATCGGCAACAGATAACACGGAAAGACGAACCTATAAAACCGCAAAGATGAAAACCATATGCCTGTATTTCGAGATACACCAGAACCTTAGGCTCAAACGCTACCGCTTCTTCGACATAGGCACAGACCACTACTACTACGACGACTACGAAAACGGGCGGCTGATGGCCGAGACCGCCGAGAAGTCGTACATGCCCGCACTGGAGACCCTGCTGCAAATGGCCAAGGAACACGGGCAGTACTTCAAGGTGGCCTTCTCCATATCGGGGGTGGGCATGGAGCAGTTGGAAATGCACGCCCCGCAAGTGCTGGAAAAGCTCCAGCAGATAGCCGAGACGGGCTGCGCCGAGTTCATAGCCGAGCCATACTCGCACGGGCTGGCCTCGCTGGCCAACGAGGACGCTTTCGAGGCGGACGTGAGGAAACAGATGGCAAAGATGGCCGAGTACTTCGGCCAGACACCAAAGGTGCTGCGCAACTCCTCCCTGATATACAGCGACGACATAGGCGCAAAAGCAGCGCAAATGGGCTTCAAGGGCATGCTGACGGAGGGAGCCAAGCACGTGTTGGGATGGAAGTCGCCGCACTACGTGTACAACTGCTCCTTAGCGCCCAACCTGAAACTGCTGCTCAGGGACATAACACTGAGCGACGACATCTCGCTGAGGTTCAACAACAGCGACTGGGAGGGCTACCCGCTCTTCGCAGACTCGTACGTGGACCGCATAGCTGCGCTGCCCGAAGAGGAACAGGTGGTGAACATATTCATGGAACTATCCGCCCTGGGAATAGCGCAGCCGCTGTCGAGCAACATACTCGAGTTCATAAAAGCCATACCGGCCTGCGCCAAGGCCAAGGGAATTACGTTTTCCACACCCACGGAGATATGCTTGAAGATGAAGAGCGTCGGGGCGTTGGACGTGCCAACGGCCATATCGTGGATAGACGAGGAAAGGGACACCAGCTCTTATCTCGGCAACCCTATGCAGAGGGAAGCCTTCAACAAGCTGTACAGCGTGGCCGACAGGGTGAGGATAGCGCGGGACCCGAGGATAACGGGAGACTGGCACTACCTGCAAGCCTCAAACAACTTCCGGTACATGACCACCAAGCCGTCAAACGTGGGGCTGGACAGGGGCATATACGGAAGCCCGTTCGACGCTTTCACAAACTACATGAACATCCTGGGAGACTTCATCAACTGCGTGAACGACCTATACCCTGCGGAAATTGACAACGAGCAGCTGAACTCGCTGCTAACCACCATCAAGAACCAGGGCGACGAGATAAACCTTAAAAACAAGGAGATAGGCCGCCTGCAAGCCAAGATAGAAAAGATAGAGGCCTCGGCGGAAAAGATGAAAGCCAAGGCGAAGAAATAAACGCCGCCCGGCAATGGCGGGGAACGCCCACGCCGGCCACAGGAAGAAAGGCACCGCAAGCCAGCCAAGCCGCAGAACGGCGGCAAATGGAGGGCTGCGGTGCCTTGCAATGGAATATAAAAATGGACAAGAAAAGGACGACAACGGCCATTGTGGCCGCAGCCGTGGCCATAGCGGCCAACGCGTCAGGCACAACCACGCTGAGAATCATAGGCACTTCTGACGTGCATGGGGCATTCTTCGCACAAGACCCATCCACCGGGAAAGGGGAAAAAGGAAACCTTGCCAAAGTGGCCTCCATGGTGGAAAGGCTAAGGGCAGAACACGGCCGCAACCTAATACTGTTGGACAACGGGGACATACTGCAAGGGAAACCGGCCAACTATTACTACAACTTCGTGGACACCCTGGCGGTGAACATAGCGGCCAGGGCTGTCAACCTCATGGGATACGATGCGCAGGGGGTGGGTAACCACGACATAGAGACAGGGCATGGTGTGTACGACAAATGGGCCGGGGAAGTGGACGCGCCGATGCTCTGCGCCAACGCCGTGGACGCAGCCACGGGCCTACCCTACTTCACTCCCTACACCATAATGGAGAGGGACGGCTGCAAGATAGCCATACTCGGCCTGACCACACCAGCCGTGCCACATTGGCTCGCCCCGCAACTGTGGAGCGGACTGCGGTTTGAAGACATGCTCTCATCTGCAAGGCACTGGATGGAAGAGATAACACGCAAGGAAAAGCCTGACGTAACCATAGGCCTGTTCCACAGCGGATTGGACGGGGGCATATCTACTCCGTCCTACGAAGAAAACGCCGTGGCCGACATAGCGGAGCTGGTTCCGGGCTTCGACGCCATATTCTTCGGCCACGACCACACTCCGCTCGCACGCAAGGTGTGCAACGCCGCCGGCGACAGCGTACTGCTGCTAAACCCAGGGGCTGGAGCTGCAAATGTGTGCGACGCCACCATAACCATAAGCAAGGACGGCAAGGGAAACACCATAAAGACTGTGGAGGGGAAGCTCGCCTCCGCCGAAACGGAGACTCCCCACCCCGGCTTCACCGCAGCCATGGAAGAATGCCGCGGCAGAGTGGCCGCATTCATCTCCGAACCCATAGGGCGCATCACGCGAACCATATCCACAAGGGACAGCTACTTCGGCCCATCGGCATTCGGAGACCTCATACACAACCTGCAACTCGGCATAACCGGGGCGGATATCTCGCTCAGCGCACCTCTTTCGTTCAACGCGGAGATAAAAGAGGGGGATATAACCGTAGGCGACATGTTCAGCCTTTACAAGTATGAAAACCAGCTCTGCGTGATGGAACTCACCGGGAATGAAATCCTGGGACACCTTGAAATGAGCTACTCCCTGTGGGCCAACACGATGGCCTCGCCGGGCGACCACCTGCTGCTGCTATCGGAAGACACGCGGGCAGACGGGCAGAGGATGGGCTTCGCCAACCTGGCATTCAACTTCGACAGCGCCGCCGGGATAGACTACGAGGTGGACGCCACCAAGCCGCCCGGGCAAAAGGTGTCGGTAAAAAGGATGTCAAGCGGTGAGCCGTTCCTGCCGGGCAAGACCTACAAGGTGGCACTGAACAGCTACCGGGCCAACGGCGGCGGAGAACTGCTAACGCGCGGCGCAGGCATACCGCAGGACAGTCTGCAAAGCCGCATAACATGGCAGAGCGGACGGGACCTGCGCCACTACCTTATGGAAGAGATAAGGCGGCAGGGCACAATATCGCCGGAAGCGAACGGCAACTGGCGCTTCGTTCCGGAAGAATGGACAAGACCGGCCGCCGAACGCGACCGCAAACTGCTTTTCGGAAACGCAAGACAATAAACCATGGCAAAGGACAAGACAGCTTACGTGTGTTCCAACTGCGGACAGGAATCAATAAAATGGGTGGGAAAATGCCCTGCCTGCGGGCAATGGAACACTTTTAAGGAGATAAAGATATCGGCAGAAAAGGGGTCGACTGCGGCCAAGAGCGCCGCCATGGCGGTAAGGGGCGGAAGGCTATCCACAGCCAACAAGCCCATAGCGCTGCGCGACGTTTCCGGGAAAGGGGAGCCGAGGATAGACACCGGGGACGGTGAACTGAACCGAGTGCTGGGCGGAGGCCTCGTGCCGGGCTCCATTGTGCTTTTGGGCGGCGAACCCGGCATAGGAAAGAGCACCCTGACACTGCAAACGCTGCTGCGGCTGCCGGAAAAGAAAGTGCTGTACGTAAGCGGCGAGGAAAGCGCACACCAGCTCAAGATGAGGGCGGACAGGATAGAGCACCCCGAGTTTGGAAACCTTATGGTACTCTGCGACACGTCTTTGGAGAACATATTCGCCCAAGCACGCGACTCGGCACCCGACCTGCTCGTGGTGGACTCCATACAGACCATAGCCACTGAAGACGTGGACAGCAGCCCCGGCAGCGTGGCGCAGGTGAGGGAGTGCGCCTCGGCCCTGCTACGCTTCGCAAAGACAAGCGGGGTGCCGGTCATACTCATAGGCCACATCAACAAGGAAGGCACCATTGCCGGCCCGAAGATACTGGAACACATAGTGGACACCGTGATACAGTTCGAGGGCGACCAGCACTACCTCTACCGCATACTCCGCTCCATAAAGAACCGCTTCGGCAGCACATCCGAATTGGGCATATACGAAATGCAGCAGTCGGGGCTCAGGCAGGTGCCCAACCCATCGGAACTGCTGCTTTCGCAAGACCACGAGGGACTGTCGGGCGTGGCGGTGAGCTCGGCGATAGAGGGCGTCAGGCCTTTCCTCGTGGAGACGCAGGCCTTGGTGTCCACCGCGGCGTACGGCACCCCCCAGCGGTCGGCCACCGGCTTCGACCAGCGCAGGCTCAACATGCTACTCGCCGTGTTGGAAAAGAGGGTGGGCTTCAAGCTGGCGCAGAAAGACGTGTTCGTGAACATAGCCGGGGGCCTGCGCGTTACCGACATGGCCATAGACCTGAGCGTGATAGCCGCCGTGCTGTCAAGCAACGTTGACACGCCAATAGAACCGGGATGGTGCATGGCCGGCGAAGTGGGCCTAAGCGGCGAAGTGCGCCCCGTGGCGAGGATATCGCAAAGGGTGTCGGAAGCCGCCAAGATCGGGTTCAAGCACATAATAGTGCCGCAGCGCAGCATGGCGCACATAACCGGCGGCAACCACGGCATAGAGATACACCCGGTAAGGAAAGTGGAAGAGGCCCTGAGGGTGCTCTTCGGATAAGACACGGCAAATGGGTAACTTTGCAAACACAATCCTAAGGAAAAACCCAAACAAAACACACAATATGAAAAAAACAGCGACGGCAATCGCAGCCGCCTTGGTAGGCCTGGCCGCATTCGCCCAGAAAACGACAGTGTCCCCATTGCCGCAGAGCATCCAATGGGGGGCCGAAGCCTACGACGGGGCAACGGCCACGTACAAAATCACCGGCGCGGACGAAGCCGACACATACGCAGTGGAAGCCATAGAAGGCAAACTGCAAGTAACCGGCAGCGGGGTGGAGATCGTCATCGGCGAGAAAGGAGACAAGGCCGTGGAGCAATACGCCGCAATGATACCCGACAAGGCTCAGGGCTACTACCTGAAAGTGGAACCAGGAAAGGTGGTCATAACCGGCGCCGACGGGGACGGCACCTACTACGGCGTGCAGACATTCCTGCAAATAGCCGCGCAGCCCAAAGTGATGCAGGCCACCGTTACCGACTACCCCGACACTCCCCTGCGCGGAATAATAGAGGGCTACTACGGCAACCCCTACACCGTGGCCGACAGGGAAAGCCTATACGCCTTCTGCGGCGAAAACAAGATGAACGAATACGTATACGGCCCCAAGGACGACGAGTACCACAGGGCTAAATGGCGCACACCCTACCCCAAGGCCGAGGGAGAGGTGATACGCGCGCTGGCCGAGGAAGCCCGCAGGCACCACGTAACATTCGTATGGGCGGTGCACCCCGGCGGGGACATCAAGTGGAACAAGGCCGACTCCGTCAACATAGTGAACAAGCTTGAGACCGTGTACGCACTCGGAGTGCGCAGCTTCAGCGTGTTCTTCGACGACATATCGGGCGAAGGCAGCAAGGGCGACAAGCAGGCCGGGCTGCTCAACTACATCTGGGACGAGTTCGTAAAGAAGCACGACGACATCAAGGGGCTTTCCATGTGTCCCACGCAGTACAACCGCGCATGGTCCGGCGGCTCATACCTCAGCGACCTCGGCACCATAATGTACCCCGAAATCCATATAATGTGGACCGGAAACAGCGTGGTGGACATGATAAACGCCTCGGACGTAACCTGGATATCTGGCCAAATAAAGCGCAAACCATACATATGGCTCAACTATCCCGTGACCGACTATTGCATCAACCGCATGCTAATGGGCAAGACCTACGGCAACGACCCGGGAATAGGCAACACCCTCGCGGCTTTCCTATCAAACCCGATGGAATACGCCGAAGCCTCCAAGGTTAGCCTTTACAGCATAGCCGACTACTCGTGGAACACCACCAAGTACGACGCCGAGGCTTCATGGAAAAGGGCTATACCGTACCTCATGCCCACGGCCACGGACGCATTCCGCGTGTTCTGCGAAAACAACGTGGACCTGGGAGCCACCTACCACGGACTAAGGCGCGAGGGTGAGTCGCCCGTGTTCTCCAAGGCGCTGGCCGAATTTGCCAAGACCATGCCCACGGAAGACATCGAAGCCATAGACCTGGCCGCCACCGCCAAGCTGCGGTTGCAAATGGACACGCTCGTATGGGCAGCAGACGAGCTCGAAGCCGACACACACAACACCGCCCTGATAAACGAGTTGAAGCCCTGGCTGCAGAAAATGCGCTCCGAAGGCATGCGCGGGCAACTGCTGATGGACATGTGGGCGGACCTGAAAGGAAACCGCCCGGAAGACTTCATCGCCAAGTACAAGAGGGTGAAAGAACTCACAGCCGCCGAGGAAGAACTGCGCAGCCGCGACTTCAAGGGCTCCCTGAAAAGCGCCACGCCGATGGTGGGCGGCGAAGTGATACACCCGTTCCTCAAACAACACCTCATGCAGCTCGTGGCAGCATACAAGGCCAACCACTCCGCCGGGTGGGAAAACTTCGACGCCGTGCTCCTCGAAACAGGCAACTACTACATAATGTACAACGGCCAATACCTCACAGACGTGAACGCATCGCCAACGCGCACCGGCGACTACCCCGAGTTCAAGACCGCCTTGGACGATGTGAACCCGATGCGCTGCGAATGGACAATAAGCATAGACCCCGCCACGGACCGCTACAAGATAGTGAACGCGCAAGACGGGCGCTACATCAACGAAAACGGGACTTTCTGGGCAAACGCGACAAACAACCCCTACGATGCCTCATGGCACACCTACAACCTGCTTAGGCAAAACGGCAAGTACTCCATACAAAACGCAGGCAACGCCGGAAGCAACTACTGGACAGTGGGTAACGGCCGCATAATGAAGGGGAACAACAACAAGACGGTGAGGAACTCCGACTTCATCTTCGAACTCGTACCCGTGGGAGGGGAAGCCAACCACCCGAAAGTGGAAGAGCGTAAGGCGTACTATATAATGGACTCTTCCGGGAGGGCGCTCACAAGCAACGCCGCCGCCACCGGCAACCCCACGTTCCAAGCCGTGAAAACACCCCAGCCGAACACTCAGAAGTTCTACTTCACAAAGGTGGAATCCACCGGCAGGTACAAGATAACCGCGCAGAGCGCCACGGGGAAGTACATCAACGAAGTCGGCAACTTCGGCACAAACCCGTTTTACGACACATGGAACACATACGTGCTTACGGAAATGGGCGGCAAGTGGAGCATACAAAACGCCGATGAAGCCAAGACGAATTTCTGGAACGTGGACGGGACGCGGATTTCCGCCAACATAACCGACCGCGAAAAGAGTTACATCTTCACCATAACCGACTCGGGGACGGTAACGGAGGTGGCTCTGCCGCATGCCGACCAGGGCAAATGCCTCGCCATATACGACCTGCAAGGCCGCAAGGTGGAACGCGCCGGCAAGGGCATATACATCGTAAACGGGGAGAAGGTGGCCATACAATAGGCCTTCGGCCCACTCACCCGCCACGGAAGCGCGGACAGGCACACTCCTGTCCGCGCTTTTACGTAACCAAAACCCAAACAACAGACCCGGCGGTTTATCCATCCCCGGGCTTTGCCCAACGTTCCAAAGCCAATCCTTTCCCTCGGCGGCAAGACATCGGCCTGTAAGCAAGACCGCAAACCTAAGCGCATTCATACCCATAGCGGCCCCAACGGCTTTTACTTGGACACATTCCTCCGCGGAATACCACGCCCTGGTACCATTGGTACCAAGCCGTGGTATTAATAGTACCAAGCCGTGGTAACATTGGTACCACGCCGTGGTACTGCCGGCAGGCTCATATTCCCTGAGTTGAAATAATGGTTGTATGGTTGTCTCTATTACGTCATATTGGGCGGAGCGAAACATCCCTTCATTTGTATGGGATTCTTCGGTAGCTTACGCTACCTCTGAATGACGTGTGGAGGAATGGGATTCCCCGCTACGCTCTGAACGACTGGTTGGAGTGGTTGCCGTTTCCGTCCTACTTCCCTACCGTCATGTTGGGCCACAGCGAAACATCCCTTCATTTGTATGGGATTCTTCGGTAGCTTACGCTACCTCTGA